>Ga0164318_10002143_pt1 | contig 18148 bp, 22 predicted proteins | sample GuaBasSedimGuay9_FD_113734 | JGI IMG/M metagenome (GOLD analysis project Ga0164318, IMG submission 113734) | Subseafloor sediment microbial communities from Guaymas Basin, Gulf of California, Mexico - Guay9, Core 4571-4, 0-3 cm | ecosystem: Environmental > Aquatic > Marine > Hydrothermal vents... | reverse complement strand
TATCGGCCATAAATAAGAATAATAAGGGTACGATTCCAGGAGTCCAAATTGACCTTAAAACAGAAAAAGAAATCCCAAATGATTCAGTAGAATTATACTTTAACGTACCAGATTTTTTCACATGGATTATTCCTTTGAAGGGATCTCGTTACAGAATCGGAATTGCATCTAAGAAATTCGTTAGATATCTTCATAAAATTATAGAAAAGGTTGCAAAAAAGCGATTTGGAAAGTACAAATTGCTTAGGAGATTCGGAGGACTCGTAGAAACAGGAGGACCTATTAAAAAAATGGTTTTAAATAAACTAATAATTATAGGGGATGCTGCAGGTCATGTTAAACCAACCACCGGAGGTGGAATTATTTTCGGAGGATTAGGTGCAAAGATAGCCTCAGAAGTTGCTGTAGGTGTTCTTGATAATAGATTCCAATTAGATTTATATGAAAAGCTTTGGAAGCGAATGTTTCTAAGAGAACTTAAGAGTATGCTGTTAATTCGCAGAATTATTAATTTATTGAGTGTCGGTGGTATGGATATTATCCTAAAAATAGCCCCACAAATGCTGTTTGATAGAATTAGTGGAGATTTTGACTTTCATACAAGGGCATTATTAAGTATACTTATTGGGAAACGTAACGAACAAATTAAATAGCTAAATATAAAAATGAATGAGTTATTATGAAAACAAAATACAATAATAGATGAAAATCGCTACTATTAGGGGTAATCAAAAATGCCAAAAGGGAGATCAGGATACTCTTTTCCAATAGAAGCACTACCTGAATCTGATCGAGCGCGAATAGCTATAGCTCTAGGCAAGGATCTTCCAATTAAATGGAAACATGCAAGAGAAATCGCAAATGCAATCATGGAGCGTAAATTTTTCCTAAAAGAGGCGATAAAATACCTCCGAGCTGTTATTAGACAAGAAGAAGCGGTCCCATTTAAGAGATTTAATAGCAATGTAGGGCATAGAAAGGGAATGGATAAGTGGAAATGGCCTGCAGGTCGCTATCCTAAGAAGGCATCAAAATATATACTTAAGGTGTTAGAGAACGCACTTAATAATGCAAGACAAAAACAATTGGATGAAAGTCGGCTAAAAATTTTGCTCATAGCAGCACATAAAGGTAGAGTTCTGCGCAGACGACCAGATAGACTTGGCCCAGGAATATTACACGGATGGAAAATCTCGAGAGGAACAAATGTTGAAGTTATCGTAATGGAACTGCCAGAAGAAGAGGAAATAGAAGTACCCGAGCTAGAAGAAGAGACTGAAATAACAGAAGAAGAAATGGAATCGACCGAAGAATCAGAGGAATCAGAAGAATTAGAGGAAATCGAAGAGGAGGCAAGTACTGAAGGAGATTTAGAGGAAAATAAATTGGAAGAAAATTTAATGGAGGCTGATGAATAATGAGTACAATCTCTGGTGGGTCTGTACAGAGTAGAATAATAAAACAAATGCTCCTCAAATTGAGAATTGATGAATACTTACGCAAAAGACTTCCTCCAATTGCAGGATATGTTGGCATAGAGTATACGCCGACCTCTATTGGTCAAAGGATTATCGTATATGCAAGAAACCCCAAAATGATTGTTGGAAGAAAAGGTCGACGATCTAGAGACCTAACAAGAGAAATAAAAGAGAAATTCAATCTAGCAAATCCGCAAATTGAAGTAAAACGGATCAACAAGCCAGAACTAAATGCGCAACTGATGGCTGAAGAAATAGCAAGAGGTCTAGAACGGGGAATCCCTGTAAGAAGAATGGCATATAGTGTTATGAATAGAATCATGGCAGAAAACGCAGAAGGCGTTGAGATAAGGATTGGTGGTAAACTTACTAAAAGGCGATCAAGAAGATATAGATTTGCTGTTGGAACACTAATCCATTCTGGCGAACCAGCTGAGAAATATATTGATGTCGGTAAAGCGGCAGCTTTAACTAAAACGGGCATAATTGGTGTCAAGGTTTCCATAGTCAAATCAGATATAAAATTACCCGATCGATTTAATATACTACCCCTATCTAATGTAGAAGGAAAAATCGAGAGATTAAAAACCGAGATAGAAAAAATGGCTGAAGAACTGGTAAAAGAAAAGGAGGAGGAAGAAAATGACGCTGAAACCGAATGAAATAAGAAAAATGACGCCAGAAAAGCGAAGGGAAGAGCTGAAGAAGCTTCGGCAAGCTCTTTTATCCATTGAAACTAAAAAACAAAGAGGCGCGCTTAAGGAGACAGGAAAAATAAGATCGATAAAGAAGGATATTGCCAGAATTCTGACAATTATGAGAGAATTGGGAGAGCTATAAAGAATGAAATTTCCGAGAGAAATTTTTGAACCCTTAATAGGTAAAAAAGTTAAAATAATAAAGTCTACAGACGAATCTATTGAGGGTGTTGAGGGTATAATTATTAGTGAAACTAAAAATACATTTAAAATTCGGAAATTGAGTAACAACAGAGAAATTAGAGTGATCAAGAAGATTTGTAAATTTCAAATCAAAATTGATGAAAAGAGAAATATTATTGTTGATGGAAAGCTACTTGAAAACCGATATGCAAAAATCAGGAAAATGATTAGAAGGTGATATTGATATGCTAAATCTATTCCCAATACCCGAACAAGAGTGTAATGATAAAAATTGTCCATATCACGGTAAATTAAGAGTCCACGGTCGAATTCTCGAGGGTGTTGTAGTTTCTAGTAAAATGCAAAAAACGGTTGTCGTAAAGATCGACTATATCTGGAGAGATAAAAAATACAAAAGATATGAAAAAAGAAGTTCGAAAATTAAGGCGCATAATCCTCCATGTTTGGACGCCAAAGAAGGAGATCTAGTGAAAATAATGGAAACAAGACCTATCGCTAAAACGGTGAAATTTGTTGTAGTTCAAGTTTTAAAGCGTGCTGAAGAATAAAACCTATTTCTAACCTTGGGGAATAAAACTTTTTATTCTAAATGTTACGTTAATCTAAATATCTTCTTAGTTAGAAAATGTCAAAACTTTAATATTTGGTGTTATTGCAATATAATCTGTAAGAGAGTGTCCATGAGGGAGTTTAATGCCGAAAAGAAAAGCGCAAGCATTTCCAAAGATGAAGGGAACACCAGGAATCCAGACAACCACAAGACTCATCTGTGCGGATAATTCTGGTGCCAGAATTTTGGAGGTAATCTCCGTAATCGGTTATAAGGGAGTTCAGAGAAGACAACCAAAAGCAACGATAGGTGATGTTGTTGTCGCTACAGTTAAAGAAGGTACACCAAAAATGCGAAAGCAAATTGTAAGAGCTGTTATTATTCGCCAAAGAATGCCATATAGACGAAAGGATGGAAGCTGGATTCAATTTGAAGATAATGCAGCAGTCTTAATTAATCAAGAAGGAGAGCCATTAGGGAGCGAAATACGAGGACCTATCGCAAGAGAGGCTGCAAGAAGGTGGCCTAGTATTGGAAGGATTGCAAAAATTGTTGTATAAAAGGAGGCTAAGAGAATGAAACTTGATAAGAAAAAGACATATCAGCCTCGAAAAGTAAGAAAAAGAATGCTTTACGATGCACCATTACATAAGAAACAGAAGATGATGGTTGCACCATTAGCTCCGGAAGCTAGAGAGAAATATGGTATAAGAAGATTTGGTATAAGAACTGGTGATAAAGTAATTGTAAGAAAGGGAAAATATAGAGAAACTGTCGGAAAAGTGATTGAGGTAGATCTTAGAAGACTTGTGGTATATGTTGATAGCGTAACTAGAAAAAGATCGGATGGAAGAACCGTAAATGTTCCAATAAAGCCATGGAATCTCGCTATTTTAGAGTTAGATTTATCTGATGAAAAGAGAAAGGCTATACTTGAAAGGAAGAAAGGCGCAATTCTTCCGGTAGAAATTGAAGAAAAAACAGAAACAGAAAATGTTACCGAACCTATTAGTGAAGAAATTGGTGATTTGGCATGACAAAGCATGGTCAGAGGAAACAATTAAAGAGAATCGTAGCACCTCCGATATTTCCCATTCCAAGGAAAATTATTGGAAAATTTGTAATTAAGCCAACGCCAGGTCCGCATCCGCGTAGTCGAAGTATTCCGCTAGGTATTATCGTGCGTGATGTATTAAAATATGCAAGAACGTTAAAAGAAGTTAAGCATATATTAAACAAAGGCGCAATAAAGATAGATGGGAGAACAATCCGAAACTATAGATTTCCTGTTGGTATGATGGATATTATTGAAATCCCAAAACTCGATGAGAGATATCGAGTAATACCTTATGCAAGATCCTTTATACTGCATAAAATAAACAAAGAAGAAGCTAAATATAAGATAGTAAGGGTCAAAACCAAAAGATTGGCGTCTAAAGGTAAATTCCAAATAGGACTGGAAGATGGCCGTAGCTTTCTATTAGATATCGAAAAAGATGGCGATCTTATTGGTAAAATTCGGGTTGGAGATAGTTTGATGATTACTGTACCTAAACAATCAATTGTAAAGCATTTTCCATTGCAGGAAAATATGTATGCAATGATTACAGCAGGCCATCATATGGGTAGGCATGGTAAAATTATAAAGATACATAAAATTTTTGGACCTAAAGCAAGTACAGTTCATATAGTTACTACAAAGGAAGAAGAAATTGTTACAGCCTTGGACTATGTACTCGTTATCGGCGAAGAAGGACCAAGTATATCACTACCTGAACAATTTATTAATGAAACGAGAGATAGGTGATTTCCGTGGCAACTACAGAAACTCCAGAAACTATGAAAGAACTAATTAATAGGATCTGGGACAAATATAAAGAGAGATATAAGAATCCAATGCGCATACCTAGAATACATTCTGTTGTTATAAACTGCTCTTTAGGCGAGTCCGGGGAACCTCTCGAACGTGCACGAAAAATATTAGAGGAACTTACTGGCAGAAAACTTATGCTCCTGAGAGCAAAAAAGACCATAAGGCCATTTGGAATACACAAGAATCAAGCAATTGGCTGGAAAGTCACCTTACGTGGCGAGCAAGCCTATGCATTCCTTAGAAGAGTCCTTAAAGTATATGATAATACTCTGTGGTCAAATGCAATTGACAATAATGGAAATTTCTCATTCGGTATTGACGAGCATATAAAAATACCTGGTGTAAAATATGATCCAAAGCTAGGGACGATCGGCTTCGATGTATGTGTTTCTATGGAGCGACCAGGTTATCGGGTAAAAAGAAGAAGACTACGAAGATCAAAAATACCATCACGGCATAGATTAACGAAAGAAGATACAAAGATATTCTTGGAAATGATGAATATAAAGATAAAAGAAGGTAAGAAAGAAGTCGAGGAATTTGGACTTGGTTTTGGTGTTGGAATACGGAGAGAAAGTATTGGAGAAAAGGAACAACCAAAGGTAAAAACCAAGGGAAAGAAGGCGGGAAAATCCAAGAAAAAAGGTAAGAAAAAGTAATAGGTGCTTTTGAGTTGGAAAATTTTTTTACAACAAAATATCAAATTATTCTTTCTCATAGAGATTGGGATGGATTATTCGGTGGCGCCCTAATTTCTAGAATTTTTGAACTACCTGTTAAATTTCTCAACAGAATTGACGCTGCAGAAGCAGCAATTATTGTAGAGGTACCGATTTCAAGAAGTTCTGTAATTGAGTCAAGTTTAATAATCGATCATCATAATTGTAAAAAATCAGAATTTTATGCTTTGCGCTACGGAAATATGTTCATTTGTGATGAAAAATACCCAAGTGTAACTCAGCTGATATCAGATATCTTTAATGAAGATTTACCTAGTGAATTCCAAGAAGCAATCAATTATCTAGAGCAAGGCGAAATTAACAAAAGCCAACTAGCTAATGACATGTTTTTTGCATATATTTCAAATCTGGAAAAATTTCCGTTTAATATGTTACTTAGAGCAATTAGAGATGGAAATTGGAAGTTCCTTCATAGTTGGATCATCGAAAAAGCGAATAAATTGGATAAAAAGAGAATCTTAACTGTTAAGGACGCTCTTCTAAAGGATGTAAAACGAATATCTAGAGATGTAGCACTAATAAAGTATAGAAAAGATAATCCATTGGAAAATGGCGCCTCGAAGTTGGCTTTACTTGAATTACAGGATGAATATAAGGTAGTGATAGCTCTTGCTCTAAAAAATGGCTATGTAGAAACTGGAACTATAGCGACCAAGAAGAACATTAATCTAAATCCAGTATTCACCTATTTAGAAAATATGGGAATAGACGCGGGTGGAAGAAGGACAGTGGGCGGCTTTTGTTTTAGGCATAATATATCACTAGAGCAAGTCATATCTATTCTAAAAGAGGCAATGAAAGAGTTAATATAAAGAGTTGATAGAGGAAGATAGTGAAACTAAAGTAAGGTTTATAAATAACTGTATAGTATGGATTATACGGCATTGCCGGGGTAGCTCAGCGGCCAGAGCGCCGGAGAGATCGCGGTCTCGGCGAGACTCATAATCGGCCAAAGAGGCCAGACTTTTGGCCGCTGGGAAATCCGGAGGTCGCGGGTTCGAATCCCGCCCCCGGCATTTCTGAAATAAGAAAAACGATTTCTTCATAACTTTAAAATCCACATTCATATTAGAAAAGTTGAGCAAGACAAATTTTAATCTTAAGAGTGCAATTTAACTATTAGAAATAGACGAGGGAATTACTTGATAAAAGAGATCGAACTAATTAATTTCATGTCTCATAGGCATACTAAGATAAGCCTAGTACGAGGAATCAATGTACTAGTTGGTAAAAAAGGAAGCGGAAAAACAGCAATAATTGAGGCAATCAAACTAGCTTTCGGCGGATCTGGTAAATTAAGACAGAATTATCTAAAGGATTATATACGGCATGAAGCGCCAGAGAGCATAATTCGACTAACTATAAGAAATGGAATAAAAATGCCAAATGGCAACCTAGTAAGACTCTTTGAAAATTTACCAGCTAATTCTAATATTGTTATCGAAAGAATCATTAGACGAGATGGTCAATCACTTCTAAAGGTAAACGGCTCAAATACACGAAGATCAGATTTGATAAAAAAACTTCTCAGAGTGAATATTGACCCAAAAAACATGCTTTTCTTTATACCACAAGAGCATGTTAATATTTGGCTTAAGAAAAATTCCAAGGAAAGAATAGATTTACTACTGAGTGCCTTAGGACTTCTCGAACTCAAGGAGAAAATTCAAAATGTACGAAAGGAAATAGAGGATAAAACGAAGGAAAGAGATAAATATATACGGGCTCTGAACGAATGGAAAACAAGATTAGTTGAAGAAGAAAAATCGATCGTGGCACCAGATATTGCATGGAAGGAATTAATAAACTATTATGTCTTTCGGATAGCAGAACTCGTTTATAGGAAAAAAAGTATCGAAAGTAACATTGAAAAATTGAAAGAAAAAGAGCAGGATCTCAAAAAAGAAGCGGCGGATCTGAAAATCTTTATTGAAGAGTTTGATAGGAAAAGGAAAAATCTTGATGAAAAAATTATGAAGATTCGTTATGAATGGGAGAAATTAACAGGTAGTGATCTCCCCGCGCTAGAAAATGAGCGTAAAGTTCTTGAAGAAAAAATAAAGGAACATCAAGCCCGGTTAATAGAGTTGGATGAGAAATATGAGAGAGAGCAGTCATTTTTAAATGAAATCAAAAAGCGTTGGGGAACAACAGACATCAATGAGCTTGAGCAGATTATTAGACAAAAAAAGGAGGAGATCAAAGAGATAAATCAGAAATTACTCTCAGACGAATACATTAGGAAGATAAATTTAATAGAAGATGAACTTAAGCAGTTAGATGATAAAAAAAGAGATTTATATCAAAAGTTGGAAGAACAAAGAGAATTTACTCATAAAATTTTTGGAAAAATCGATCCCTATGGAATTGTAGAGGACGTATATAACCGAGTGACAAGAGAAGGCATCAGGGAACAGATTCTTGGCCCTATTTTATTTGAAATTAAAGTAAATCTTCCAATAGATAAGCTTAGGGAGTTTATAATTCCTATAGAAAATGCTATTGGATACAGGTTGTTATCCTCCTTCGTAGCATTATCTGACGCAGCATATAACAAGCTAAATCAAATAGCTAAAAATCGGAAATTTGGTCATCATTTACGAGTGCTTACCATAAGTGCTCCAAAAGAGGGGCGCCTAGTTAGTACTCTTACTTACCAATTAGCTAGACAAATGATTAAAATTGCAAAAGAAAAAAGGAAGCAACTTAAGGATAAAATAAAAAAAGTACTAAATCGATTACAAGGTGCTATCCCTCTTTGGGTCTGTGATGTACTTGAGGCTCCACCACCAATAATGGCAATAATCGAATCTTACAATTGGGATGTTCCCATTGTTGTTGATAGAGATACAGCGGCAGTAGTAATGGAAAATCTTGATATAAAAAAGGTTGTAACTCTAGACGGAGATGTAATAGAGCGAAAAAGTGATCGACTTGTTGGGGCATCAATTTATACAACTCGTGTTTCTCCATATAAATCCGAAGAAGAAACGTTGCTATTTAACCTATCTAGTATTAATATTGAAGATCTAAGACGATTTGAAGAGGAAGTACTCGAAGAAATAAAGGAATTAGAAATAGAGTCTAAAGTATTAAAAGAGAAAATAAGAGAGATGAAAGAGGATCTGCCTCTAGCGATTAAACAGCAGAATAAGAGAAAACAAGAACTAGAGGAAGAAATAAATCAAATTAAGATTGATGAAATACAAATTAGAAATGCCCTTGCTAGAATACAAGAATATCCGAAGAAGCGAGAGAGAATTATAGAGGCAATAGATCTTCTTCAGAAGAGAACCGACGAAGTTATTGATAAATATATGAAATTGAAAGAGAAAATAGTAGAATTGAAGCATATCGAGGAAAACCTACAAGAACAAAAAGAATTACTGATAAGCGAATATGGCGAAAGTATAGCACGGCTTGATTCGATAGAACGAGAATTAGATGAGCTACCAGCGCGAATTAAAGGATTAGAACACCAAAAAAATGATATTTTACTGGAAATTTCTACAATTAAGAAAGAAATTTTTGCTATTATTGAACTATTAAAACGAGTTAAAATCCATAAAGAGGAAGAGTCCGAAAATATACTTGAAAAGGAGATATTAGAGCCTGCAGAGCAGCTTCTAAGAAAACTTTCTATAGAAGAAATCATTGCAGAAAAAGAAAGATTAAAAGTCAGGTCAGAAAATTATAGAAGAGAGATTCTTTTGATGGAGGATCGGCTCTTGGCTTTATCTACGATCAGAGAAAAAGTCAAGGAGTATGAGCAAAAAATCAAAAAGATCGAGATCGAAATGAACGAAATCGAGGAACTTTATAAAAAGGAACTCAGAGAGCTAATTTCGAGTCTACATAAAAAAGTCGAGGAAATTAATAAGAACTATAAGAGAATCCTGAAATATTTAAACCTACGAGGTAATGTTAAACTTATTGGTGAAACTTTAAACGATCTTAAGTTTTTAATAACGATAAACTTGCATAGGAAAAAACCAGTATCCCTCGATCGAGGGGGCTTTAGCTCTGGTGAGAAGACAGTTGCAATTATGGCTATGATCATATCAATGTTTTTAACATCACCAGCACCAATATATCTCTTCGACGAATTTGATGCCTTCTTAGATGATGAATCACTACTACAAATCCTAAAAATAATAAAGACAGTACTACGAGAGTACCAGGGGATAATAACCACGACACATAGAGAAGAGATCATTGAGAATGCAGATAAAATATTTGTACTAAAATTTGATGAAGTAGAACAAGAGACACAAATTATTGAGATTATGCCACCATTGAAATTCTAGTTTGCATTAATTAGAAGGGTAACATTAAATGCAAGAAGAGAGAGCTATAGTTAGAGCGGTAAGAGGTCTCATACTGCAGTTATGTGATTATATAAAGATACGGGATGAAAACTTAGTTGATGAGATAATACAAAAATTAAGAGAACTTGCATCTAATGAAGCAGCATTAAAATTCTTAATTAAAGAGAAGAGCTTGGGAACCGATTTATTCGAGAAAATAAAGGATTATATAAAATCAAGACATATGTCTATTGAAGATTTTCTAAAACACGAATTACAAGAAAGAAAGGCCCCCTCCGCAATTGTTAGATTCCTATACGAAGCAATTAAACGGGGTAGAAATCCATTTTCATTTAAGGTGACCATTTTAGGCATCTCTTTGGATGTTATGAAAAAAGGATTTACTAGAATCGTGTTTATGAAGAAACCCGCAGTTCTCAAAGCAACTAAAAAGGAGAGCAAAGAACTTTTAAGTAACTTACGCACTATAATTGATAAGAGAAAAAAGATAGAAAACGCCAAGAATTTGATGATAAATGAGCTTACGAATGCATATAAAGCCCCAAAAATATCTGAGATTATCGCATTAAATAGACCAAGAACTTACCAAGAACGATACATCAGATTAATAGCTCTAATTGAACTTATAAATAGCGATATTGTTAAATTAAGTAGGAAAAAAACAGATATAATTATCAAGAAACAAGATTCTGGTAGTATACAATGAATCGTTCTACAGATCAAAAAATGGAATTGGCTATACGAAGAGCTGCTGCGCTAATACTTGCAAAAAGATATAAGTCAATAGGAGTCCCCCTGTCAAAAATAAGAAGAATATTATCTAAGCAAAGAATACCAGTAGATGTTGGTCTAATGGAGCTCCAAAGAAGATTTAAAGCCGTTGGGCTTCTACTAAAAGAAATTGAGGAAATGATTGGCGGAAAAAAATATAGACGGCTAATTGCCGTAATAGACCCTGAGTTGGATGTAAAAGAGATCAAACCTTATGATGACGAGACATTAACGATTCTAGCAGTAATTTATTCCAAAGCGTATTCTTCAGAGATATCTATAGAGGATTTAAAAGCGGAACTACGAAATCTTCTAAATTTAGATGAAAAAGAAATTTCATCCATGTTACGACGTGTTCTTAGAAAGTTACTACGAGATTCAATAATTTCAATGACTCCAAAAAGAGGCTTAATACGGATAACCGAGTTTGGAAAAGCAATAATGCCACCCAAAGAACAGATTGATCGATTGATCCTTGATGTTCTATATTTAGGGCCTGAAGTAGAGGAGGATAAAAATGGAAGCAAATTATGAGCTTCCTCTTTGGTTTCCACTAAGAAAAGTTGCTGAAAAGGCCACTATAGAAGAAATGATTAACATTGGTAAAGCACGGTTACTTAGGCTATTAAATTTCCGTCCAGACTCTGCGGGGGAATCTATTAAATTAAATCTCCTTAATGGAAGAGAGGAACTCATTGGAAATCTTACCCTGAGAATCGTTGCTGCTGTTTCTGAGGACAGAATTTTTACATCTTGGTTGATCGAAAGGGAAGGAGATTTCTTCTCTTGGGCAATAAAACATGCGAATATAACTGAAAAAAAAGCGATTATTAATGAGTTGTTTAAGACTATTCAGATCGGGTGGTCTGCAGCTTTAAATGAACTTAGAATGGATAAGGATAGCATCTGGAGAGAACTTTATTATATATTCGATAGAGTAGCAAGGGAATCAAAAGGCGAGGTTGATCCACAGAAAATCAGTAAGAACTTATTTAGAGAAGATGGGGTCTGTATTGTTAGATTCTGGGAGGTACCAAGACTTATCAAACGGCGACGAGGAATCCTACGAAATGGATGGTTCATCACCTTCATGGATACAATAATATCCGAAGCCAAATGGGCATATGAGCGTGTTCTATACCATAAAATTCAGGAATTAATTGTAAGAAAAAAGCAAAAGAATTTAAACCCAGCATTTCAAGAAATTTCGGAACAAATAATAAATATATGGAAAGAAAGACGAGCGCAATTCATATCATCAGTTCCAGCAATAAAAGATGCAGGAGCTAAACCTTGGGAACGTGAAGATTTATTTCCTCTTTGCATGAGAATACTAAGGAATCGCTTGAGAACTACAGGTTACTTGTCACATGGAGAAAGACTGCAGATCGGACTCTTTCTTAAGAGATTAGGAATGCCTTTAGAAGACCAAATGAAAATGTGGTATACTTATGCAGTAGATAATTTAGGAATGTCTTGGGATGAATTTGAAAAGAAAGCAGGTTATATAATAAAGCACATTTATGGTTTAGTCGGAAGTAAAAAAGATTACGAAGTACCTAAATGTGATACTATTATTACGAAATATTTCTGTCCGTATCATACACTTCAAATAGATGAACTGCGGGAGGTAATATCTAATCTCAATATAACGACTGAAAATTTTAATGATAAAATCCCCCAGATATTAAGACTTTCTGAACAAAGAAAACCTAAATTGGCATGTTGGTATTACTTACAATTAATTACACAAGTTAGATTAAAGGAGAAAGAAATCTCGCATCCAATTCAATTCTTTCGATTAGCGATTAAATTTAGTAAGAAAAAAAGATAATATGTTGGGGAAAAAAATGGTATTTAAAATAGAAAAAAAGGAATTACCGCTTATTTTTTCCAGGGTAATTCGAGCCGGAATAGATCCCTATCTGATGCAAAAAAAGACAGCAGCTGTATTCGGATTGGGTGGATTGGGCATTTTGGTCTCAGAAATGCTTGTTCGAACAGGTATTGGTAAACTAATCGTTGTAGACCGAGATGTTGTTGGCGAAGAAAATCTAAATCGTTTAGGCTATTCCTCTGAAGACCTGAATAAACCAAAAGTTAAAGTGGCTAGCATAAAGCTAAAAACATTAGCTACAGTACGAGGTTTATCATTTCCTCTAGAGATAGAGAGCTATACAGCAGATATAATCGGCTGGGAGAAGTTGCCAGAAATTGTGCAAAAAAGTGATGTGATTTTTACGTGCTTAGATAATCTCGCAGCAAGGTTGGAAGTTAATTATTGGGCTATAAAAAAAGGAGTTCCACTAATTGATGGAGGGACTAGTCTTAATGGTCTAAGAGGACGTGTTATAACAGTAATTCCTTACAAAACGCCATGCATTGGATGCTATTATGATCCAACAACATTAAAAGATATTGACTCGGAGGAAAATATTGCTGCTTGTGGGGCATCGCTTCCAACAGTTATGTCAATTGTTGCAGCGCTCCAAGCACATATCGGTATTTCAATTCTCCATGGCAAAAATAGAGAGATAGTTCCTCGAATTTTTATTAATCTGGAGCACGGAATTAATTTTGTTCTTGATGTAAACGTTAAGAGAAGGAGAAACTGTCCATTTTGTGGTACACAAAGGTGAGAAAAATGAATAAAGAAGATAAAAAAGAAGTAATAATAGAGGTTATCGATACGCCAAGGGGTCCAGTACCTAGCGCAGAATCCCTAAAAAGTCTTGTTAATGCTTGGAATGAGATTCTTCTAAAAATGAATAAAACATTTATCCGAATATCGGATAATCTTTTAAGACTCAATGAAAAAATCTCGAATATCTTGATAGGAATAAAAACGTTGCAGAATCAAATAGATATTTTTTCTTCTCGTGCATTAGAAATAAAAATTGGATTAAATAGGTTGGATTCCAAGCTAGAAGATATAGTATGTCAATTAAAACAAAATTTTAGATACACTGTGCATGAAAAAGAAGACTTTGCCCAAGAAATTAAGGATGTATTCGGAAAAGAATCAAAAATCAGCAAAAAATCGAGAGTCGGTTCATCAAATATATCAGACCTATTAAGAAGAATCAAATTAGAGAAAGCGTCAAGAATGAAAATTCCCGAGAGGGCTCAAGAAGCAAAAGTTATAATCATATCTGGAGATGAAAAAAGGGTTCTTTCTTTCCTTAAAGGACTATCCATTAAAATAAAAAAGGAGCCTTACTTTCTTGATGTAGATAAAATAAGTTCAAAGCATTTTGAAATCGACTTAATCGACATTCTCAAAGCAGAGATCATTGTAGTAGTAGAAAATGCTGAACTTTTTACGGGGTTACCAAGTATAGCAAAGAATACTTATTATCCGTTAGCATTCAGCAAATTAGTTAAAGAACTAAAGGGTAACCCACAGTACCCCGGAGTTCTTATTTTATGGACAAACGCTCCAGAAATGATAGATCCAGATATTTCTTTAAACGCAGTAAAAGTAAATTTGGATTAGAAGAAAATCCAAGCAAGGAGCACAGACATAACAAACATTACAGAGATTATCACAACAGCACGAGGACCGACCTTTATACCACTAAGTTCTTCGTCATAGAAACGAATTAATCCTGCACCAGTAGGAGGAGTTCTTAATCCCTTCTCTTTTCCTCTTTTCTCACGGCCTTCCTCTTCCTCTTCATCATAGTAGGACACGAGTAATCACCCGATAAAGAAACTTACGAAAGGAGTATAAAAATTTAAGCTCTATGGGGTCAAAGGAATAAGACCTCTCCAGAGAAGTTCACTACTAAAGTGTCGGCGTCTATACAACTTCCTTTATATTTGACTTTGGGCTGAGCTGGACTGAATATTAAAGTTATTTTGTTAAGGAGATCCTTTATTGATGTGGATTTTTCAAAGAAAAAAATATATGGTATCTGAAAGGGACTATTCTCACGAACTAAATAGATATACGGCTTGATTTTTAAGCTATAGGAGTCCTTTGTTTTAATCTCCAATTTGCTCTGGTTGAAATATATGTTATATAAAAAATCAGCGAATTTCGGTATAACGTACATGTTTAACTCCCATTTCGACATACCACTAGGAATAATTACTCTGAGTCCATTTATCCAGATAATCTTAGGTAACTCTTCTTCTTTGAGAGGACGAATAAGAGTTTTGAGTTCTACCAAGGTGTGATTCTCAAAGTAAAAACTTCTAATGGCTCCATTTTTTGAAGATAATATTAGCAAATCCTTATGCTGATTTCTGAGATTCTCTACATCGATAGCTGATGGAAAAAGATCCTCAGATTCGCTTATAAAAGGATGAGAATGCAATGTGCCAATTAGACTAAGTACAGGTAAAGTTGAATTAATTAGCAAAATTTTTGATAAGGCATTCCCTTTGAGAAATGTTGTAGATTGGATTTCATAATTAAATTCTACTAGATCATATATTAGATACCTCTCTCTCCAGCGAGTTCCAATCAGGTAAAATCCTATTTCTTTGCTAGAGGAAGCAATTTTATTTTGAGAAGTAGTCCATAATTCTTCTGGAAAAATTATTAAGGGATAGGAGTAAGTCATTAAAGACCCTAGCCGAGCATTTCGGCGGAACTTATTTGAAATGATACAGTATTATATTCCCTTAAGATGTCGCCAACAGACTTCCCAACAAAACTTATTGGTTCTCCGCCCCCAGTTATGCCGATTTTTCCGCTTTTAATACCTAATTTTTTAGCTGCACTTTCGATAACTCTTTCCATTAAGTCCTTTGTTGTTGTTTTTATTGAAATGACATGTCTTAGATTATCCGCCCTTTGAAAATATAGGGTAACAATATCTGGGATCTCCTTATCTACTACACTCTTTTTTTCTGTTATTTCTAATGTCTTCTTCTCGTGTTGCATTTTGTTTTCACCAAGGGTTTATTTTCTAAAACTAATTAGACAAAATACAGTATTAAAGTTTGATGTGATATTATGTGATGTTAAATAAAATTAGCTAAATAATTCTGAAATATTCAAATATGAAACCTAATAGTTTAAGAATTTGATATTTCTAACAAGATTATTTAAGGTGTTTTTTATTGATGATGGAAAGTAAGGCAGATACTACGGATAAATTAAAGCTTAATCCGCCCATTTTGCTAATAAATTTTAAGGCGTATCCACAAGGTACTGGAGAAAACGCAGTAAAGCTCGCAGAAATTGTGGAAGATGTTTCGAATTCATTTAAGGATGTAACTTTTGTAATAGCGCCACAAACGATAGATCTAAGGCTCGTAAATAAGGTTGTTAAAAATACGAAGATATTTGCACAACATGTTGATCCGGTTCATCTTGGTGCATTCACAGGAAGTACTCCTCCTGAACTTGTAAAAAAAGTGGGTGCCGTAGGTACATTACTAAATCATTCCGAGCGACGTGTAGCGCACGAGATCATAAAGAAGACTATTGAGATTAATAAAGAAGTAGGTCTAATAACCTGTGCTTGTGCTGGAAGTCCCGAAGAGAGTGGAAAAATAGCTCAGTATTATCCTGAATTTTTGGCATTTGAACCTCCTGAGCTCATTGGTACAGGAATTAGCGTGAGCAAAGCAAAACCAGAAGTGCTCAAGAAAAGCATAGAAAACATATTAGCGAAGGGAAATGGTAAAGTAATTCCACTTTGTGGTGCCGGAATATCTAATGGGGATGACGTCGCTAAGGCTATTGAACTTGGAGCAAAAGGCGTTCTTGTGGCATCGGCGGTTGTGAAATCGAAGGACCCATACTCAATTTTGCATGAAATGGCTGAGGCTGCTAGCGTTTGATTAATAGTAATGAAAAACGGGCCCGGCGGGATTTGAACCCGCGACCTCCACCTCCGCAGGGTGGCGCTCTATCCATACTGAGCTACGGGCCCAATTTCTCTATAGTTTTTTTCTAAAGGGAATAATTCTCTTCTATACTGCATTTAGCCTTCTTGATCAGTTCCAAAAATCTCTTCTAAACTTGGCATCTCTGTTGGTTCCTTCTTAAGTTTTAATTGTATCGCCCTGAAAAGTATCTTGCCTATAAAGCTTAAAGAAAACTTATTTCCCTTTTTTATAGTAATAGGGAAGCCCAGTTTCTCTTTTAAAGAGTGAATAAAGGTTCTGACCGAAACGGGTTTTAAGCCTATCTTCTGCGCAATTTCTTTTGAAGTCATTCCACTTTGGATTCCCGAGAGGATTTGATACATCCTCTCAAGTGAGCCATCTTTAGAGCGCTTTTTAATTTCTTGGCTGATAAGTATTATGGGATCTTTATCTACAATTTTTCTTGAAAAAAATTCAACTAAAAAAGCCTCTAAATTCATACTGGGTTCTTCTGTAAAATCTTTCTCTGAGTTTTGGGAAGATGATCCGAATGGTGCGCGAACCGTAACATAGATCTTATCATAATCCTGAACGCCCATTTCTTCTAGTGTAGCGGAGTCTTCCCAAATTTTATTTTGATAACCGATAAAAAGATCGTCCGGATCACGGCCAAATTTATCAGCAATTCTTTTCTTGAGCTCCTTTACTGTAATACTTCTTGGTACATCATCTTCAACAACCGTTGCAAAAGCAATAATTCTGATTTTTACCATAATACATCCCTCATTCCTTAATAAACCAATATTTCCTTGGAAAATCTTCACGGACAACCAATCCTAATTGATACATTCGATCCAGTACTCTTTCAGCTTTAATGTAATCCCAACCAAAGATGGATACAAGATCCGGAATAGAAATGAAGTCTCTATCTGCAGAAAGGGATAAAACTTTATTAATCTCTTCTTCTAGTGGCTCTGTTACTACATAATATAAGCTTCCAACTTTCAAAAGATCGAATATTAGACCTTTTTCTTTAAGAATTTTTAGTGAACGAAGGACATCCTCTGGCTTGAATGTTATGTTTGGAAATTTCTTGTTAAGCGTTCCTACAATTGTACTTAGTGGGAAGATATTTTCTTTCTCGGCTTCCAATAATCTAAGGATCTCAAGAGCCAACTTTAAATGGAATTTCCCCATAATTCTATCCATTAAACCCGGCTTAATGGTCGGCGATTGATCTAAACCTATTTGATTTAATAATCTATCTAGAGATATGGCTAGGTTGCTCTTACTGGAGTTACCCCATTTCTTCTGGAACTCCTCAATTGCTCTTACTGCTTCGGAAAGTTTACTTATTACTACTTTAAGATCCTTTAACATCAGTTCGTATTTTTTTCTTTTTTTTGCACTCTGTAAGCGTAATTTCCTCTCGATTTCAGAAATCCCCATATTAGTACACCATATCCTCTTTGAAAAGTATGCCTCTAGACTATTATTTTCTACATTAAATTGAATAAAAATGATTTGCCAAAAAAATCTTAAGTGGATTATCTAAATTTATACTACTCACTCTTCTTGTTACCAGAAATCCTTTTCCACTCTTTTCTTTCCATAAACGGAGGTGGTAGGGGTCCTTCTTCAATAGCTTTTAGTAATTTTTTTCTTAGAGAAGAAAATCTT
>Ga0164318_10002142_pt1 | contig 18152 bp, 18 predicted proteins | sample GuaBasSedimGuay9_FD_113734 | JGI IMG/M metagenome (GOLD analysis project Ga0164318, IMG submission 113734) | Subseafloor sediment microbial communities from Guaymas Basin, Gulf of California, Mexico - Guay9, Core 4571-4, 0-3 cm | ecosystem: Environmental > Aquatic > Marine > Hydrothermal vents... | reverse complement strand
ATTCTGCGGTCTTTTTGATAAGTCTTCCCTCAATAAAATTTGCTTCTGACATATAATTCGCGACGAAAATAGATTTTGGGTCTTCATACACCTCAACTGGTGTACCTATTTGCTCTACTTTTCCTTCATTTAGTACAATTATTTTGTCTGCTAGCATTAGTGCCTCTTCTATATCATGTGTTGCATGAACAGCAGTAAATTTCAAACTATCTGCGAGTTTTCTCATTTCATATCTCAATTCCATCTTAATTTTTGCGTCAAGTGCGCCAAATGGCTCATCAAGTAGTAGAACCTTTGCTTCTGCAACTAACGCTCTTGCTAATGCAACGCGTTGTTTCATGCCTCCGCTTAATTCATGAGGGTATGCATTTTCCCAACCAGCAAGGTGCATAAGTTCTAAGATTTCTTTTGCACTTGCTATTGTATCGCCACTTAAGACCCCACGCACCCATGGTCCATATGTTACGTTTTTCATGACATTTAAATGTGGAAATAATGCAAAAGTCTCAAACATAAATCCAACGCTTCTCTCCTCAGGTGGTACATCGTTTATTGGCTGACCATTAAATAGGATTTCTCCAGAATCTGGTTTAACAAGACCTGCAATAAGATACAGTAGTGTTGTTTTTCCAGCGCCTGTTGGTCCACACAGAACTACGTACTCTCCGTCTTCGATTTTGAATGATACGTTCTTTATAGCAATAACGTCGCCATACTTTTTTGTTACATTGATAAATTCAACATCAACCATATAATTCACCTCTATACAACTGAAAGTGCTTCTTCAAGTCCTTCCTTCGGGAATGTATATACCAGTACATCTTCTTTGTTCACAGATAATGTAACTTCATCACCAACTCTAAGTGTTCTTGCTATCTCTGGAGAGACTTTTATTTCAATGACCTCTTCACTCTTTAGTTTTATACGCACTCTTGAGAAGAATCCAATGAATCTATTTTGTACAATGGTTCCATTTAATTGATTAGTGCTTTTATCGAATTCTGAAGCTGGAAGAATCTTAAATTCCTCTTTTCGAATAGCTACTACTACACGTGAGCCTTTATTGAACATGGTTGTAGGCGCCTCTAATAAGTATCCGCCACGCAATCTAATTATTGAATCATGGTCGGTTACTTCTAATATATGGCCTATAAGAAATACGGATTCGCCTATGAAGTTCGCTACGAAAAGCGTTTTTGGTTTTCGATAAAGCTCATATGGTTTTCCTATCTGCACAATTTCACCCTTTCTCATTACAATGATTCTATCACAAACTGCTGTTGCTTCTTCTTGATCGTGAGTCACGTGTACTGCTGTTAATCCCAATTTTTTCACCAGTCTTCTTATTTCATGTCTAAAAACTTGTCTAACTTTAACATCTAACATAGACAATGGCTCGTCAAGCAGAAGAATCTTTGCACCCGATGCTATTGCCCTCGCAAGTCCTACACGCTGCAGTTCTGGTGCGCTCAAGTATTTTGGATAAACATCTACTTTATCACTCAATCGAACCAGCTCTATGGCATCCCACGCCGCTTTTTCTGCTTTGATATCACTCCAACCTTTAACTTTTGGTCCATATGTTACATTTTCCCATACTGTCATGAATGGAAATATTGCAAAATGCTGAAAGACCATGCCTATATTCCTTTCCTCAGGTGGTATTCCATTTACAATCCGTTTGTCAATTATTATATCACCCTCAGAAGGTGTCCTGAGCCCTGCAATTAACTTCAAAGTTGTAGTCTTACCACATCCACTTGGTCCGAGAAGCCCTATATATTCCCCATCGTATATATGAAAGTTTAATTTCTTGACGGCTTCGAAATCACCGTATCTTAATGTTACATTTCTGAAAATAATATCGGGCATGTCTCTCACTCCTTTGTTATATGTCTGATTATAACTAACGAAACATATGAGATTAGTATCAAAATCAAGCTTGCAAAGCTTGCAGCTTGTAAAGCTTGAGCTTCTACCCAGTCGACAATTAAAACGGGTACAGTTCTATCTATACCCATCACAATTATTGTTGCACCCGTTTCAGAGAGAGATCTAGTAAATGTCATTATACCTGCAGCAAGAATACCGCTTTTGATTGAGGGTAATGTTACAGTTCTGAATGTGGTTAGTGCAGACGCGCCTAATGAGCGTGCAGCTTCTTCTATCTCGGGATCTATACTTTCTACTATGGCAATCAGAGGTCTGACCATATATGGGTATGTAAAGACGATATGTACAAGAAGAATAAGCCAGAATCCAGTACTAAACAAATGTAATGTCCGGTTCCAGAATAAGAAGATACTAAAACCAAGTGCACTTGTAGGTATCGCTAGAGGAATGTCTATCATAGAATCAATTATTTCTCTTACTCTGCCCCATTTCCGTCTTGCAAGCAAGAATGCCATTGGTAAGCCTAATGTGAAGTTTATTATTGTTGTGAGTGTGGCAATTGCTAATGATGTACCAAGTGCTGATAATAACTTTTCCCATTTGTTATCCGGCGCAAGGAACACTTGATAATATACACCAGCTTCTATTCTTCCAGTGTATGGACTGCCATTCCACCATACGGCTGCGTATGATATCGTATATATGGATGGAATAAATACAATACCCAAGAAGACAAGAAATGTCATTATATTTCTCATTTTTCTTGCGTACTCGCTGCTTAGAAGTTTTTCTGGTTTTGGATATATTCTCTTCAGAGGAATGCCAAAGCGTCTACTTAAGACTCTCATTGCCGTAAGTAATATTACCGAAATTATAACAAGAATCATACTCAAAAACGCCGCTGGTGGTATTTGTAAAAGTTTTCTCCAAGTAACTACTACTATTGGGGCAGTCTCATAAACACCAGATACTATTAGCGTAGCTCCTGTTTCACCTAATGACCTAGTAAATGCAAGGATACTTCCCGCTATTAATCCTTCAAGGGTTAATGGCAGGGTAATTGTTCTAAAAACAGTGAATGTGGGCGCACCTAACGTTCTTGCTGCGTATTCTAGTCGTTGATCAATTTCTTCGATAACTGCTTTCAAAGAACGAACTATGAATGGGTATGTAAATGCCACATGTGCCATCATAACTAGCATTGGCCCAGGTGAGAATATACCGCTCTCTAATCCCAAGAGTCCAGAAATTCCGCTTGATGTCCCCCAAAATAGGAAAATACTGAACCCGAGTGCACTGGTTGGGACAACCATCGGCAAATCGACCATTGTATCTAGATATTGTTTGAATCTAAAATTGCTTCTGGCGAGAATTACTGCCATTGGTAAGCCTATGATGATATCAATAATAGTAACAATAAAAGCAATTTGAAATGAACGAATAAGCGTAAGTTGCATAAATTGAAATCGCGCATCACCAATTATCGGGTCATTAAATACCCATTCAACAACTGTGTTCCAGTTCATAAAAACTGCCGAAAAAACAAATAACGTTGGAATTATTATGAAGATAACAAAGAAACTAAGAACTACATATACTGCAAGTTTTTGAAATTTTGGTGATGATAATGTTTTCTCTAGATTTGGCATAACTAACACCCACTAAAAACATGCTGTTCTTATTATCCTTGAGATCTTGTAATAGACCACAAATCTGGAACACGAAGCAAAACTTCAACATCAGAAGGTGGTTGCCCGATAGGCACAGTAATATTCGCTTGGACACCGTTTTCCTCATTGAAATATTTCAAATCCAACTTAACATTCGGGTTGCTTGGTCTGAATCCATGCTTTAATGCTAAACGCTGTATGTCTTCTGTTAAAACGAATTTTATAAACAATTCTGCAGCCCATCTTTGGAGACTTGATACCCATGGAGCGTTCAAAATGGCAAATGGGTGATCATTTAGAATTGTCCCCTCCTTAGGATATATTGCAACTAATTTTTGCCCCCATCTTGCTTGCGGATCGCCATTAAGATTCTTTTCTAAAACTAGATTCTCATAGACAACTATAACGTTGAGGTCTGCTGGACCAACTTCGACTGCATGGTCTGCTAGAAAACCTGTACTTGAGCCGTAAAATACAGCTTTTGATTCAAGCTCTCTGAACCATTTTCTAACAGTCTCATTTATTAAATCGTCTAATACTAAATCTTTTGTTGGCTTTCCAGTAGCAGCAGCTAATTGTAGTACTACAGTCAAGAAACCAGAATTAGATAGCTGTGGATTGGTGTGGGCATATTTGAGGTCACTATTTGGTTGGACAGCAATGTCATGGAGGCTATTGAATCCAGTTATATTGTGCTCTTTTGCATAGTTCTCCCACGTTGCTATTACAATTGGCGTTATTACAGTAGGTGTCCAGTCACCATTCTTAACTATCGGTTCATCGGTATCATATTCTTTCATCCAAAGATAGTTTAATACTGGAATCCATAGACTTGACGCTGGACTCCATATCACTGGCTGTATGGAACCCGTAATTATGTTAATCATACTGTCACTAGATCCTAAAGGCCTAAAAACAACTTTTATCGAATAATTCTTTATATTATCGTGCCACCACTGAACAAATAGCGGTGTGAGTTCTTCAATCCACCCTTGCTTCTCGCTACTGTATATCATTGTCAGCTCGATTTCATTTTCAGTTGGTGTAGCAACATGCGCATATAAATACCCAGAAAAGGAGCCTAAGATAAATCCAAGCAGAAACACAGCAATTATTACGCCTTTAGACACTCTGGAACGCTTCATCTTTCTCTCTCCAGAATCAATAACTATCGCTAATTAGCCTTGACATGCTTACTTATTAAAACCTTACTTAAAAAGTTTTGGTGACCTAGGTGCTTGATTAAAAGTTAGTGATATGCATTTTTAACTGATGTTTCAGCGTTTTTCTATAGTGATAATAGACATCATAATTATTTTTTTAGACAAGTATTAGTGATCTAGTGATTTAATTTTCATGATAATGTTTATTAAAATAAAATCTAATAGTTGTAACTGGTGTATTTATGAGTAAACTAGTACAAGATGTATCTAGAGTAGAAAGGAAGCTGAGTAGTAAAAAAGAAAGAAGATTGGCGTCTTTAATTCTGATAAGATTAGCAAATCAACTTGGAATATCTGTTGATGACTTGTTAGGATACTTTGCATGGAGAAACAGAATAGAAGAACTTAAAAAAAGCAAGAGAATAACTAAGGAAGATGGTGATATAGCGCTTAAAGAGCTTGAACAAAGCGGTATCAGTATTAGCGATGAGGAACTACAAACATTGTTAGATAAAGTGAATCAGGAGCTCGAAAAATGGAAAAAAATCGAGGAAAAATTGAAACAAATAGGCATAGTATAGTAGTCAATACTTCTGTTATTATCTCTGCTGCTATATCTGCGAGGGGCGGCTCATTTAAAATTTTAAAATTAATTAACGAAAAAAAGGTAACTATTTATGTATCTGAGGAAATGTTTGACGAGTATATATCAAAAATTAGTTCAGATGTACTTTCAAAATACATTCCACTAAATAGAGGAAAAATCATTATCAGTATTATAAAGAGTAATATGCAACCGATTTCACCAAAACTAGATTTCTCGCAAGATCTTGCTATTCTAAAACGCGTTAAAGATTTATCTGATATTAAATTTTTGAATGCAGTATATGCTTCGAAAGCAAAATTTCTGATAAGTCTAGATAAAAAACATATTTTAAGTCTAAGAAATCCGCAGACAAAAACATTTAAACTTAAGGAACATGATTTTTTTATATTAACTCCTGAGGAGTTTCTAGAATCTCTAGACCTAGAATAGGATAGTATAATTTTTCAGCTATCTTAATCTTTTGTACAAAATAAAGAAATGAATTATAAATTGTTTATACTTACTCTAAAATTTCTGATAAGTCTTTAATTGTTAGTGATTGGTTTTGAGTATTATTTTTTGTTAGCATTCTTTTACAACTTGGACATGCAGATATTAACGTAGTCACGCCCAAATCCCTTGCTTCTTGTAGTCTGTTCCTTGCTATTTTGTTTGCAAGGGCATCGTCTATTCGAGGCAGTGAACTCCCCCCTCCACAGCAATATGTATATTCCTTATTTCTTTGCAACTCTTTAAATTTGCTAGCGTATTCAGAGAGTATTTCACGCGGTAAGTCAAGTAAGTTAAGTTTCTTGTATTTGCACGGATCATGAAACGAAATTATTTCATTATCGAGTTGTTTCAGTTTAAGTTTTCCATCTTTCAGAGCTTTAGCAAGAATTTCTACATAATTGATTATTTCTGCTTTAATGTTAATACCATATTCTTCATATGTCTTTTTGAATGTAAGTGTGCAATTTGGACATATTGTTATTATCTGTTTGTACTTGTTCAGGACAGAAGCAGTAAATTTAAAATGGTCAATGGCTTCTTTTTCAAAACCTAAAGTTAATAGTGGCCCACCGCAACAAGGTTCATCTTCTCCAAGTATGTCGAAATTCATTCCAATTTTTTTAAGCAATTTTGCCACTTGTTCAGCAATTTCAGGTTGTTCATTATATGTTGTGCAACCTATAAAGAGCAATGTATCATTGTTGGATTCTGGTGCTAGCTTCTCACGTAATTCTCTTCTGACATCCGTATCATTCTCATAGGTGCTCTTTGACGAAACAATATTATCCCTTACTGGCTTGATATAATCTAAAACTACACCTTTATTGATAGCGTCAATTCTTCCAGCCTTGAGAGCTCCAGCAACATCTACATCAAGTGGGCAATAATCCGAAGCTCTATCGCATTGTAGGCACATGTAGAGCGGATAAATATTTTCTTTATTAAATTCTAGTTCACCCTTTAAGAGTAAGTACAAAATTGAGATTTTTCCAGTGGGTGTATACGTTTCGCTTCCACTTTCTTCGGCTACTGGGCATGCAAAACGACACATTTTGAGGCAAGACAAGCATGTATTTATAGTATCTATGTATTCTTCAGCTTTCATAATATGCATCTCCAATCATAATTAAATGTCTTAGATGATTCTTTTAAGTTTTTACATAATACTCTCAAACTTGATGGCTTATCATCTATTTTTGGACTTACTTCTTCAGTAACATGTTCATACATTATAGACCTAATATGTTATTTTTTTAACTTTTGGAAATTTCTGAACCATGTTATGACTTAAAGACAAATTTATAAACTTACCATATACATTATATTTGGAAAAAATATAATATTTGGTAGGTGAAATAAAATTGGAAATAGATGATATAGAAATAAGGCCAATCGATAAATTGGGGAGACTTACAATACCAGCAAAATGGCGAAAAGAGCTTGGAAACATAGTTGTGTTAATTAAAGAAAAGGATGGCATAAAAATTGTTAAATTAAAAGATTTTAAATTAACAGATTTGTTTGATTCAATAGAGTTCTCTGGTGAGCTTTCAGATTGGATGAATGTGAAAAAAATGAAACGGAGGATTCTCGATGAAATTTCTGGACTCTAATGTTATACTTTATGCTTATCTAAGACCGAAACAAAATATAACACTAGATGAGAGAATTAAATGGAGAAAAAAACGAAGTCAAGAAATTATAAAACGTATTGAGGAAAAAAAGGAAACCGTACTGATATCAACGGTTCACTTGGGCGAAATCTTGAATATTCTTTCAAAGAAGGTGAATAAAGAAACATCTGTTCTATTTCTAGGCAAATTTTTGTCGTTTGACAACGTTGAAATATCACAAGTTTCAAAGCGTGATTATCAAAAATCATTAGCAATATGTTTAAGATATAATTTAGAGCCTAATGCCTCCTTAGCTATCGTAATAATGGAGAAATACGGTTGTAGAGAGATATACACTTTTGATAGTGATTTTAAAGTAGTTGATATTATCGAAAAACCATTACTCGATCAAGAGGATATATTATTTGGAAAATAACATAACCTTACATGTGTAGATAAAATAAGAAACAAATAAAGAACTTTTCAAAATCAGAAACATACCTATATCTTAAAAAAGTTTAATAATTTTAGGATTTTGCATTTTTTGTTTACATTTTAAATTCTCAGTACACAGTTTTAATAGTACATCGATAGATTTAAATTAATAAAACTATATTTTTAGGTGTACCTAAGTTTAAGAGAAATAGGGGTCATTCATATGGACCTATTTACTATTCTTATAATTTCCCTCATAATCTTTGGCATAACAAGTATATTATCTCTCTTTGGAAAAGGTGGCGGTGAATTCTTCGTGCCCATCCTATTAGCTTTTTCAGTTCCGTTTAATCAAGCAGCAACCGCAAGCTTATTTATTCTTTTATTCTCAGGAATGTCTATGACCTACGTCTATCACAAACAAAAAATGATTAATTGGCCATTAGTCGGTTTTCTTATTGTTATTTCCTCAATTATGTCTTTTATAGGTGGATTTTTTGCGCATTTGATTCCTGCCATATACTTAAAAATTCTATTTGCTGCTGTTTTGTTGGTTTCTGCTGTTTTTATTGCAAAACCGATTCACAAGAAAGACTCAAGTGTAGAAGCCAAAAAGCAAACAAGCAAGTGGTATTGGAAAAACACATTTGAAGGTGAAGAATATTATTTGAACCTGCTTGTTTTACCTCTTGTTGGAGTAATTGCATTTATTGCTGGTTCTGTAGGTATATCTGGAGGCGGTATAATTGTCCCTCTTCTTATTGTTGTAGGTGGTCTTCCTCTTAAAGTGGCTTTTGCAGTCAATGCTGTTCTTGTCTTTGCAAATTCTCTTTCTGGATTTCTAGGACATGGATTGGCTGGAGAGTTTAACCCTATGCTAGCTATTCCTCTTGCTATTGCTGGATTCTCAGGAGGTCAAATTGGATCAAGATATGCAAAGAGAGTCCATACAGAGCATCTAAAAAAAGCATTTATATTCATTTTAGTGTTTGCTGCGATATGGATGCTCGCCAATGCACTTCTATGAATGTGTAGAACTAGCATAACAAAGTAAGTTTCAGTAAAAAAGGATTAAGAAAGAAGAAATGTGAAAATTATTATATCCATTTATCTCCATCCATTCCAAGCTTACCTGGGTTCAATATATTATTCGGGTCAAGTGCATTTTTGATTCTTCTTAATAATTCTAGGCCAGTACCAAGCTCTTTCTTAATCCAAGGATTACGTGCAATTCCAACTCCATGATGATGACTGATTGTGGCACCACTATCAAGACATGCTTGCATTATTTTGTCCCAAGTACTTTTTAGGTGAATAAATGGATCATCCTCGTCCTCAACATACTCGACAACGAATGTGAAGTATATGCAACCTCCTGTTGTATATGCATGTGAGAGGTGAGCCATCAGTAAAATTTCTAAATCAGAAACGGAGTCACGAATCTTATGATACACAGTTTTCAACTTATCCCATGTTGCTGCGATTTCTATTGTATCAGCAATTCCCCCTTCCAGAACTTCAGGTAGTTCAAAGTACTGATCATATCTGTGGTTCCACCAGTGTATGCCTATTTTTGAATCCAGTTGCTCTGCGTTATATTCCTGACATATTTTAGAGGCAATCTCATCCTCAACCTTTACAATTTCATCTTTGCCATCAAATCTGAGAATTAACACGCAACCTTCTGCATGTACACCAATTCTTCCTAGGATTGCACTTGTATCCATCTCATCATACAATCTAACTATTGCTGGGAAGATTCCAGATTGTAATATCTCTCTTATTGCATCCATACCATCATCGAATGTTTTAAACATGAACACTTTGTAAATCTGCTTTTCTGGTATCGGAAATATTTTGAGTGTTATTTTTGTAATTACTCCAAGAACTCCTTCAGAACCTATAATCAAGCGTTTTAAGTCTGGGCCAACAGATGTTTTTGGGACATTTAGTGTTTCCACAATTTCACCAGTTGGAAGTACAAATTCAAGTCCTAAAACCATGTCTTCTATGTTGCCATACTTCGTTGATGCGGTTCCAGAGGCACGAGTTGCAAGAAAACCACCAATTGTCGATGTATTCATGCTCATCGGGTAATGACCAAGAGTGAAACCAAATCTGTTTAGGTATTCTTCAAAGTTTTGACTGATAATTCCCGATTCCACAATTGCATAATGTGCCTCTTTATTTATCTCAATTACGTTCTTCATTTTCTTTAGGTCTAAAACAATACCTCCATGAGTAGGAATCACACCACCAACTACGCCAGCTCCCCCACCAAACGTTATTACTGGTACTTTATACTTATTAGCGAGTTTTAGTATTTCTGACACGTCTTTTGTCGTTTCTGGCCATACAATTGCTTCGGGCTCTGGTAATTTAAGTCTGTTTTTGAATTTCAAAACTGGTACTATCCACGTATCGCGTGCATAGTTTATTAGGTCAACTTTTCTTACGGATACGTTTTTCTCGCCGACAATCTTTTTTAAATCATCTAGAAACTCATCCATTACCTTATCCTTATTATATCCTTTCAAGTCTTATACCTCCAACCCGGCAGCTGCCGACAGCATTAGTTCTTGAAATGTATCGTATAGTTCATCATATTTGCTAAAAAGCTCATTGTTTGGTGTATATTCTTTGGTGATTTTAATCATTTTTGATATTGCTTCTTCAAGACTTCCATGTATTCCAGTTCCTACTGATGCTAGTATTGCTGCACCTAATGCACCAGCATCTTCAACCACATGTGTTCGTAACAGCTTTTTGTTAGTAATATCTGCAATTATCTGATTCCACACGTCAGATTTAGCACCACCGCCGTCTATTATAATATCGCCAAGTTCAAGTTCAAAGCTGTCTGCTATCATGTCCAAGAAGAACCTGATACTGTAACCGTTGCTTTCCAAAATTGCTCTTGCAATGTGATATTTTGTATGCGCGAATGAAAGGCCATTCATAACGCCACGGCCAAATGAAAACATAGGGATAACTATAAGCTTTTCAGAAGTTGGTGGGATTTCTGATGCTTTTGCAGTAATTAAATCATACGGGTCTTTGTTTTCTTTTTTTGCTTGTTCAACTTCTTCTTTAGCAAAGTTGTCCCTAAACCATCTCAACAAGGCACCAGTTCCGGGAATTACTGCTTCCAAAAGCCAAGAGCCTTCTTTTAAGAATGGGAGAATAAACATGTGCGTCGTTGGCTCGTAATATTCAAAGTAAGGTTCATCAACAACAACGTCTACAAAAGTTCCAGTTCCCGTTGTTGCCTTGATTTTATAAGGTTCTATTACACCCAAGCCAACTGCAGAGGCTTGTTGATCACCAACACCCATTATTACATCTAAGTCTGTAGGAAGGCCCAGTTCCTCAGCAATTTTACTTTCAAGGGTACCTATTTTTTCTCCAGGCATGACAATTTCAGGAAATTTTTCTATTTCGAGACCTAGGTCAGAGGCTAGTTCTTCGTCCCAATTGTATTCAGAGACGGAATATGGATAGTATGCTGCTGTAGAAGGCGTAATTAAAAAGCGATCAACAAGCTTTTTTGTGATGTACGAATCCGTACTTGCAAAAACAGCTGTTTTAGAATAAATTTCGGGTTTCTTTTGTTTAAACCACAAAATTTTCTGCGTGATAGTCCTTTGAATTAGCTTTTCCTTCAGTTCATCTGATACGTCAACACTACGAGTATCCATCCATGTTATCGCATTATAAAGCGGATTTCCATCACTATCGAGAGGGACTACCGTTCCACGTTGTGTTGTTATTCCTATTGCTTTTATTTTTGAACAATCAAACTCTGATTTTTTGCAGATATCTTTTGTTAGAGTTTTTACTGCATCCCACCAATCTTCAGAATTTTGCTCAATCTCTATTTGTGAAGGCGTTATAAGTGAATACTCCTTGTAACGTTTCTCTATCAAAGTCCCAACTGAATCAAAGACTAAGACTTTAGTCCCAGTCGTTCCAATATCAAAAACTAAAATGAAGTAATCAGCCATAGAATCACCAATCTAACTTTATAAGTTTCAGTATAAATAGCTTTATTATTTCTTTTAACGAGACGCAACATTTGCTTTTATTATTAATAAGTTAGATCTCCTATGAGATATTCACTCATGCTACTATAAAGGCCTTATCGATTTCGCTGTTTCAGTAGTTTTGGTGCTACCACAATCAATAGCTTTCGAGGAAGGTGTATAGTTTCAAATTGTACGATGGAATGTAACAGAAGATTATTCAAATGCTACTCGTTTTAGGAGCTTATGTAGAATAATCTTAGATTCATAAAAAATATAAACCTTAAATAATAAACATACTTAGAGATTCAATTAATCCATAGGGCCCATTATGTCTGAAGCTATTAAACTCATTGAAAAATACTCAACAAGAGGTAATGTGAAAAATATAACTGTTATAGATGTTATTGAGAACTATTACACACTTGCGATGCGCGTAGAATCAGTTGAAGAAAGTAAAGATTTCTCAAGATTTACTGTTGTACGAGTGTTTTCAGATAAAGGGTGGGGGATTGTTGTTACACCTCAAATGGATAAAGGGAAAATTGAATCTGCAATTATAAAGGCAATCAAGATGTCTGAGCAAACTACACCAATAAAAACTTATTCTGGTATTGCAGAGCTAGCTAATTATAGGTCATATTCAAGTGTTTTCTCACATAGAGAAGAACGAACGCCTGTAAACACTAATACTTCAGAGCTCTTGGACATATTCTATAACATGAAAGAAAAAGCAAATAGTCTTCTTGGCTCTCATTTTGCGTGGTCTGAAATAACTTTAACCTATAAGAAACAAAAAAAGCATATAATAACAAGTGATGGGATTGATGTAGAAGAGGTTAAGCCTACAACAGACATACTTTTTTATGTTGTTGTAAGAGGCGCTAACCGACGTCTATCAACGGCAAGTGGAATAATAGGTGCTACAAGCGGCATTGAGTTGATTTTCTCAAAACAATTGAATTCATTGTCTGAAAATGTTACTCTCCGGGCATTTCAATTAGTGAACGCCAGTAGGATAAATCCTGTATTTAAGGGGCAAAGAGTTAAGGCTGTACTTAATTATGAAATAGCAGGTGCTTTGATTCATGAGGCAGTAGGTCATATGCTTGAAGGTGATAGACTGATTGAGATTGGTGGTTATGCTACTGGAATAAAAGATGCAAAGATTGGTGACGAAGATATCACAGTAATTGATGATCCACTGATTCCGAGTGCGTATGGATCCTATGCTTTTGATGATGAAGGGGTAAAGAGCAGTCGGAAAACATTGGTAGAAAATGGACGTGTAGTGAACTTGTTGCATACTCGGTTGTCGGCAGCCTACTTCGGAGACAATCCAAACGGCTCTGCCCATGGAATAACGCATCAGCCTCGCGCACTTATGAGTAACCTTTACTTAGTACCTAAAGATTGGAAACTTGAGGAAATGATCAGTGATATGCGTAAAGGTCTCTATCTTGAGGGGCTAGTCTCAGCGGAGCTTCGTGGGAACCTTATTGTAATTGAGCCAGAAATAGCTTATTATGTTGAAAATGGTGAAATAAAGGGTGCAATTCATGATCTAAAAGTTGCAACAACGACAAACAAAGCACTTTTTAATGTGGATGCGATTGGAGAAACTTTCCAATTAAGACCTGGATTAGAAAAAGGACATCCCATAAGTGACGGTGGACCACCAGTGAGAATTAAGAAGCTATATGTCATTTAGAAGATTAATAATCAATAAAATTCTACAAAACAATATTAAGCTAGGCAATTAGTTAATAGTTTCATTTATATATAGAATGGCCGGAGAAATACATAGACAACGCTTATCTTTGGTGGACTGATTGCACAGAGCAAGTATTAAAAAAATGTCTAGAATAGATGTATCTAAAAAATTGGAACCATTAAAATCGGATAGTAACATATTAGCGATAATGCTTTTTGGCAGTTATGCTAGAGGGGAGCAATTCTCGGATATTGATGTGTGTTTGGTCCTTAATAAGCCACTATCTAACCTTGAAATGTCAAAAATGCGTGTTAAGTATCAGAGCTTATTAGGTGACGCATTTGATGTTCAAATATATCAGCAACTCCCATTATATATTCGTGTTCGTGTGTTGCGTGAAGGTATAGTAGTATACTGCCGTGATGAAGATAAACTATATGAACTTGCTTATCGAACAATCAAAGATTTTGTTTATTTTGAGAAGTATTATAGATATCATCTAGAGGCTGTTTTGAATGAACATAGATAAAGATCGCATATTAGGGAAGCTTAGTGAGTTAGATACATATTTGGCAGAATTGGGTGAAATAATTCCTCATGACTTTGATGAATACAAGCACTCTATAGCTATAAAAAGAGCTTGTGAGCGACTTTTACAAATTTTAATTGAATGTGTTATTGATATTTGCAATATTCTAGTAAGTAACCTAAAATTGGGTATTCCAGCTGATGAAGACGATATCTTTAAAAAATTAGTAAATGCTAACGTTATTTCTAGTGAGCTTGCTACTGCCTTAAAAAACATGAAAGGCTTTAGAAATATTTTGGTTCACAAATATGGCACTGTAAACGATGAACTTGTCTTTGAGTTTTTAAAAGATAACCTAGAGGACTTTAGTACCTTTAAGGAAGCTATAATAGACTATCTAAAAAAGTATTGATGTACTTTATCGTATAGATCAGATATTAATTGATATTAACTTAGTTATTTTTGCATGTTATCAGTTATCTGGATGACTTTAATCTACAGTTGTGTTAGTTTTTGTCATGGCACTGCTTCTGTAAACACGAGATTAACTCCGATTATCTGATAAATCCATTTTTTTAGTGTGTACTCTAAGAATGCAATACGTAAAAACTTAAGGTATCTTGCGAACTCTTTTTTAAGGGCTTCAATACCCAAGTAAGCTACGTTAAAAGAATAGCTACTAATTAACTCAGTTGTTTTTTGAGAAAATATTTTTGGATTTATTGCACTAATTATTTTCATATTCTCGTATTTGCTAGTTGGTATTATCAATAAAGAATAAAGTTTTGCGAATGTTTCCTCATTTTGATAGATTGTATATATATCCATACCCAAAATTAGAATCAATGTTTTCTTTCCATTTGCTTCATCTGCAAGTCTTGCTATCTCATTGAGCAATGTGGTCGGGGTTGTAAGTGAGACAACATATGAGTTAAGTAATTCATTCTCCACTATGCTGTTAACAGATATCACTTTTATTTTTTCTATGATTTTATTTAATTTCTCATTGTTTATGTTGAGTTTCCAATATTGATAAATTAGGTTAAATGCATCATAAAAAGAAATCACGATAACATTTTCGAAATGTGAGAATGACTTTTCAATGAGGTCATATGTAAAAAGTTCAAAATTGCTGCCGATCTCATAATAGATTAACGTTGGACTAATTTTCTTTGTTGCATTTATCAAGATGTCTATGGGACTTTCCTTGTCATCCATCATCATTAGACTTCACCAGCCATTATTTTCAGTTTTTCAATAAGTTCTTCTAGCGTTTGAAAATCGCCCATAATACCTAGATTTTCTTTGATATTCTTGATTACAATGAGCTCAAGCAAGCGTGTGCTATAATCACCAAAGAGAGATGACATTAATTTCTTAAATTTCTGAGGATCTTTATATGCTAACTTTAAGTCACTATCTGCTGTGTTTTTGAGATAGAATGCAACTAAATCCAATAGTGTAGGATTTGCTTGTTGGAGAGCTTGTTCCATAGCTTTTACAATAATCATCTCAACATTCATTTTATCACAATCCCCTTTGGAGTTATCTCATATTCATAAATATCTCTTGAGTGTTTTGATGCTCTTTCTTTTATTACTGTGAGGAATAACTTAACAGAGTTACCTACAGTTTTATATTTTAGAATGATGATATTGTCTGTTAGCGTACTAGCATCAGTATACGGTACTGAATCAAACTCTGTTTCTATGTTTAACGTCATGTAAGTAGTAACTTTATTTGATTTAAATAACAATTGCAGGTATCGTATCATTTTAAGTAACTCTACAGGGTCCATATGCCGCCTTATGGATGTCAAGCTATCTATCACGAAAATGTCAGGAGGGCTTTTTTCAAACAATTTCTTGATTCTCATGAAAAAGTCAACTGGTGTCTGTGCCTCTGGAATCCATGAATAAAATTCAAGATTTTTTCCAAGAATATTGTCAATAGGCATATTATAGTTTCTTGCAGCTCTTAGAAGATTGCCCACTTGTTCTTCAAAGCTTAAGTAAATTACTTTTTTACCTTGCAGTGCGTTCGCTACGGCAAAATGAAGCCCAAACGTTGTTTTACCTGTACCAGACATACCCGCTATTAATGTAATAGAATCTTTGAAAACACCACCACCAAGAATTTCATCCAGTTTATCTATACCAGTTGTAACTCGTTCATTAGTGCCCTCTTCGCTATGCATTATTAAGTCGGGTATTTCGAGAAAGACAATTCCATTCTCAGTTATTGTGAATTCATATTGCGCACGTTTTATTTTTCGTCCTCGGATCTTTTTAATCTCCATTGTGCGACGAAGTACCTCATTGAGTTTTTGGCAGTGTAATACAATCACGCCGTCAGTAATAAATTCTTCAACACCATACCCAATTACGTCTTGTCCATAGGGTTTTTCTGCGATTAGAAAAGCTACTGCACCCACGGCTTTTACAAAGCGCCCTAGTGTAGTATGCAAAAAAATTCTAACTTTTTCACGTCCTAATAATTGCAATAATGTGGTTATTGTATCAATGACAACATACTTTGGTTTAAAACTAATAATTTCTTGCATTATGAGGTTTATTTCCTCCTCTAATGCAGACGGTTCTACGGTAACCAAATCTATAAATTTGAAAACCCCTTTTTCTTCAAGTTTAGTAAAATCCATGTTTAACCTGCGCATTGCGTCGTAAAAATCATTCTTTGTTTCAGCAAACGAGACATATATCCCTTTTTCTTTAAGTTGTGATAGAACATTGTACATAATCTGAGAAGCAAAAATAGTCTTGCCAGAACCAGGTTCACCAGCAATTAATATCTGAAATCCTTCCGGGAAGCCTTCTTTAAGTATGTATTCATCAAAAAAAGTGATACCTGTCTTCATATTGCTCTCTCCCACATTTTACAAATAAAGATGAATCTTTGTATTTTTAAAATTTTTTAGCAAAAGTTTTACGAATATGCTATCTTTTGAGTAATAAAGTAAAGAGCATTCCTCCATAAAGCCTCACAACGGTCGGCATTCGATTAAAAGTCAGTGGAGAGAATCTTTAATCAATTCTTGATATTAGTGTTGACACAGTTTTCGTGGTGATGCATACCATAGCATGACCATCAAACGTATCACGTAAAAAAGCATGCTACAGGAATTATTACTAACTTTTTAGCAAGTGCCCAACGGTCAGACACCCTAAAGTTCATATATAAGAATGTTAAAAATATCATAAAACATAAAAACTGTATATATTGGGGATTGAGCTTTAATGTCATCTGAAACTCTGAAACACCATTTTTTATCTGCCATTGCCATAGCATCAGTATTACTGTGTCTTCTCTTTATCATATTGCGAATGATTCCTCTGGCTAATGCAGTTGGTATGTTTTTTGTAGTTATAATGCTTCTCTACGCAATTAGCAACGAAGGTATCACAAAAGGAATATTTTTCTTTATTATAGCAGCTACTTTTGGTTTATTTTTTGAGATTATTGGCGTTTTATTTGGCGTTCCTTTTGGTAAATATCATTATAATCCTATAGAGCCACTGCTATTTGGGTTAGTACCCATTAGTGTAATACTTATGTGGTTTGTTGTTACATATACTGCCAGAGCTGTTACAGAAATTATCATTCCTAAGAACGTAACACCAAATAAAATACATATTCTACTTGTGCTTGCATTTCTAGATGCACTGATTGCCACTTCGTGGGATATTATAATGGATCCTGTAATGGTTAACGTTATCGGTATGTGGACTTGGGAAGAACAAGGAATTTACTTTGGAATTCCGTTATCAAATTACATAGGCTGGGTTCTTGTTTCCTATCTTATGTGTTTGGTTTATCGGCTTTTCGGCAACACAAATCACAAACCAACGTTAACTCCTATTGTAACATATTTCTGGCTATGTTCATCTATGATTACTATAGCTGCGTGTAACGCACATTTAGAATATACTTACATTGGTGCTCCTATCATGACAGCAATAATGCTCATCACAATACTACAATACCAAAAAAAGTATT
>Ga0164318_10002141_pt1 | contig 18154 bp, 12 predicted proteins | sample GuaBasSedimGuay9_FD_113734 | JGI IMG/M metagenome (GOLD analysis project Ga0164318, IMG submission 113734) | Subseafloor sediment microbial communities from Guaymas Basin, Gulf of California, Mexico - Guay9, Core 4571-4, 0-3 cm | ecosystem: Environmental > Aquatic > Marine > Hydrothermal vents... | reverse complement strand
TAGTAAGAAATTTACTATTTAAAAAAAGAGGGCTTATTTTAGTGACCGGCCCCACAGGCAGCGGCAAAACTACTACTTTAGCAACAATGATAGATTTTATTAATACAGAAAGAGATTGTCACATTATTACGATTGAAGACCCGATTGAATATTACCATACACATAAAAAAGGCATAATTAATCAAAGAGAATTAGGTGTTGACGTGCCGAGTTTTAGTGAAGCTTTAATTAAAGGTTTACGCCAGGATCCTGATGTGATTCTTGTCGGGGAGATGCGTGATCTGGCAACAATCGAAGCGGCAATATTAGCTGCTGAAACAGGCCATCTGGTTATGGCAACATTACATACGACAAGTGCTGCGTCTACAGTAGATAGAATTATTGATGTATTTCCGCCAATCCAGCAGGAACAGATCCGTACTCAGTTTTCTAATTCAATTCTGGCTGTAATTTCTCAACAGTTAATCTTGCGGGCTTCAGGCAGAGGGCGTGCGGCAGCTTTTGAAATTATGGTTAGCACAAATTCTATCCGCAATTTGATTCGTCAAAAAGAAAATTATAAGATTACTTCTGATATGCAAACCGGAGCTAAGTATGGAATGCAGACTTTTGACGCGTCTTTATGGGGATTATATTCTCAAGGTGTTATTCAGGCTGATGATGCGATAAGTAAAGCTTTTGATCCTGAACAATTACAGGCAAAAATCGCTGCGGGAAAATAGAAAAAGAGAAAATGACTAATTTTAGATTTAAAAATATTGGCGCTATTTTAATGGATAAAGAGTTGCTTACTTCTCAGCAATTACAGGAAGGTTTAGAAAACCAAAAAATTAGCGGTTTGCCATTGGGTAAAATTTTTGTTGATTCAGGTTATATTACAGAGCAGCAATTATTAGAAATATTAGGTATGCAAGCTAAGGTGGAAGTCGTAGATTTAGAAACTTTGTATATTCCTAAAAATGTTTTAGAGCGTGTGCCCGCGTCTATTGCCAGGATGTATAATATTATTCCGATTAATTTTGAAGATAATACCTTAACCATTGCTACTTCTGAGCCTTTGAATTTTAGTATTTCTGATGATTTAAGGTTTATGCTTAACTGTAATGTAAAAGCCAAAGCAGCGATACAAACAAGTATTAGTAAATTGATGAAAAAATGTTATGGCGCGGAATTGGATACTATTGAAGAGATATTTTCTGAAATCAGCCAGAAAATTCCTGATTTGCCTGATGATGAGCAAAAAATAGAAAATATTGAACAAATGGCTTCAGAATTGCCAATTGTTAAACTGCTTAATTTTATTATTATACAAGCAATAAAGAAAAAAGCTTCGGATATTCATTTTGAGCCGTTTAGTGATGAGTTTAAAATAAGATATCGCATAGATGGGCTTTTATATGATACTCTTAGCCCGCCGAAAGTATTACATCTTGCAGTAGCGTCAAGGATAAAAGTTATGGCTAATTTAAATATCGCAGAATCCAGACTGCCTCAGGATGGCCGAATATTAGTCAGAATTAGCGGGCATATGGTTGATTTACGGGTATCAACTTTACCAACAATTTTTGGGGAAAGTATAGTGATTAGAATTTTGGATAAACAGGCTATACAACTTTCCCTTGCGCAGATTGGCTTGCAGAATGATTTACAGGTGAAAATTAAAGAGCTAATTCAACAACCTTATGGTATAATATTAAGCACAGGCCCTACAGGCTGCGGCAAAACTACAACACAGTATTGCTGTTTAAATAGAATAAATAAGGTAGAACATAAAATTATTACAGTAGAGGACCCTGTAGAATTTGATCTGGAAGGCTTAATTCAGGTTTCTGTAAGGCCCAAAATAAATTTGAATTTTTCTACTATATTGCGGTATATATTAAGGCAGGATCCTGATATAATTATGGTGGGGGAGGTTCGGGACGCGGAAACAGTGCAAATGGCTGTGCATGCTTCACTTACAGGGCATTTGGTTTTTACTACAATTCATACTAATGATGCTTGTAGCGCTGTAACCAGGCTTGTTGATATGGGTGTGGAGCCGTTTTTAATTGCTTCTTCAGTTACAGCAGTGTTGGCGCAGCGGCTTGTGCGTTTGCTTTGTCCTGAGTGTAGGGAAAAATATGTCCCTTGCCATAGAGAATTAGAGAGTGTAGGGCTTATGGATAAAGACCTCAGCAAGGCTGAATTTTATCGGGGCAAAGGGTGCAAGTTGTGTGATTATTCAGGCTATAAAGGCAGAATTGGAATTTTTGAACTGCTGGTTTTTAATGAAGATATCCGTTCTTTAATTCTGGATAAAGCTTCAGTCGCTGATTTGAGGCAGCAAGCAGTCAAAGATGGTATGCGTACTTTGCGTGAGGATGGCATTTTAAAGTTATTTGCTGGTAAAACAACTGTAGAAGAATTGGTAAATGTAACCGCACATTACTTGTAACTTATACTCAAACCTATTACGTTTGAGTATAGTTATCCTGTATGGTTTCCAGCACAGCTGGACAGGCAGGTATGCCTGAACCGCTTGTAGGGAACCTTTAATAAATTATTTGATTTCTGTTCCCTGAACCCGGTTTTTAATTTAATAGAGTAGGATTTTTTTAAGTTGTTTCATTGCAAATGGTTACAAAAGAGAAGTTGCGTTTGAGTATAATTTAATAAATAAAAGATAAAGATGATAATATGCCAAAATTTAATTATAAAGCAGTAACTAAAGAAGGTAAGAATGTTTCAGGAAGTATCGAAGCATTATCCATTAATGATGCGTTAAATAAAATTCATCGCATAGGTGTGCTGCCTTCAGAAGTATTACCTGTACACGATATTAGGCCTAAGTCGGGTTTTTCATTATTATTTAATTTTGGGCAGCGGAGGATAGGAGAGGATGAATTAGTGATTTTTACCCGTCAGTTTGCAGTGCTGTTAAATGCTGGCTTGCCATTAGTCAGGGCATTAAATACCTTATGTAAACAGATGCGTTTTAAAAGAATGCGCGAAATAATTGAGGATATTACAGAGATAGTTAGCTCTGGGCAAACATTAAGCAATACTTTGTCTAAATACCCTAAAATATTTTCAAACGTATATGTGAATATTATTAAAGCGGGGGAAACAGGTGGGGCATTAGACGCGATATTAATGAGTTTAGCTGAGTATTTGGAGAAAAATTTAAAATTAACCCGTAAGATTAAGGCAGCGTTACTGTATCCTCTGCTTATAGTTGTTGTTTCTGTTTGTATTTTAGCTTTTATTGTTGCTTTTGTTATTCCAAAATTTATGGAGTTATTTGAAGGGAGCGCTGCTGTATTACCTCTTTTAACCAGGATTGTTTTATTAATAAGCAATTTTATCTGTATGCGCTGGTATTTTTTGATAATTATTATTGCGATTGTGTTTATAGGATATAAATTGATTCTTTTAAATAAAGCAGTTAGGTATTTCAGAGATAGGTTAAAATTACGCATTCCTGTGTTTGGTATTCTTTTGCAAAAATTGATTACAGCGCGTGTTGCGCGTACATTAGCAATACTTATGAGGGGAGGCGTTCCGATTTTGCAGTCATTAGAATTAACAAGGGAAGTTAGCGGTAATATGGTTGCGGAAAAAACTATAGATTTAGTTTATAGTAATGTGCGGGAAGGTAATTCTATCGCGCAAACATTGGCGCATAATTCTGTTTTTCCTTACTTAATGGTTGATATGATTGCTCTTGGCGAGGAAAGCGGAACACTCGATAAGATGCTTTTAAAAGTTGCTGATACATATGATGATGAGGTGGAAATTATTACGAATTCTTTAACATCCTTGTTAGAGCCTTTTTTGATTATTATAATGGGTTTTATCGTGGGGGGTGTGGTGTTGGCAATGTTTTTGCCTTTAATTGCGCTATTACGTTCTTTTAGTTAATAAATATTCAAACGTAATAGGTTCGTAATTTTATGATGTTCCCTTCACGCCGCATTTTGAAACGTTTTTTTATCGCTAAACCGCAGGCGCTGCAAGCTGTGCCTGCGGTTTGGCTTAGGTCAGAACGTTCCAATCTACGGTACAGGGAAACGCCTAAATTTTGCAAACCTATTACGTCTGGGGATTTATTTATGAAATATTTATGCTAACATTTTAAAAGCATAATATAAAGTAATATAATTGACAAAAGAAGTATATTATGCTATAATTAAATAAATCGATAGAATTAGTTGTTTTAGAAATTTAGTTTTTTAAAGGGTGTTATGTCTAACTTAAAAAAAGATCTATTTGTTGGTATTGATATTGGTGCTAACGCGATAAAAGCAGTTGTGCTGAGCAGGGCGAAAGGGAAACGGCTGCATTTACTGCGAAGTGTTTATGTTCCCTATGATAATTTTGTTGAATACGGTGACCGGGAACAATCTGATAAATTGTCAGTACTTTTGAAGAAGATTATAAGAAAACAGCCAAAGCTTAAAAATGTGGGATTTGGGGTAAGTGTCTCTTGTCAGTCCGCGTTTGTCAGGTTATTAAGGATTCCAGTTACGGCAATAAAGAAGTTACGTCAAATTGTGCTTTATGAAACTCAGCAGCAAGTTCCTTTCCCAATTAATGATGTAGTTTGGGACTTTCAGATTTGCGGCAGGGATGAGCAAGAATTAATTGTGCTTTTATCCGCAGTGAAAAAGGAGTTTATCCTTTCTATATTAAAAGCTGCTAAAAAAGTAGGGGTGCGCATTGATTTTATTGATGTAAGTAGTTTATCTTTGTACAATTGTTTGCAGTATTTTTTTAAGGATCTGGAACAAACGCTGATTTTAGATATTGGGGCAAAAACAACAGATTTGATTATTGTTAATTCTGGAAGTATTTGGACCAGGAGTTTGCCTATTGGCGGAGAGTATATTACTGAAGCGATTGCTAAAAAATTAAATATTAGCAGAAAAAAGGCGGAAGAGCTTAAAAAAGATAAGGGTAAAATATTAATGCTTTACTACGGTACTAAAACTGCTAAGTCTGCGAATATGCAAAAAATAGCAGAAACAATTACAAATGTGTTGACAGATTTAACTAATGAGATTGTAAAAACGTTGAATTTTTATAATTCACAGCATAAAAGTGATCTAAATATTCGTAAAATATTACTTGCCGGAGGTGTAAGTAAAACAGAGAATATTAGCAAATTTTTTACGGAGACTCTTTCAATTCAGGCAGAAACGATAGATTATTTTAATTTTATCACTATGCACCAGGATGTTAATGTTGAGGACAATGAATTTTTAGGTGTGCCTTTGGGGTTAGGTATCAGGGGCGTTGGCCGTTCTACGGTTAATATTAATCTTTTGCCTCAGGAAGAGCTGAGGATCAGAGATTTTCAAAAAAGAAGGCCTTTTATTTTAATTGTATTTATCTGTTTGTTATTAATTGTGATAAATTGTAGTATGTTTGTTTTTCATAAATATTATTTGTCAAAGCAATATTTTAATGCCTTGACCTCTAAAATTATTGAATATAAACATGATATTGAAGAGATTAAGCATTTAGAGTCTGTAACTAAAGATGGTGACAATAGAATTAAAACAATGGCAAAGGTTTTTATCAGGAAATATGAAACTGCTTTGATTGTGCAGGATATTATTGAGGCCATACCTTCTTCTGTCTGGCTGGAAAATTTGAGTATAGATCTAAATGTTAATACAGTTGTGCTAACAGGCAATTGTGAAACAGGGCTGGAAACTATTGGTACATTGCAGGATAATTTAGAAGAAAAATCTATTTTTGATTCCGCTGACTTAGATATTTTAGGTAAAGCAGAGCAAGGGATGATCACTTTTAGTTTAACGATAACTTTAAACCCAATAAAATTAAAATATGAAATATAATTTACTGGTTAATAATTTTAAGTATAGTTTTACTTTTATCATGGTATCTGTTATTGGCAGTGCGGCGCTTGGATTAATTGCAATAGCTGTTTTGCTGGTTAATATTCAAGCAGAGAGGCACAATATTATCTTAGAAAAGGAATTAAATGGTTATGTTAGGTTTTATTCTGAAAACATTAAACAGTTGCTTAAGAATAAAAGGGCTATCGCGCAAAATATAGAGGATAAGAATGTTAAATTTGAAAATCTTTTTATTCCTATTGTACCTGAAAAGTTATTGTCTACAGGGACATTATCTTTTAAAGCGCAATTGTTCAACATAGAGAGCAAATTAAGGTTAAAAGCAAATGACACGGAAGTTTTTCTGCCTGATGATTTGGGTTTTAGCGAATACGCGTTGAAAGTACCTGAAAAACAGAATATAGACGTTTTATTTACAGAATTGTTTATGATGCGCGGGACACTTGATTTGTTATTAGATGTTAAATTATCCGCAATAACAAAAGTTAAGTTTCCGTTAAGAAACAAGCAGATTAATTCCTTAAAATCCGCGGAAACCGTGGATTTTAAAAAGATTGTAATGGAATTGTCGTTTTGTACGAATTTTGATAGTTTAAAAGAATTTTTAGTTTATTTAGTAGATGCAAAAGGTTTGTATATTATCAAGGAATTGTGTGTTAATAAAACTAAGGAAGATAACGGAAACATTTTAGTGGATATGGTAATTGAACATATAGAGATTAAAAAATGAAGCTGATTTATCAGAATTGGGAAAAACTTATTGTACTTGTTTTGTTCTGTGCTCTTTTTTTTGTAGCAGAGTATTGTTCAGATACGCTTAGAGAATATAAAAAAAATGCGTTAGGCAGGATGAGTAATCTAACTAAGCAGCAAGATGAGTTGCAGGAAGTTAAGCTTGATAGCAGTAAGTATTTATTGCTTTTTGGTAAGATGCGTAAAGAGTCTGAACAGATAAAATTGTCTGATCTTGGCAGGGATATATTTACAAGGTTGGAACAACAAGGTGCTGGAGATTCTTTTGGCGGTAAAAAATTTGGTTTTGAGGTTGTGCAAATCAGACAGAAAATTCTTGATCTTAAATACTTAGGAAGAGTTGCTTTTGCGAAAGGCAAAGCTATTGTACAGGTCAATATCTCTGGGAAAACTTATTTACTTGCTAAAGGGGAAAAAGTTGATGGATATAAGTTGAAGCGTATAACTAAAGATTATATTGAGTTTTTAGACAGTAATTCCGAAAGTTTACGTATAGACTATCGTAAAATAAAGTACAGCACTGAATTTGAAGCTGAAATTAAGAATGATGTATTGGGACAGGTAGTTGTTGTTTCTAAAGGGAGTAAATTTTCAGGGTATGAGGTACTTAGTATAGACAAAAACTCTATGAAGGTGTCTTTGAATGGAAAAAATATATTATTAAAAGAAGGGATGGTGTGTAAATGAGGCGTGTTATTTTTGTTTTGGTTTTATTATCTATGTTTTTTTATCAGGGGAATGTGTTTGCTAAGGATGATATTAGTGCCTTGAATCGGGAGTTTGATGAGAAAAGGGAACAGATAGAGGCATTATCTATTGCTGATGATGTTGCTGCTGATAAAGATATAAATGTTGATCTCGATAGTTTGCTTGATTCTGGGTATAGTTATTGGGCTGATCTTAAGTTTGATCAAGCAAGCCAGAAGTTTAAAGCAGCGCGTAGATTAGAGCCTGGTAATCTTAAAATCAGGGATTTAATTGAAAAGGTTGCTTTAGCTAAGGTCAAGTATGCCCAGAAGCAAGTTGCTTTTGAAACTAAACTTGATAGTGAATACAAAGTATTAGTAATGGATGATGCTTTATTGGCGAAAGACCCGACAAAAGAAACAACTACATATAAAATTAGTAAACCCGCGCAAAATAAACTCAGGCAGGACGCGGAAAAAAAGATTGTGAGTATTGATTTTAGCGAGGCGCAGGCGAGTACGATTCTTGGATATCTGTCTGAGCAGAGTGGAATTAATATTATTTTTGACGAAGCAGCTGTTTCAACAGCAGGAACTTTAAGTATTCATTTAAAAGATGTAACATTAGTGCAGGCCTTAGAATCTGTACTCAGGACAAAAGGACTTGCTTACCGTTTTGAGAAAGATTTTATTTGGGTGAGTTCGCCTGAAAATATCGCTGCTGAGCAAATGATTACCAGAGTTTATCATTTATCGCAGGGGCTAGCTGCTTTTACTACCTTTACTACCTTTGATACTGTAACAATTGACGGCTTGTCTCCTGATGGGAAGGTGGTGGTTAAATCTGCTATAAAGAATAAAAAAAAGCAGGCTGGTACAGAAGGTGGGGAAAATTACGAAGGCGTTAAAATTGGCGGTCCAAGCGGCGTGGCAGGCAAAATAACTACTACAATTAAAGATGTATTGGAAGAGATGGTTACTTGGCCTAAAGGGAGCAGTATTTTTTTAGATCAGCGCACAAGCACTTTAATTGTACATAACACACCAAGTAATTTAGCGTTGATTGAACAATGTATTGAAGCATTAGATGTTATTCCGCCGCAGGTAATGATTGAAGCAAGGTTTGTGGAAGTTGGCGCGGATGATTTGTTTGCCCTGGGGCTTGAGCTTAGCGCTGAGATTAGCGGGCAAGGGGCATCTGAGCCACATACATTTCCTTTTAATAAAAATCAAGATACTAAGTATACAGATGCTTTCCCATTCGCAAACCCTCTTGATTTTACTTTTGGGCGATTAGATTTTTCACAATTTAAAACAGTGCTTTCTGCTATAGAGCAGGATACTGACAGTAATGTGCTTTCATCTCCTAAGATTACCACAATTAGCGGACAGGAAGCAGTAATTAAAATTGTTAAAGAATACCGTTATCCGACAAAATATCAAATTCAGACTTATGAAAGCGGTAGCAATGACAATAAAACAATGTATTACGCAACTGTGCCTGATGAATTTAAAACTCGGGATATTGGCATAATTTTAAAAGTAACGCCTAATGTGGGAGCGAATCATAAAACAATAAATTTGACTCTTGTTCCGGAAGTCAGCGAATTTGATATAGAAAAAGATATGTATAATTATGGTACGGAAGATCATCCTTATTTACAGCCTTTTTTTAGCGCGCGCAGTACAACTGCAAGCATTGTTGTAGGTAACAGTGACACAGTAGTTATGGGAGGCTTAATGCGGGAAGTTGTTGAACATAGTGTTAGCCGTGTGCCTGTTTTAGGCAACCTTCCTTTAATCGGAAAACTGTTTAGTCATAAAAGAGACACTAAAAAGAAAAGGAACCTTTTGATTTTTATCACTGCACACCTTATTGCACCTGATGGAAAGACATTTGAAAATTGAGAAGAAAATTATTTATAATTTTGGATACTCAAACCAATTGCGTTTGAGTATAGCCGTAAAATCTTGATCATGAAAAAATATTAAGTTTAAACCTTATTTTTTTGTTGATTGCTCAAATATTTTTTACAGATAATTTCCCGTTAATATACTCAAACGTAATTGGTTTGCAAGTCCACCTGCACCGCATTTTGAAACGTTCTTCATCAACGCAGCAAGCTGCGCCTGCGGTTTGGCTTAGGTCAGATCGTTCATAGGGCACAGGGAAACGCCTAAATTTTGCAAGCCTATTACGTTTCTATATTAGCGAGTAAAAAGAACAGGACTTTGCTTTAGATCGTTGATGGTAGACTGCTATATTCCCGCTAAAAGATTGCGGGAATGACAAAAAGGCATGAAAAATTGAGCAGGTGTGACAAGATGAAAGAAATTTCAATAAATATTGCTTATCCACTCAAAACTCCAAAGAGCCTTGTTTTTATTAGAAAAATTGGCAGTATAGGCAGTTCAATATAATTGATTTTTTAAAAGTTTTTACAGCAGCCCTTTTTTTGCAAAATTATTAAAAATTAGGTAAAATTAATATATAATGAAATTTTGTGGAAATATAAAAAATACAAAATATTATTTTATTGTCTTGACAAAAATTGAGCTTTAACTATAATTAATATAAAATGGATTTTAAGATAGGAGACAGGATGGATAATAGTGTGCAGGAAGAAAAAAGAAAGTTTAAAAGAGTAAGCATTCCTGATGTTAAGGTGAATTATAAGTTGCTGGATCCGCGTACGTGGTCAACTTATCATGAAAAATTTTTGAATCTGGTCGAAAATATTAGTTTAGGCGGTTTAGCAGTAATCGGCGTTACTGAGATGCCGTTACATGCGCCTGTTGGCGTGGATATTAACTTAGGTTATGGCCATGATAAGGTGATTAAAGCTTTTGGCCGGGTGGCATGGATTAAAAAACAGCAGGATAACTATATGTTGGGAATTAGTTTTTCGTGGTGGAAAAAAGAAGATGATAAAAAAATTCTTTTTAATTTAATTCAAAAGCGCTCAGCATAAAAAGCAATGTGGAGATAACCTTTAGATGAAACATTTGCATCAAGAGGAATTGCTGAAAAAAATTGTTGCCCACCCTTCCTTGAAAGAAGAAATTAAAACACTTACTGCTATTACTGGCAATGCATTATGGGTAATTATCCCTCCTGCCGGAAAAAAATATTTTATTTGTAATAATTGCCTTTTCAAAGAAAAACCGCAAACCCAACATTGTATAGATAATATTAATCTGCTAATTACTGAAAGTAAGAAAAAAAATATTTTTAAAAATGTAATTTACGCGAATAAAGTTTATACATATTGCCTGCCGATTATAAAAAATGATTTAGTTGTTTTGTATTTGGGAATTTGTAATTTAAAGGCAAAAATTTCTCCCGCGGTTTTAGACATAATTAATGTTTTTACTCGCGCTACTGTAGAAAATGTTATAAAAGAGTTTGAGCTTTTAAATTTGTATGAAACGATTAAACCCAGGACAGTAGCTTTATCTACAGTGCATACAATTAACCGAATTGTCAGTTCAACTTTTGCTTTAGATGAGTTGTTGCCGCGTATCGCCAGATTAGCTTTACAAGTACTTTGTGCTCAGAAATGCACAATTATGCTTTTAGATAAGCATAAACGTTTTCTTGTGCCGCGTGCAGTGGTAGATTTGAAAAAGAAAAGCGCGACACAACAGCCTTTAAAAATTGGACAGGGGATCCATGGCAAAGTAGTAAAAACTGGCAAAGTATTTTTTATGGTGGAATATGTGTGTATTCCATTGGTTTCAGAGGGGAATGTTATTGGTTCTATTAGTGTCGCGCAACGTTTAAATAATAAGCCTTTCAGCCATTTTGATTTAGAAATTCTTACTACACTTTCGGAACAAGGTGTCACTGCGATAAAAAATGCCCAGTTGTATGATGAGCAGGAACAATTAACTCTTAACGCGATCAAAGCATTGGCCTCTATATTAAGTTCCGGAGCTTATAATTATGGCCGGACAAATTTGTTTATTAATGTGGTTATGTCTATTGGTATGGAATTAACACTTACCTCCGACCAAATGCGTTGTTTGTATTATGCGGCACTTTTGCATAATGTCAGCCAGATTAGCTTGCCTGAAAAACTGCTTAAAAAATCAACAAGGTTAACAGGCAAAGATTACAAAATTATTCGCGAGCATTCGCGTGTTGGGGCAAAAATTATTGAGCCTATGGGAGACAGGCTTAAAGATGTTTTGCCTGTGATTATTTATCATCATGAACGTTATGATGGGCATGGTTATCCCTGCGGGCTAAAAGGTTCCGACATTCCTTTGGGGGCGAGAATTTTATCTGTGTCAGATGCTTTTGATGCTATGTTATCGCAAAGGCCATATAGGAAGAAGCTGACTATTTCTCAGGCAGTGGCTGAAATAGTCAGATATAGCGGAGAACAGTTTGACCCAGTGATTGTTGATGCTTTTGTACAGGCAGTAAAACGTTCAAAAAATAAAATTTTTCAGAAAGGTAAGAGTTTATGGGTATGGAAATTTTGATCCTTTTTAAAGCTCTTTACATTTATCTATATATATGGTAAAATATATTTTTTTAGAAGGAGGTGAAAGTAAAATGACTACAGTGAAACAGGAGAAAGAGAAAATAATTAGTGAATTTAAAGTGCATGATAAAGATACTGGCTCTGCGGATGTACAGATTGCGTTACTTACTGCCAGAATTAATAGGTTAACAGAGCATTTTAAAATACATAAAAAAGATTTTAGCTCGCGAAGGGGTTTATTACAACTTGTTTCCATGCGAAGGAGGTTGTTGGATTATTTAAAACGTGAGAATTTTAAAAAATATAAAGAAATATTAGTGAAACTTAAATTAAGGAAATGATTGGAATATGTTAGAAAAAACAGAAATTGAATTTGGTAAGGATGTTTTAATCCTTGAAACTGGTAAATTGGCTAAACAGGCAAATGGCTCGGTATTGGTGCAGTATGGCGGCACAGTTGTTTTGGTTGCTGTTGTGATGTCTGAAAAAGCAAAAGATGGCCTTGATTTTTTGCCATTAACAGTTGAATATAAAGAAAAAACTTATGCCGCAGGCAGGATCCCCGGAGGTTTTTTTAAACGGGAAGGCAGGCCTTCAGAAAAAGAAATTCTTACTTCTCGGCTTATTGACAGGCCGATTAGGCCGTTGTTCCCTAAAGGTTGTACAAATGAAATACAGGTTGTGATTACTGTACTTTCCAGTGACGGCAAGAATGATCCTGATATTTTAGCAATGATTGGCAGTTCCGCGGCTTTAACTATTTCTAATATTCCATTCGCCGGGCCAATAGGAGCAGTGAAAATAGGAAGAATCGATGATCAGTTTATTATTAATCCCAGTTATGAAGACATTGAGCAAAGTTCAATAGAATTAATTCTTGCAGGCACTAAAGATGGCGTAGTTATGATCGAGGCTGGCTGTAAACAGGTAACTGAAGAATTAATGGCAGAAGCGATAAAATTTGGACATAATGAATTAGTCAAAATAATTGCTTTGCAGGAAGAATTTGCTGCAAAATGTGGTAAACAAAAATTAGAGATTAGTGTAAAAGAATTGCCGCAGCAATTGTTTGAGCAAGTAAAAGAATTATCTGCTGTAAAATTAGCTGAGGTTTTTAAAAATAGTGATAAAAATCAGAGAAAAGAAGGAATGGATGCTGTTGCTGAGCAGCTGATTGCTGAACTTATCAATGATGAATCTGAATACACAGACAAAGATGTGCTTGCGGCATTAGCTAAGATTGAGAAAGAGCAGGTGCGTAAAATAATTTTAGAAACCGGGAAGAGAATTGACGGCCGTGGTTTTGAAGAGGTTAGGCAGATAACTTGTGAGGTAAGTGCTTTGCCATGTACTCATGGTTCCGCGGTATTTACCCGCGGGCAAACGCAGAGTTTGTCAGTAGCAACTTTAGGCACAAGCGATGACGAACAAAGGATTGATGCGCTTGAAGGAGAGTCAAAAAAGAGATTTATGCTGCATTATAATTTTCCCGCGTTTAGTGTAGGAGAAGTCAGGCCGTTACGCGGTCCTGGACGTAGAGAAATAGGCCATGGCGCGTTAGCTGAACGGGCTCTTTTGCCTGTAATGCCTTTACAGGAAAATTTTCCTTATACAATCCGGTTGGTATCAGAAATTTTAGAATCTAATGGTTCCTCAAGTATGGCTACTGTATGTGCGGGGACATTATCTCTAATGGACGCTGGAGTGCCTATCCAATCTCCTGTAAGCGGAATCGCGATGGGGTTGATTAAAGATGGTGAGAAGTATGCTGTTTTAACTGATATAATGGGAGCAGAGGACCATTTTGGGGATATGGATTTTAAGGTTACAGGCACCAGTCAGGGAATAACTGCTATGCAATTAGATTTAAAAATTGGGGGTATAGATTTTAGTCTGTTAGAACAAGCTTTATCTCAGGCAAAAAAAGCAAGACTTTTTATTTTGGGTGAAATGATTAAAACAATTAATCAGCCGCGTTCTGAGCTTTCGGAATATGCTCCAAGGATTACAGTAGTTAAAGTTCCGCTGGAAAAGATAAAAGATATTATTGGGCCTGGCGGTAAGATTGTGAAAAAAATTGTTAGTGAGACAGGAGCTAAGATTAATATTGAGGATGATGGTAATGTGTCGGTTTCTTCTGTTGATGAAAAAGCAGCGCAGAAAGCTCTTGAAATGATTGGATTACTAATTGCTGAAGTTGAAGTGGGAAAAATTTATCAGGGGAAAATAACCCGGTTGATGAATTTTGGTGCTTTTTGTGAGGTTTTGCCAAATAAAGAAGGTTTGATTCATGTCTCTGAATTGGCAGATAAATTTGTCAAAAATGTGGAAGATGTGGTAAAAGTTGGAGATCAGGTAACAGTAAAAGTAATTGAAAAAGACAAAATGGGGCGGATTAATTTAAGTATAAAACAGGCTATTGCTAATTAGAGGCTGCTGAAAAAAACAGCAGGCCTGATTATTCAATAAACGAATATTATTGCATTATGCCAGCCCATATCCACAAAATAATTATCAATAATTCTGTAGGGACAGTCCCGACGAAGGAGGGGTGCGTAGCAGGCATTGCCTTGCTTGGAGAAAATTTAATTTTGATATGTCTGAAATTATTTTAAAAATAAAAAAGAAATTTGATTGCGCGGATTTGCCTTTGCCCAAATATATGAGTCTCGGCTCAAGCGGTATGGATCTATATGCTGATGTTTTAAATCAGCTTGTGCTTGAACCTGGTGAGGTAAAAATGATTTCTTCCGGGATTTATTTAAGTATTCCTCAAGGATATGAAGCTCAGATTAGGCCGCGCAGCGGGTTAGCTGCAAAGCATGGCATTACAGTCTTAAACACTCCAGGCACTATAGATTCTGATTATCGCGGACTGGTGAGTATTATTTTGGTTAATTTTGGTAAGCAGTCTTTTTCAATAAAACGTGGTATGCGTATTGCGCAAATGGTGATAAATAAGGTGTCTAAAGTAGAAATAGAGCTTGTCAGCGACTTAGACAATACTTTGCGTAATTGCGGTGGTTTCGGACATACTGGAGTTTAATAAATGAGTGAAAAGCAAATCAGGATAGCATGGTCTGTTATCCTTTTTGGGCTGTGCGCATTCCTTTTAATTAGTTTCTTTTCCTATGATCTAAACGACATTCCTTTTAATACTTCAAATCCTAATCTATATATACAAAATTGGGGAGGATGTGTTGGCGCTTATTTTGTCTGTGGGCTATTCCTTTCCATAGGAATGAGCGCTTATTTTATCCCATGTATTTTTTTTTTATGGGGTATTGCCCAAGTAATGGGCAGATTAACCAGAAATTTATCTACTAAACTGCTGGGTTTTTTGCTTATGCTCTGGTCATTTTCATCAATGTTAAGCACTTTGAATTTTCCTTCTAATATGGCAGGTATTAAAACTGGGGGAGTTCTGGGTTTTTTTACCAGCCTGACTTTAATTAGATATTTTGGTAAATTAGGCGCTTTGGTTATTCTTTCTACTCTTTTTGCCTTATCGTTTCTTTTGGCTACAGAATTTTTGATTGTACCTATTTTATCGCAAATTTTAGCTGCATTACTTAAAATAGTTAAAACATTTTTTGTTAAGAACAATAAAAATGATTTAGACTCTGTTGCTATCGCTAATTCTTTAGAAAAGGAACATCTTGCTATTTTGCCGGGGGAAAAATTAGCTTCCAATGTAACTAAAGTAAAACGGTATAACAATAGTGTAGATTTAAGCACTGCTCTGCCTTTAGTGAAAAGGGTTGAGCCCAAGCTGGTAATTAAAAATTCTGCGCTTAAGAAAATTAAAATACCTGCGGTAAAAATAAAAGTTATTGGAGATTATAAGCTTCCTGGAGGTGATTTGCTTGGAAATACTTCAGACAAGACGGGAAAAAGGATTATTTTAGAAGATCTTGAAGGAAATTCGAAAATATTAGAAGCAACCTTGCATGATTTCGGTATAGACGTAAAAGTTGTTGAAGTGGAACAAGGCCCGGTAATTACCAGATATGAATTACAGCCTGCTGCAGGAGTGAAGATAACCAGGATTGCAAATTTGGGTGATGATATTGCTTTGAATTTAAGAGCTCCTTCTGTGCATATAGTTGCTCCTATCCCCGGTAAAGGTACTGTAGGCGTGGAAGTGCCTAATTTACAAGCAAAAACAGTTTATTTTAGAGAAATTTTAGAATCTAATGAGTTTCAAAATTCAAAATCTGTGTTAACTCTTGCAATTGGCAAAGAAGTTTCAGGAACTCCATTAATGGCGGATCTTACGGAAATGCCGCATATTTTAATTGCCGGAGCAACAGGTTCGGGAAAGACTGTATGTGTAAATACGTTGATTATGAGTTTACTGTTTCAAGCAGGGCCTGAACAGGTAAAATTACTTTTGATTGATCCTAAAATGGTGGAAATGTTGATGTATAATGGGTTACCGCATTTAATTTGCCCTGTGGTAACTGATGTAAGAAAGGCTGCCGGAGCTTTAGAGTGGGCTGTGAGTGAAATGGAGGAGCGTTACCGTGTTTTAGCTAAAGTCGGAGTAAGGAACATTGCCAGCTATAATTGTAAAATTGAGAAAGGGCTAAAAGAAATTGATGACGGAGATAAAAAAGTAGAGTTGAGTTTAATGCCTTATATTGTGATCATTATTGATGAACTCGCGGATTTAATGCTGGTTTGTTCAAAAGAAGTGGAAGCGTTAATTACGCGTCTGGCACAACTTTCGCGTGCTGTAGGCATACATCTGATTCTGGCAACGCAAAGGCCTTCGGTTGACGTAATTACAGGTATTATTAAGGCTAATTTTCCTGCGCGTATTTCTTTCCGTGTGGCCACTAAAATTGATTCCCGTACTGTATTAGACAGCAATGGCGCTGATAAATTGATGGGAAAAGGAGATATGCTTTTTTTAAAACCAGGTACTTTTAAGCTTATTCGTGCTCAGGGCGGTATGGTTAGTGATAAAGAGATAGAAAATGTAGTAAGTTTTGTTAAAGCACAGCGTAGTGCTGTTTATTCAGAAGAGATTTTAACGAATAAACATAAAGCTGTAAACAGGATGAATACAGTTAAACAAGATGATTTACTTGAAGAAGCTCTTAACTTGGTGATTGATTCTAAACAGGCTTCTGTATCAATGCTGCAAAGGAGATTAAGGCTTGGATATGCGCGTGCTGCCAGATTAATTGATATTATGGAAGATAGTGGTATTGTGGGGCAGTTCCGCGGCTCAAAAACAAGGGAAGTATTGGTTGATACATTGGAACAGGCGATTGCTTTACAACAGCAGCAGCAACCTGAATGATTTATACTCAAACGCAATTGGTTTGTAAAATTTAGGCGTTTCCCTGGAACGTTTTGACCTAAGTTAAACCGCAGGCGCAGCTTGCTGCGCCTAATGATTTGCGAATGAAGAACGAATCAATATGCAGTGTGAGGGGAATGTCATAAAATTACAAACCAATTACGTTTGAGTAGATAATAATGCAAGTATTACTGATAAGTTTAGGATGTCCAAAAAACTTAGTTGATTCTGAGATTATCTTAGGTATTCTGCAAGAGCATGGTTTTGTAATTACCAGCAATTGTTTTGAGGCAGAGATTGCGCTGGTAAATACTTGCGCTTTTATTCAGGAAGCTAAGCAGGAAGCTATTGATACAATTTTTGAACTTGCGGAACTGAAGAAACAGGGAAGTTTGAAAGTTTTGATTGTTTGTGGATGCCTGGCTCAGCGTTATAAATATGAATTAACGGATTTGCTTGGGGAAGTTGATGCTTTTGTTGGTACTGGAAGTATTGGGGAAATAGATAAAATTATAAAATCTTGCTTAAAAGGCAAACGTTGCTTTTCATTTAAGAATAACCATTATTTAAATCAACCGAATTTCCATAGGGTTTTACTTACGCCAGGCCATTATGCATATATAAAGATTGCTGATGGTTGTGATAATGCTTGTAGTTATTGTGTTATTCCGCAGATACGAGGCAGGTATTGTTCGCGTAATATAGAGTCAATTGCGCGGGAGGCTGAATTTTTGTCCCAAAAAGGGGTAAAGGAAATAATTCTGGTTAGCCAGGATAATACATTTTATGGCAAAGATATTTACGGCAAGTATTGTCTGGATGTTCTTTTAAAAGAATTAGTACAAATAAAAAGATTGCATTGGATTAGAATTTTATATGCTTATCCCAATAACATCACAGATAATTTGATTAAAGTTGTTGCGCGGGAACAAAAGATTTGTAAATATTTAGATTTGCCGATTCAGCATATTAATGACAGAATATTGCAGTTAATGCGTAGGCACATAACTGGAAGGCAAATTAAAGATTTAATTTTTAAATTGC
>Ga0164318_10002140_pt1 | contig 18166 bp, 23 predicted proteins | sample GuaBasSedimGuay9_FD_113734 | JGI IMG/M metagenome (GOLD analysis project Ga0164318, IMG submission 113734) | Subseafloor sediment microbial communities from Guaymas Basin, Gulf of California, Mexico - Guay9, Core 4571-4, 0-3 cm | ecosystem: Environmental > Aquatic > Marine > Hydrothermal vents... | reverse complement strand
TCGACAAGTATTCTTATATTTTGTGGCTACAAAAAAACCTATACCTGACTTATATATATATATATATGTAGTATTTTTTTCCATAAGAAACATACCTCGAAAGTTCTATACTTTATATACCATCAAAAAATTATATGCTTTTCGGACATCACAAAGAGGAATGCTATGAAAATATCCTTATATTCTATATGTCTCAAATCGATGAACTTTCCCATAAAGGTAAATTATCAGAAGAAGAGTCTAAAAAAGCATTCGAAGAAGGATACAACTATGCATTAAAAGAAATTTGCCCAAACCTCGAAGACAAAAAAAACCGTAACGATTGTGAAAAACATTATTCTTCAATTCTTAAATAGTAGCGCCCTACATCAGCGACTTCTCCGCTCTTCGAGGCTCCGACCTTTCGGTTCAGTTGGTGAAGGAGACTAACAATGGATTTTGTCACTACACCTACGGCTCCGTTCGAATCGCTTTGCGACTAGACAAAATCCCAGATGTTAAACAAAATTTCTAATTCTCCTAATATCAACACCAACATCTATAAGGAGCTTGGCTTCGCATAGACACTAATTTATCAATAACCTCACCAGGAGAAGTTCAATCCTGACAGATATAATGGCTTGGCTGCGTCAAGATTTGTTAAGGGGATTTCGTCCTGCAGACAGGGCAAACTTTGAAGTAACAACTCTACCACTAAGTCAACACCCATCGATATCCCACCAAATCCACCCATTTTATCATCGGCGCAAATATATACAACCCCGAATATATATCCCAAAACTACAGATTCAGGACAGAAGACTATATATACTTTAACATTCCAATATATCATCACACACACACAAGATGTAGTATCTAACCTAAGTCACTACTACAACATGTTGTGGATGCAACCATCACCCAGGAGGGGTTAAATTGAAATGTCCATATTGTTCATCGAGCGAAACCAGGGTTCTTGACAAAAGATTCACAGAGGATCTTGAAGTCAACCGCAGAAGAAGAGAATGCATGTCATGCAACAAAAGATTCACAACATACGAGCGCATAGAAACAAGTCCGCTAATGGTAATCAAAAAAGACAGCTCAAGACAGGAATTCGACAAAAGCAAACTCATGAAAAGCATACAGACATCCTGCCAGAAACGACCAGTCAGTCAGGAATCAGTCGAAAAGGCAGTTGACGAAATCGAAAGCGAACTTTTGAAAATGGACAAAATCGAAATCGATAGCAGAAAAATAGGCAACCGCGTCATGAAAAAACTAAAAGCCCTCGACGACGTCGCATACATCAGATTCGCATCGGTCTATCGCTCATTCAAAGACATCGAATCATTTGAGCGCGAACTCCAGAAATTAAAAGTAATTGAATCACCAAAAAGCGCAGACGGAGACTCAACAGACATACTCCTGCAGGTAACGACAACCACAAAAGGAAAAGTAAGCGAATGGAACAAAGAGCGCATCGTAAGCGCCCTGACAAGAGAAGCAAGAATCCCCCGCAGCGAAGCCATCCAGATATCAGATGCAGTTGAAAAAAAAGTATTCTCATCAGGCATCAAAACAATATCTGTCAGCCTCATACGCGAACTCGTAGACAACGAACTATTCGTAAAAGGCTACGACAAAAAACTCGATAAGCAAGGAATCATAGGCATGCCCAACTACAACCTCAAGCAATTGATATTCAGCAAAAGCGACGAGAACAGCAACGTCGCAGCCAACAATCCCGAAGCAGTAAACCTTGCGATAGCAGAAAACACCCTCAAGCAATACGCACTGAAAGAGCTATTCTCAGAAGACGTATCATCAGCTCACCTCAAAGGCGCAATCCACCTCCACGACCTCGGCTACCCCATCCGCGCATACTGCAGCGCCCATAGCCTCGAATATATAAAAAAATACGGCATGCGACTAATCAACCTATCGACAAGCTCATCCCCTGCAAAACACGCAGGCACACTCACAGGTCACCTCAACACATTCCTTGCATCAATGCAGGCATACTATGCAGGCGCTCTGGGCATAAGCTACCTAAATGTATTCTACGCCCCATACCTCGTAGGCATGAGCGAAGAAAAAATGAAACAGGAAGCACAATACCTCATCTTCTCATGCAGCCAGAACGCATTCTCACGCGGCGGCCAAACCCTATTCATAGACTTCAACATTCACCTCGGCGTCCCAGAATACCTAAAAAATGTACCTGCAATCGGTCCAGGTGGAAAATACACAGGAAAAAACTACGGCGAATACGAAAAAGAAACGCAACAATTCGCAAAAGCCCTCCTCGACGTATGGCGCGAAGGTGACGGTGACGGCATGCCATTCCCCTTTCCGAAATGTGACCTGCACATAGACAAAAAAACATTCACAGACCCGGAACAATCCAAACTCTTCAGATACGTATGCACCATCGCATCAGAGAACGGCTCCCCATACTTCGTCTTCGACCGCGATGAGGTAAATCTTTCAATGTGCTGCCGCCTAAGAACAAAAATCGTCGATGACTACGTAATCAAACATCCCGAAAGCATGAGATTCTGCGGCTTCCAGAACGTAAGTCTAAACCTGCCGCAGGCTGCCTACAGAGCAGGAAAAGGAAACATAGACGGTACAATCACAGAACTATACAAATCAATGAAACTCGCGATAAAAGCACATCTCCAGAAAAAGAAATTCATCCAAAAACTGATGAGCGCACCGGACGCACCAATGTGGCAGGTAGGCCAAATTGCACCAGACGGTAGACCATACATTGACCTTGAATCTGCAACATACATCATCGGCATCATCGGTCTAAACGAGTGCGTGAAATACATTTGCGACGAAGAACTCCATGAATCAGAAGAAGCGTACAAGACAGGACTAAAAATAATATCTGCCCTCTACCTCAAAACCAAGGAATTTGAAAAAGAGTACAACCTCAAATTCACACTCGAAGAGACACCTGCAGAAAGCGCAACCCTCCGCCTTGCAAAAATTGACCTGAAAGAATACCCTGAAAGCAAAGACTATGTCAGAGGCGACATGAAAAGAGGAGAAATATACTACACAAACAGCATCCATCTGGCAGCCGATGCACCTGTCGACATCATCGAAAGAATTGAAAAACAATCAAGATTCAACACACTCATAGAATCCGGCGCAATAACACATGTATTCCTCGGCGAACAAAAACCAGACCCTTTAAGCGTACTCTCACTCATCAGAAAGACATGGGAAAACACCGAATGCGCACAACTAACCATATCCCCGGAATTCACAATATGTAATGATTGCCACAAAGTATCAAGAGGCTACAAAAGAAAACCAGAAGACGAACCAGAAGAAATAGAAAAACAAGAAGCAGTAAAACCCATGGAGGCGGTTGCAGTATGAACGAAAAAAACAATACCACGAACGAAACAGATACCCTTGAAACAGATGTACCCCGGTGCCCACATTGCGGAAGTACCAATGTTTACGGTATAAGCAGAGTCGTCGGCTATTATTCCAAGATAGACAATTGGAACAAAAGCAAAAAAGCAGAATTTGCAGACAGGCAAAAAGGAACATACAAAATATAATCCGGTGTTACAATGAAAGTAAAGATATTCACAAAAGACGAATGTCCAAACTGCCCACAAGCCAAAGACATCGGGGAAAAACTGGAAACTGAAGGCCACAACATAGAATACTATAACATATCCACAATCGACGGGCTCACAGAGTCATCTTTCTACAGGATTATGTCAACACCATCAATCCTCATAACAGAAGATGACAACAAAGAGAGAAACGCGTGGAGAAGTACCCTGCCGAGCATCACAGAAATCAGAAAGGTGCTCGCAAAATGACAGAACTAAACATAGACATTCGCGGAGTACAAAAAACCACGCTCATAGACTACCCGGGAAAAATAGCATCCACCATATTCTTCAACAGATGCAACTTCCTCTGCCCTTTCTGCCACAACCCGGAACTCGCCCTTGATCAGGACGAAAACAGTCCAATCAATCCCGATGAAATCCTCGAAGACCTTGATAAAAGAAAAAACTGGCTCGACGGTGTCTGCCTGACAGGCGGCGAACCGACAATGCACAAAGGTCTGGAAGAATTTATAAAAAGCATCAAAAAACGCGGACTCTTAGTAAAACTAGATACCAATGGGACAAACCCAAACCTGATTGAAACACTACTAAAAAAAGAATTAATAGACTACATCGCAATGGACATCAAAGCACACTACGACGACTACGACCATGTCGTAAAAGTCAAAGTCAACAAAGAAAACATCAAAAAAAGCACAGAACTAATAAGAAATAGCTCGATAGACTATGAATACCGAACAACAGTAGTCCCTCCCTACTTCAATGAGCAAGACCTGCTCAAAATCTGCAAATGGTTAGAAGGCTCAAAACACTACTCACTCCAGCAATTCAGAAATGACACAAAGATGATAGACATGACACTCAAAAAGACAGCCCCATACAATCCAAAAAAACTGGAAGAATTCAAAGAAATAGCATCAAAATACTTCAAGACCTGCGAAATCCGCGGCATATAAACCAAGAACAGCAATATATACAGCATATCCCTAAGCGAAATAGTAGGAGCTCAAGGAAAGTCACCACAAACGCACAACGGGGGATAAAAAAATTATACCCACTCGGGAATAAACATAACATCAAAATAAGAGAGGTAATAACCATGGCAAAATACAAAATAACAATAGACGAAGAAGAATGCATCGGCTGCGGCACATGCGTCGCACTATGCGCAGAAAACTACGAGATGACAGACGACAACAAAGCAAAAGTAAAAAACCCCGAAGTTGACGAACTAGGCTGCAACGAAGACGCAAAAGAAAGCTGCCCCGCCTCATGCATAAAAATCAAAGAAGCATAGCGCGAATACAAATGACCGAAAAAAAAGAATCCATAAACACACTCGTAGAATTATACAGCCAAAGAAAAACAAAAATAAGGACCCGCCTAAAAGAATTCAAAGACAAAATGAAAGACTCCTCAAACGAACAAATATTCTATGAACTAGTCTTTTGCCTCCTCACCCCCCAGTCAGACGCAAAAAAATGCGACAAAGCCGTAAAACGCCTGGAAGAAACCCACCTGCTTCTTGAAGGCAGCGCAATCGAAATCGCAAAACAACTAAAAGGCGTGCGCTTCCACAACACAAAATCCGCACGGGTAGTCGCCGCAAGAACAACATTCACAGAAAACAACCAGATATGCATCAAACAAAAACTAACAACCCTCGGCACCCCCGCTGAATTAAGAGAATGGCTCATAAAAAACATAACAGGACTCGGCTACAAAGAATCCAGTCACTTCCTGAGAAACATAGGAATCTGCTTTGACATGGCAATACTCGACAGGCACATACTAAAAAACCTTGTCAACTACGGCGCAATTGACACCATCCCAAAAACCCTCTCAAAATCAAAATATCTCGAAATTGAACAGAAGATGCAGAACTTCTCAAAAAACATAGGAATCCCAATCGCCGAACTGGACCTCCTATTCTGGTCAAAAGAAACCGGCGAGATATTCAAGTGACCACCACAATCCTTTTTAAACTTAACCACCAATATAAACATCATATAATATACAAGTGAGAATATGAACGCAAGAGAAAGCACCCAAAAAACAACAAATAAAGCCAAGGGTGATAAAAATAACTATAGTTAACGTCATTACTAAATTGACAAATGTATTCAAAAACCAAGAGACGTTAATCTATATGGCAAAGACATATCGTCTAAAAAGTCATGTCTTTGACTATAATTCTAACTTAACCCAACCACAACATCATTCTCAAAAAAACAAAAAACAATCTAGACATATCTATATAGCACAACAAACAAACAAATCAGGAGTTGATATAAAATGCCAGTAGGAAAAGCACCATATAAACGAGGATGGCAATCTGCCAAAGGCAGGGGCCGCCAGTCAACAGTAACCTGTGGTTTCTGCGGACGCACAGTACCTCGCTACAAGACATTCACAACATACCGCGGATTCAACATAACAGACCCTGTCCTGAGAAAGGAACTTGACCAGTCATCCTTATCCTTCAGCCCGGAAAAAGTCTACGTCTGCCCGGCATGCGCAAGACACAGATCCATCGTACAGAAACACGACCAAACCGGCCACAAAGTCATCAAAAAAAGAAGAAAAAAAAAGTAGCCCCCGAACAGCCAGCAAAACTATAAGAACTACAAAAAACAAATTAATTCTCAAGAACTACTACTGGTGATAACCACGCCCCTAAGAGGACTCTTAAGAAGAAGATACAACGCATCAAAAGAGCAAAAAAGAATAATAGAAAAAGAGATAGCTCGCTTCACAATAGCAGACAGCAAAAAAATAATAGTCCTCCCGGAACTAAAAGGCATACAAAACACAAACATAGTCTATCCCCTGATACCTCCATTCGCATACGCACGTATTAGGTGGGACGAAAAAGAACAGGCATTAATATATAAAGTAGACCAGCCATCACTCAACGAAGACGAAAAAAAACTACTAGACACAATAAGCAAAGGCCTGACAAAAATACTTGAGACAAACATCACCACCCTAAGACAAAAAGACAAACTTCTAAACTACATTCAAAAAAAGACAAACAGCATCATTGAAGAATACGGGATAACATTAAAGCCCGGCCAGTACACAAGACTAATGTACTACACCTACATTAATTTCGTAGGTCTCAACGCACTCGAACCCTTAATGCACGATACATACATAGAAGACATTGGCTGTGACGGAGTAAACGTACCGCTTTATGTCACCCATAAAAAATACGGCAACATCAAGACAAACATCTACATCAACAACCTTGAAGAACTGCAGGAATTCGTCGTAAAGCTCGCCGAAAGATGCGGAAAATACATATCCTACGCAGAGCCAATTCTCGACGGCTGCCTGCCGGACGGCTCAAGAGTCAACGCAACACTGGCATCAGACATAACAACCAGAGGTCCAACATACTCAATCAGAAAATTCAGAAAAATACCCTACAGCATAATCGACCTCGTACGACTCAAAACATGCACCACAGAAGAACTTGCATATCTCTGGTACGTCATCGAACACAAAGTAAACATACTAGTCTGCGGAGGCACCGGGGCAGGAAAGACCTCTTTCCTGAACGCGATAATCTCATTCATCCCCCCTGAAGACAAAATCATCTCAATTGAGGACACACAAGAACTAAACTTACCACACGAAAACTGGATACCCAGCATATCAAGAATGTCATTCGGCAACACCAACATAAAAGGAGACAAATACGGTGAAGTCACCATGTTCAGTTTACTCAAAGAATCATTCAGGCAAAACCCCGACTACGTAATTATCGGCGAAGTAAGAGGCACCGAAGCATCAGTCCTCTTCCAGGGCATGGCCTCCGGCCACCCCTCTTTCGGAACAATACACGGCGGCTCTGTAGACGACATCATCAAAAGAATGCAGACACCTCCAATCAACCTGTCCCCCGGCCTCCTGGAAACTCTGGACATTGTAATAGTGGTAAGCCGCGCAGCACAATACGGGAAAAGTTCAAGAAGACTAAAAAGCATCAGCGAAATAGAAAGTATAGACGCAGCAACCGGAAGATCACGAGTAATCAAAAGCTTCCAATGGAGCCCCGGTGACGACAAGCATGAAAAACACAAAAGCTACGTCCTCGAAAAAATAAGCGCAGACTACGGAATACCCATAACCCTGATGGAAAAAGAAATAGAAGACAAAAAACAACTCATCGAATGGCTGCATCAAAAAAGAATAAGCAACTTCACAGAAGTCTCCTCATATATCGCAAAATATTACAAAAATAAAAAACACATAATGAAACAAGTCAAAAAAGATATCCCTCAGGAAATCACAAAAGAAGAGATACTCGCAACCTAAATCTTCAACACAATACCATGAGAAGTCACTTCATACTCTATCCAAACCCGATCATGCTTCGTATCTTTCATCTTCGATATTCTCAAATACCTCTTATCCTCCTCAAACTTCATCTCAATCAACCCGTCAGTAAGAAAATTCAGAGTCGAGACAATCTTACTGTCATGCACTCCTTCCTCTAGCGTAAGAAACACAGTCGAATCAGTTGAACTTGACTTTGCAATAAAATCATGCAAAAAAAGAGGCACCATACGCGGATCCGAATACAAAAAAAGCGTTGATATAGAATCCGCAACCAAACGCTTATCATTTTTACCCATATCACGCAGCAAGTCCGTAAAAACCATATTAAGCTGATTAAGATCAGATAACCCGTCAATTGCATACATTGAATTGCATCCACTCCCTATCCTCCACGAAAAGCAATCAAGAAAAGTCATATTCCCCTTGGTACGCCACCCGAAATGTTTCATAGACTCCCTGATAGCTTCCGGCCGGGTATCAAAAGTAACAAAAATACACTTCTCATTTGCCTCAACACCTCTATTCAACACCTGTTCACAGAATATACTCTTCCCAACACCAGGAGGACCGATTAACAATATCGCCGAATCTTTCGGAAATCCTCCACCTATTAATGCATCAAAATGTTTAATCCCTGACGGCTCACGCATAAACACACCACACCCATTTTAACTGGCACGCGCCACAAACTCGCAGCAATCATCCCCTAATCCCCCACAAAGAGTCTCTCTCACAACCACCCTCTTCCTGAGTTTCGCTTCAAGGAACCCTGCAATAATACCTGCTTCAAAATAACAAATCTGCTTTCCCACAGGACACATACCAGCACAACTACTACAATTCTCCACCCTGTAAACATACCTTACACCTGACTCGCCAACCAGTTTCAATTCACCCATTTCTGCCTTAACAAAAAAATCTTCCAGAAAAGCATTCGCCTCACGCATATCATCAGAACCGCACTTTTCTGCCAAAGAATTCTTCGCAAATTTCTTCCCCGCCATATAAAGCGCAGAAAAATAACCAACACTCAACCACTCCAGCGAATATATAAGCAACCGCTTAGAAGTACGACTACACGACCCCTTATCCTTAAAAAATGCATCAAGCTCCTTATCAATCGTTTTTTTCCATAAATCCTCCATAATCACCCACCACCTCTCAAATACCCAACCTCATACCTTATGCGAACTATAAAGCCTGTAAAACCCAACCAACAATAAAACCGACCCAACTCCCGACAAAATCAGATGATAACCTCCACCCAAACCGACATTCATAAGCGCCCTCACAAAATCCCCTGCTCCCAGAACCACAAACCCTGCTGAAATCAAAAGCCAGTATTTTTCAATCCCGCAAGGAAGCAACGAATAGCGATATACAAACCACGCAGACAACATAAGCAAAGTTGCCGTAACCAGATAACTCATAAAAAGCAGATCATACATTTCTCGTCTCCTCCTCAATTTTATATATGGCATACATCACAAGAGCCGGACCGATAGGCAGAACAATTGCATAATATATGTCAAACAACTCCGGATCAAGATACACATTCACAAGCGGAAGGACAGCACTTGCCACCCAGTATATCGACAGGCCCCAAAAGAAGAACTTCCAAAAACCAGGAATATCCCTATACTCAAAAAACCGATTCAGAAACCTATTAAAAAAATACAATGAGACTAAACCAACAACCAAGTAAAAGTACATCATATATTCCATAATAAAGACCACATATCATATTAGTTAGAAACTTATATATATGAAGATTCACCATATAATAACTTGGATTCAATTAGACAACTAAAGCAGCATAAAAATCCACACACTCATTGACGTGATTAACTTGATAGAAAAAATAAAAACATACATAACAGGCCTCGACGAAATCCTGAACGGAGGCATCCCGAAAGGAAACGAAGTACTGATAGCAGGTCCCACAGGCTCCGGAAAAACCATACTATCAATTGAGTTCCTCTACAATGGCGCACTAAAAGGCGAAAAAGGCCTCTACATTTCGTTTGAAGAAGACGAAAAAGCAATAATCAGAAACACTGCAGAACTTGGTCTGGACATCTCAAAACAATTAGATAACAACATAATCCGCATCATCAAATATGACCCTTACAGGTTCGAAAACCTCACAGACCTCCTGTCCATGAACATAAAAGAAACAGGCGCAACAAGAGTAGTCATCGACTCCATCACCGCGATAAACCTCTACATTCAGGACGCAAAAGACATACGCAAAATACTCGTCGACATACAAACCATCCTAAGAGACAACAATTGCACAGCATTTCTTATATCAGAAATACCATCTGAAAACAGCAAGATGATAAGCCGATTTGGAGTCGAGGAATTCGTCTCAGACGGCATCATCATACTATATTACACACATGTAAGCTCAGAGTTCTCAAGATCAGTACTCGTGTGGAAAATGAGGGGCTCCACCCACTCAAGAAAAATACACCCATTCAAGATATCAAAAGAAGGAATTGTTATTTACCCCCGCGAAGAGGCTCTGATAAAACTCTAGAATACAACACAAAGTGGTAAAATGCTAAAAAAAAAAAGAAACAGCACATACATGACCCATCACTATCAGAACTAAAAACATTTCTAGAATCAAAGGGACTGGTCTACAAAAAAAAAGCCAGCCAGCCAGTATATTCCCATATTCTTTCAAAAATCTCCGCATCTTTAGACTCAATATTAAATATAAAACACATAAGAAACTACAAAACATTCTCAAACATGTTTTTTACAGGCCTCAGCAACAGAACATCATCCTATTTCAATCCCCTCAAAAACGCCCTGGAATCCACAAACATTGACATACTGCCAAATACATACCTCACATTATCCTTATCCACATCCTTCCTCGCAGCCATCTGCTCAGTATTCATAATACTCTTCGAAACAACAATCATCCCGATGAACTCCATCGCCCTTGCCCTCGGCCTCCTCTTCATACCACTGGTATCCTTCTTAATAGTATTTTCAATTTTCTACATGTACCCATTCCAGAAAGTCCATCAAAAAGCACTAAACATCAACACTAACCTTCCCTTTGCCATCAATCACATGGCAGCCATAGCCTCCGCAGGAGTCCCGCCAATAAAGTGTTTTGAAATGCTGGCTGATTTCAAAGAATACGGGGATGTCTCAGACGAAGCAAAAAACATAGTACGCAGAATAAAAGTCTTCGGAGAAGACATCACACAATCCATAAAGTACATCGCACGAAGGACCCCGTCAAGAGACTTCAAAGAACTGCTATACGGTATACTATCTGTTATCGAAAGCGGAGGCAACCTAAAAGAATTTCTGAACGAAATGGCACAACTGGCACTATTCAACTATAAACTCTCACGAAAAAAATACATCCAGTCATTATCCACATACGCTGACATCTACACCGCCATCCTGATAGCAGCACCACTGTTTTTAATATCCATCCTATCAATCATGTGCATTGTACCGGGTCCCGGCTTTGGAGGCATATCAATCATTTATTTCATGAGTATGGGCATATACGTCATCATTCCCGTATTAAACTTAGCATTCATAATATTCCTTACCTACACACAACCAGACCTATGATACACTATGAAACTCAAAAATATCTATCAGGAAAACAAAGAAATAATAACAGTAATCCTATCCATACTGTCAGGAAGCATATTGGTTCTGATAAACATATTAATAATCAAAAGCGACAACTTCATGTTCACAGCCATCAATATCATCTCAGTAGGAATCGTATGCCTCCCGATAACACTAGTATACTATAAAAGATACAAAAAAATACAGGCCTATGAAGAACTATACCCTGACTTTTTAAGGACAATCGTCGAAGGCCTTAATGGCGACATGTCACTGCCACTCGCAATCAACTACGCTTCACAAAGCAACTACGGCATCCTGACACCGCAAATCAAAAGACTCGTTGCCCAAATGTCATGGGGAGTCAACTTCGAAAATGCCCTGCAAAACTTTGCTGTTTCCATAGACAGCCCGATTATCACCAGATCAATATCCACAATAATTGAATGCCACAGATCCGGCGGAAACATAAGAGACGTCCTGAGCTCTGTAAGCGACTCGCTCATCGAAATCGAAAAAATCAGGCGGGAACGCTCAATGATGATATCTAGCCAGATGATGACAGGATACATAATATTCTTTGTTTTCATCGTGGTCATGATTGGCATCAGGGAATTCTTCCTGTGTGGATTCGGCGAATTTGGCAGCACAAGCATAGACACAGAAAGCAAAGCAGTCTTTGAAGGTCCCTCTATCGACAAAGACACACTGAATAAATTCGGAGAAATGTTCACACATCTTGCAATAATACAGGGCTTTTTCGCGGGACTCACTATCGGAAAGCTATCAGAAGGGCGACTAAGCGCTGGCGCAAAACACTCGCTAATCATGGCACTGTCAGGTTACCTGGCACTGACACTCGCTCATGAACTCATCATAACTCTGGGTTTCAGCTGCGAACAACGATTCATATAACCTACACCACGCAATCCAAAACCATAGAAACCCCGGATAACGAGAACACTCAAAGCACATTTATATCAATACGCAAAAGACCATAGCAAAGATATATATACTAGATTAGCCCTATAATTTATGTCAGAATCCCTGCAAAGAATATTCAAGGAGCAAAGAAACATGATATTTTCAAAAAGAAAAGGAGTAAGCCCACTCATTGCAGCAGTACTGCTGATTGCATTCACAATGGCCATCGCCGCAATCCTGACTGCATGGATTGCCGGCTTCACACAGGAACACAAAGATAAAAGTGAAGAGTTTGACAAAAAAATAAGTTGCGCATACTCAAACATCGAACTTGACAGGGACTACGCTAAATGGGACTCCACAAATCATATCTTTTACGGCTTCGTCTCAAACACCGGCGTTGACGCCATCACACTCACCAAAGTAGAGAGTTGGGTAGATGGGGAAAAACAACTGCCAATAAAACTAAACACAAGCAGCATAGCACTTACAAGCGTCGACAAGAACGAGTACCTTGAAATCTACGTAAACGTGAGCAGAGCATTCTCAAACGGTGGAACCGAACTCACCAAAATAAAATTCATCACAGATTGCGACCCGGTATTTGATTCTATCACCCAGCCACAGGGCGGCTGGAACACATTCGATTGGACTACATCCGGCGGAACACTAGCCAACGATAACTCACAAAAATAATATTTATGTACCGCAAGGGAGTATCACCACTAATAGCTGTAGTGCTTTTAATAGCTTTCACCTTAGCAATCGGTGGATTTCTGTCAAGCTGGCTTCAGGAACTCGTACACTCACAAGCAGATACTGCCACTGAAAACTCAGATGCCGGCTGCATTTACGCAACATTCAACGCAGAAGACGCAACATACAATGCATCAGGCAACAACAAACTAATCTTCGATATAGTCAGCACAGGCACCCGTGACATCAGCATAAAGCAAATAACAATCACTGCCATAAACATGAGCCGCCTCGCCTACACAAGCCCCGCAAACTTCACAGGAACAATCACCGCAGGAGACGAAGTCGGAATTGTCCTGAACATCGACACCGCCATAATCCCAAACATATCAAGAATAAGAATAATCCCCTACGACTGCCCGCAGAACGCAGACGAAATTAAAAGAGACGAAATAACAATCTATAACTAACAACATCAATCTTTTATCCCAAGGACATCCAGAATCCCGACCAGATTCTCCTTTGAAATACTACCCGAAGACACTTTCTTAAGTACGTCCTTAGCATTAAACGCAATACCCAACCCCGCATTCTGAAGCATCTGACGGTCATTCGCACCATCACCGACAGCCACCACTTGCTCACGCACCAAACCATACTCCCCCATCAACTCATCAATAATCTCCCCCTTCCTCCGCTCATCAATAATATCCCCCTCAATCTCACCCGTCACCTTACCATCCTTTATAACAAGCTTACTAGCATACACATGATCAAAATGAAGCACATCATTCAGCCTATCCGTAAAATACGTAAACCCTCCACTCACAAGCGCAACCTTATACCCCTGGACCTTAAGCGCACGCACAAGCTCACAAGCACCAGTTGTAAGCCTCAAACCACCATAAACCTCCCGAAGAACCGACTCAGAAAGCCCCGAAAGTAGTTTCACCCTCTTCCTCAAAGACTCCTTAAAATCAATCACACCATCCATCGCCTGCTCAGTAAGCGCCTTCACCTCAGAATCAATACCCGCCCTCTTCGCAACCTCATCAATAACCTCAGCATCCACAATCGTAGAATCCATATCAAAAACCACAAGCCTTTTCTCCCTCTTAAACACATCCTCCCGCAAAAACACAATATCCAACCCAAGCAAACCACCTTTGCCCGTGAGCACACGCCCTACATCAGAAGCACTCCTCGCACCGATATCAACAAGCATCTCAATAGTGATCAGTTTATCGCGCGCAACAAGCGTAATCCTCAAAATATTCACACCCTCATCAAAAAGGCACTTGGAAATATCATAAACCATCCCAACGCGATCCCGCGCAATAACAGACAGCACATAATGACTCTTCCCCTGGCTCCCCCGGGACGTCACATCCACCCCATCCTCAAGCCGATTCACCTCAACATCTAAAGAAAGCTTTTTCCCAAGCCCACACAACATACCCTTAAGCTCGCGATAAGAAACACTACTTTGAGAAACATCAACAACCATAAACATAGAAAACATTCTATGAATAACAGTATGCCCGATATCAATAATATTAACATTATTTCGCGCAAGCACACCGGAAATATCCGAAATAACCCCGCACCTGTCCTTCCCGGAAACATTAATAACAGCCCACTCCTTCGCCTTCTCGACATAATCCTTTGCCATACAACTAATAAACAAGCGCACAAATTTATATCTTGTGAAAAAAAGACATGCACAAAAAAACAAAAGCAAAAAGGTAACTACTCAGCCCATAGAAATCAGCAACGATCGAGCATGTCAGGAGAAGTAAATTTGATCTATCCAAAACTTGTTAAAAGAGAAAAACAGCATCCTCTGACCCTATTGCGATTTTCACAATAATTTACCAGATATAGTCAAATACAGGGTAAATCACTATACTTTGGGGCAATTTTGACGATGAGGGGATGCCTGAGTAGTTACGCAAAAAGAAACATCACAACAACATACCCCTAAAAGAGAAAGCAGACCCTCGAGAAAAACATCCGCTCAAACAAAGCGCCAGTGACCTAAACCAACATGACAACACATGTGTGCGCTTGAGTGTAGCGAAACGCACTTAATCGCCAGCCTTTTAGAAGGCTGTCGTCCAGCCTTTTACAAGGCTGCAACTCAGCCTTTCTGAAGGCTGACTCAAGGTCGCATCCTCTTGATATTATAATAAGTCACATCATTCTCCTCATCAACCACAGCAAGAAGCGCACGCGCCCGGATATTCTGGCTCAGCCGAACATACCTCGACCACTCCTGATAACTCATAGTATGATTCTCAGGAACCGCATGAACATTATACTTAGTGTGATCCTTCGCCTCCTTTGCACCCACTTTATAAGGATTGACACCGCGGTCATACACCCTAAAATGCGTACCAAACTTGAACCCCGACTTCACAATAAACCCCCGTGTTCGCAGATCACGATAAACAGTATACTTCTGTGGAAACTCCTTATCCACGCTCCCACACATATTATAAAACACCTTAACACCAACCTTCTTGCCCTCGACCCGAACAGCAAGAAATCCACGCTCTACAAGAATCATCGCATCCTCAAGACTAAGCTGCAAACAGGAAACATCCTCAATATCAATCCACTTGCCAAAAAATTTCTCAGCATATATTGCCTCCGCCGGACCCTTATCCCAGACAACCACCCGGCTATCAAGAAAATCTCCAATAGCCATCGGCTCCTTCTTCTGCTTCAAAGAATCATCAACAATTTTTTTCTCACTTTTCGGAGACATACAATATCACCATACAATAACAACAAATACAATCCAACACGCATACTTTAAATAACTATTGGCACCCGCTCTTTATAAATCCAGTTTAGTCACATCCTCAGCAATCATATCCACGCAAAGGCCCTCTGCCTCCTCCCTTGAAAGAACCCCGCTCAAAACAACAGCAGACAACGCCCCTGCACTCTTAGCCATCAAAACATCACTCCTCGCATCCCCAACAAAAACAATATCCGAAACAGCCACCTTAAAAAACTCAGACGCCAAAAACACCATATCAGGATACGGCTTCCCCCTCTTCACATCATCCACACCAATCAAAAGCCCGAAAAAATCCCGGATACCAAGCTTAGTTGTCCACATCTCCAAAACAGCATGACCATTCCCGGACGCAATCCCAAGCTCATAACCATTCTTGCGAAGCCCAAAAAGATACGAAGAAAGCCCCTCAATCCTCTCAAAAGATTCCCAGAACCGCTCATTCTCAAACTTCTCCCGAAGCCTCTTACCAAGCGCATGCTCAACCTCCGGTGTGCGGTATGCATCATCAAGCAGATCAGAAATAAGCACCTTATAAGACTTCCCAAAATGGCGCATAATTTCAGCATCATTAGCATCCAGCGCCACACCAGACTCCCTGAAAGTATCCCTGATATTCTTCAGGTGGCAGTGATTAGACCTCACAAGCACGCCATCAAAATCAAACAAAACAAGTTTTTTACCATTAGAACAAAGACTACCCTTATTCAACTCTACTCTGGCATCACCACACTCATCCAAAACATGCATAAACTTATAGAATAAGAATAACTTTTTATATTGTGGCACCATCACAAATACCCTAAAGAATCATTTAACTTTAGCAACACGCTCTCCCACCAACGCCCTGGTCTCAAGATTATTCAAAGTATTCCGAACAAGATCCTCATCAATATTAACTCTCCCTGGCTCAAAAAGAAGCACAACCGTTGAGCCACCAAAAAGAAAATAACCCTTCTCCTGCCCTTTTTCAACAGCAGAATAAGGAAAATACCTCTGGACAATTGACCCGACCATCGTAGCCCCGATCTCCGCCATCAAAACATCTCCTAACTCCTCTGTTTTAATCACAGCATACTCCCTTTTATTCCTGCAATAAATCCTGACATTCTTCTTAACCGCATAAGGTGAAACCGAATCATACTTACCCTTAATTTTCACAGAAGGATTCACAAACCCCGAAACCGGAAAATGAAACCAGTGATAATCATAGGGAGCCAGCCTGAAAATCATAAGACTACCCTCCTCATATTCAGATGCAAGATCCTCATCCTGAAGAAATGTTGAAAGAGTAAACTGCTCACCCTTTATAAAAAAATTATCAAGATGACTTACTTTTTCAAACCCCAGCACGTTTCCATCTGTAGGCGAACATATAACAGCCGAATCCTCATCTATCGGTCTTGCACCAGGTTTAAGCCTTCTCATAAAAAAATCATTGAATGACTTGAAATCATCAATCTTTTTCTCAAACTCACCCATATCAACATTATAATTCCGGGCAATCTTCGCAATCGTCTTCCTAGATAAACGCATGTCCATAAATCGCCCACACACAGAAGAAATAAACTTCCTATTAATTACCGCCCTAAGGCACAATTTACCTATAGGATTATTATACTGCCATTTCAGCCAGTACTTCCAGGGTACACTCTCATCTTCTACTTCGCCTGTCTCCCTGCGAACAGACTTAACTGCCAAACTTCCACGCCGCTTCTTCTTGCCCATCACAAATCACACATCATCTTACACATACATATTTAGACCGACACCACTTATATATACTCTGACACAAAACAAGCCCCTTTCGGGCAGGTCAAATCCTATTGTGATACTCGTCAGTACATCCACTAAAACACACACAAAATCACAAAACACATCCTAAACACTCCACTTCAACCCGCAAAACACATATACCCAAACATGAAAATAAATGGGACGGGCGTGACTTGAACACGCGACAACTAGATCTTCAGTCTAGCGCTCTTCCAGCTGAGCTACCGTCCCACTGCGATTATAACACTTAAGCAGTTACTTTTATATACTTTTCTTAAAACACAGGACACATGAAACCGTACATCTATCAAGCAAATACATTGGAAAAAATACGTAAAAGAGCATCAATATGGATTAAGAAGCGGCGTCGAGGGAATTATTGGTGCCTTCAAGAGGCTTTTCCGAGAATATGCTT
>Ga0164318_10002139_pt1 | contig 18166 bp, 20 predicted proteins | sample GuaBasSedimGuay9_FD_113734 | JGI IMG/M metagenome (GOLD analysis project Ga0164318, IMG submission 113734) | Subseafloor sediment microbial communities from Guaymas Basin, Gulf of California, Mexico - Guay9, Core 4571-4, 0-3 cm | ecosystem: Environmental > Aquatic > Marine > Hydrothermal vents... | reverse complement strand
TCTATTTGTTGGTATTGTTCTTCTCCTTGTAGCCTTATAAATTCACCAGGTTGATATTGGTCGGCCCAGTATGTGAAACAAAGAACGCCGGCGTTAATTAAGTTGTTGATTTGGGGGTAGTAGCATCCGTTGTATTGTTTTGAGAATAATGGGATGAGGAGTTGCTTTCGCAATTCGCAACCAAAAGATGTGAGGTGTTCCGGCTGCATGTAGATTCTGTGCCAGCATAGCGAGAGTATTTTTAAATTGTTTAAGTGTTTTTTAGGATCATTGAATCTATTTCCCTTATGATCGAAAAGTTGTGGAGTATATCCTATGGGGCTTAGGTGAAAGAATTCGGGATAATATAAGATATATTCGGTATTCATGAGGGGGTAGATCCTTTTAGGCATTTTATCATATTGTGCTGGATTTCAAAAAGTAAACTTTTACAGCGAGTATCAATTTCTGAGATTGATACTGTTGGTTTATTTTAGGCTAGCTTATTGTTTCTTATCTTTTAAACAAAAACTGACTTTTTTCTGTTTCTTTCGAAAACCTTTCGGGACATTTTTGAATAGTTTTTTATATGGGTGGTGTTAGTTGTTGTGGTTTATGCTTGAGGATAATGTTGTTTTGAGGGTGTGGCGGAAGAGACTTATTAGGACGACTAGGAGAATTCCTCTGGATGAGGGATTGAAGGGTTTGTATGGTGGTGTGCTGTACGTGAGCAATGTAAGTTTTAGTAAACAGAGTGTTGTGGTGGCGGTTCCTCGCGCAAGTCTTGACGGCGTGGATGAGGATTCGATAGACCGTATCATTGATGCATCCGTAAGAAGACATGTTGGAGATTCTAGTATTGGTTATGATGCGCGACCCCAGCTATCGGATCAAAAACAAAACAAGTATGATGACAATTACGGTGACAGAAAATACTAAATCATCTTTTCTTTCTCTTTTTCTTTTTGCATTTTTCAGAGTTGCTTCCCGCAACATAATCTCTTACGCCACCCCACATTGTAGTATGCACTACTTTTTTTTGGCTGCGCGCGTTTGGTTAGGCAATGGGACTAGGTAAAAGCTTACTTTGCAGAACTCCAACCCTCGTAGTGATTGGTTGGTTCTCAGAATTTTATTCTTTTTTCTTGGCAGAAAAATAAAATTCCTCGCTCCCGAGCATGAGGGGCGTGGAGGATGTGACAAAGAATGGGTAAAGGAGACAAACCTGAGAAAAAGTTCAGTACTGGAGAAATTAGCGCAACAGTCTGGAACAATAAGGTTGAGCGGGATGGCAAGCCCATGCAGTTCAGGACAGTGAGCTTCCAGAAGAGGTATAAGGATAATGATGGTGAGTGGAGAGAGTCCAAGTCCTTAAAGCCTGCTGATTTGCCAAAGGCAGTTCTTGTCTTGAATAAAGCATATGAATATCTTGTACTGAAAAAGGACAGGCAGGACAATGATATTGTGATAGAGGAGGAGCCTATTGAGTAGGCACTTTCTCTTTTTTCTTTTTTTGTGAAGAAAAAATGAGGTGATCATGATGAAGCAGATTGTGGGTTCAGAACAACAGAAAAAACCGATTAGGATTTTGGTATTGGAGCTTGTTCGCGAAGGAATAGCTACTCGTACTAGCCAGATTGTTCTTAATGTCCAGAGTTTACGAAAGAATGTCAGGTCGCATTCGGTTCGTGCCCGGTTATCAGAGGCCGTGCTGAGAAAGGAGCTGATGCGGCTTGAGGATGGCGTTTATGACATTTATAGGGAATCAGAGATTAATTCCGTAGTTGATTATCCAAACCGTGGCCCGTGGGGTGATAATCGGTTTCGCGGGAATTTTTCTGGTTTTCTTGTGAGGGATTTGTTTTATCAACTTAGGCCGAAGAGTGTGCTTGATGTTTTTGAAGGTTCCGGCACATCGAGAGATTTCTTTAGGGGCTTTGAGAAAGCAAAAGGTGTCCGTGTTGATTATACGGGTTTGGATTTGGCAAGGGGCTTTGATGTTGCTGCTGACAAAATTGAGGGCAAGTATGACCTTATCATTGCTCACTTTCCGTACTTTAATATCATAAAGTATTCTGGTGATAGCAGGGATATCAGCAATTGCGATGACTATTCTTTTTTCATCGAGAAGGTGCGGTGTGTTATGAACAATATGTATTCAGCATTAAATGTTGAAGGTACTATTGCGGTGGTCATTGGTGATGTCAGAAGGAATGGCAGGTATTATCCGATTTTTAATGACATTATCAATATGGATGTTGGCGTTTTGCGAAGCGTTATTATTAAGAAGCAGAATAATTGTAAAAGTACAGGCACGCGATACAAGAAGAGCAAGTATCTTGTTCCGATAGCGCACGAATATGTCCTCCTGTTTTCTAAACAATAATTTTTTTCATTTATGGTAACGTTTGGTTTTGATTTCTCTCCCCATTTTGTGTGTAGAGAAATCTCTGGTTTAGGGGTTTCTATAAAATATTTTTTGCCAGAGGTGGTACAAAAATGGTGAATACGGATGAGAAATGTTGCCTTATATGTAAGAAGTGGTATACGCCTGTTTTGGAGCGAGGGCATCCTGATATGCTTATTCAGGAAGAATTTCCTGATGCGCAGCTGTGGGAACGGGAACAGCATATTTCAGGCATTTGTTCTGATGCGTGTTGGAAAAAGGCTTTTACATTTTAGGATATTTTTTTGGTTTTTTTTAAGATGATTGAGTATTTTTATTTTTAATTTGAAATTGTGTTTCTTCACGTCTAAAAGTTTATTGTTTCTTCGCTCATCGCTCATCAATCATAAACTTTTCCCCCTCTATGGGGTCGACTAAAACATTGTTTTTATCCTGTCGGGGGGAGTCTTGCAGCTAAAAACGAGTTTTTAGCTAGTAAACATTTTGAGGTGTATAAAATGGAAGTAAAAATAGTTAGTAAAGAGCAGATAGGCGAGCCGGTGGTTTCAGCAAATAGGGCTGTATGGCTTAGGAAGTACAAGATGGATAAGGTCAAGGTTTTTAGGGACGATAGTGGTGATGTCGTGAGGGAGATTCCTTTCAGGGAGACCGTGTTTAGCTTGTTTGTGGTTGGTCAGACGTTGTGGTTGAATCAGAATTTGTTCGGTAGTTTGAAGGAGGTTTTGGCTGAGCAGGAAGAATTGGAGGATTTAGCGGATGAGATTCAGCTAGTTGTTAATGGGGGTGATGCAGAATGAAGGCGGTTAATAGCTCGTTTAGGGTTCATTGCATTGTGGAGTACGTTAAGCAGCAGTGCGGTTTTCCGTTTGATGTCTTGGATGTTAGTGAGGATTTAGATGCTATTTTGTTTTTCTTTGGCTTTAGTGTTGAGCTTGACAGGTATGAGCGATGGCTTTTGAAGCAGGAGTTTGAGAAATTGGCTGAGGAGGCTGAGTTGGGTGAGGCTTCTCGGTGTTTTTCTCGGGATGAGTTGGAGCTGTGGTTGTAGCTCCTTATTTTTTTTTGTTTGGTTGCGCTTGATTGCCCTTAGGGCTTGCTGGCGCATTGCATTGTGACTGTGTCTGCCCATTGTGTATATGGAATTATTATTGTGGGCAGGATTAGATATGGCCCCCATTTTATTATATAAAAAATTCTTGGGGGGCCGGACTATATCATAGTTGTTTGTGGTTTGGCACGAGGGCATTTCCTTCAGGGATTGCCTGATGCTTTATTATTGTAGCCCTATATGTGAGTTTCACTCTCAGAAACGGGCTGTAGGGATGGATGATTTGTTTCTTTCAGAAAACAATTATTTCTAATGGATAAGTGCTTGTGAGTTAATAGGTTAGTATTTGTTTCTACTGACAATAGGTATGAAAGAAAAAACGGAAACAAATCATGATTACTTTAGAGGCTGACGGAGATCCACAAATTTTCCGCAAACTACTTGCTAAACACATCAAGAATTCTTGCTTGACAAATTTAGAAAAGCTTATATACTATGGGTGTATTCTTAGATGAAAACGGAGGGAAAACATATGGCATCTAACTTGGGTTCGTTTTTAAAACGAACAAGAGAAGAAAAAGACATGAAGCTTCGCGTAGTGGAAGAGCTTGTGGGTATTTCCAATGCGTACTTGAGCCAGTTGGAGAATAACAAGATTGCTAATCCTTCACCGAAGGTATTGCATAAGTTAGCGGGGTGTTATGGAGTCTCTTATGTTCAGTTGATGCAGCTTGCAGGATACCCTGCCCCAGGACATGATGAAACAGCAAAGAAATTTAGGAATTCACATTTAAACAATCTCACGAAAGACGAGGAAGATAAGCTTTCCGAGTATTTATTATTCTTGAGGACAAAAAAGCAGCAAAAATGATATGGTCAGTATCTAAATCAGCAATGTTCAAGCAATGCCCCCGCAAATGGTATTACTCGCAGGTCATGGCAAGCAGAGGCATTAAAAACGCTGAACGAAGACAAGTATACCTTCTTAACCAACTTCAATCAGCATACGCTTGGAGAGGGAATATTGTGGACAAAACTATTTCAGACTACGTTGTTCCGTTTATGAATCGAAACACGTGCCCTAACCAACATGGCGTTATAGCATACGCGATGCAACTCATGGAAAAACAACTAGCATTCGCAAAAGAAAGAACATTTGCTAATCCAGCAACAACGAAAACAGCAAGCGGTGATAAATATTGTGCCCTGTATGAAATAGAGTATGGAAAAGAGATAAATGAAGAACTTTTGGAATCATTAAGACAAGAGATTAAGACCGCACTAAACAATTTTTTAGGCTCTGAGCTTATCAAGGAACTGACGAATAGTACAGCATATTTGGTTACTCAACGTTCATTGCGTTTTAAATATGCAGATAACTCTGTAACGTGTACTCCTGACTTGATAGCATTTTATGATGACAAGAGCCCTTTGATTGTTGATTGGAAAGTGCATGCTTTCGGAATCAAGCAGTACTGGTTGCAGCTCGGCATTTACGCGTTAGCACTATCGCTCGTTACGCCCCATAGAGACTTTACGAATTATAATCATTCAAAAATACCGACTCAAACACGACTCCTTGAGTATCAACTGTTGAGTAATCAGCAAAGAGAATATTCGCTTAATGATGAAGATATTATTGAACTTGAAGACTACATGTATCAATCAATAGAGGACATGAATCGGCTTGTTGACGGGAAAAAATACGGACACGTAGACATGGAGAAGTTCAGAACAGCGCAGAGCCCGTCAACGTGTTCGCGATGTAATTTTAGGAAAGTATGTTGGGAAGATGGGGGTGAGGCATGATGGTGCAAATTGAAACAAACATATTTATAATTGAAAACCTGCAAGACTTAAATTGTCAATACCATGTATACCAAGTCAGGGGACTAGCTCCTGGTAGTGATGATTACGCAAAAAACACGCAGCTTCTTACTGATAAATTAAGTAGTATAACTATGTCGCCGTGTCACGTTTTTCACACGAAAGACGGTACGTTTATTGCACGTCCAGAAGGATTTCCTAAGGAAATGCCTGAAGATTTTACTGTCATACGCACTAGCGTAAAAATAACAAAGATTCCGCATGACTACGAACTCAAGTTTGACGAACTTACCCCAGAAACAAGACCAATGGCAATAAGGTTCCTCACGTTCTCAATAAACAGTTTCTTGGGAAGATTGCCAGCTCTTTGGCGGCCGGGAGCAGGCGAGGGTTTCTTTCACAAAAGTCCTGACAAATATTTCAATGCCGATGCTGTAGAGCTATTCAAGGGTTTTAAAGTGCGCCCAGTTATGTTTTCTGATGGAAGAATCGGGCTTTGTGTTGACATCCGCAGCAAATATTTAGCAAAAGATTCGCTGCCAACGGAAATGGATAAAGACACATTCATTAGGCATTATAAAGGACAGAAATGCGTGTATGAATATGGCAATATTTGGTACGAAACGCGCATGGGCGCTCTTAATGACCTTAACGCAAACGAGATAAATTTACCCTATAGCAACGAAACACTTTTTGAGCATGTGCATAACAAAGCAGGACAACACAAATCTCAACGATTACTTAAATTACCGCCTGACAGTGCAGTCATCGTGTATTACAACAGTTTTGGAGAAGCCCGAAATATGCCTGCGGGGCTTTGTCGGCTCACGTACAGTACAGAGCATCCAGAAGTAAGCAGGCATCATAACCGAACTATTAAGCCACCCTACATAAGAAGGCGTGAAATCTGTTTTGTTGTGGACAAATATCTCAGAAACATACCTTTTGGCAGCAACAGCATACGCCTCTCACAACAAGCATACGCCGAAGAAGAAAAAAGGTATGGAATACCAGACCTACTATTCGGCAACAATAAAGTGTTAACGATACGACAAACTTCGCTCGACAACAAAGCTTCGCTCGAAAAGTTCGGAAGGAAGAAACAGGAATATTATTCATCAGATACCGCTGGTCCATATACCAAAAAGCAATTCGACCGACAATACATCATGCTACCACAATCTGTCCAGAGCACATTTGGCCCACAACTCGTCAACGACATCAAACGAGAAGTAAATCAGCTATTTCCCGATAACAAAGAAACACGATATGAGCCAACTATCATTGCGTATAATGACTCAGTACAGCTATCCATACACAACATTTGCCGAGAAATCATAAGCGCAATTGACGGCAGCAGGGCATTACACGGATATGCTGTCGTCATGATTCCAGAAAGAGGAGCGCACAAACATGGCAAAGAAGACGAGATAGCAAACGCTGTAATAAGAAAGTTACGCAAAAGAGATATTATCGCGGCTGTTATACACACTGGAGTTTCCAGTAACAGCTACGAACAAAGTAATGGGCAATGGAGGGTAACGTTTGACCGTAAAAGACAAGGACGTCTCAAAGGTTACCTCAGAAATGTTGTACTTAACAAAATACTGATCTTAAACCATTTTTGGCCATTTGTTCTCAAAACGCCATTACATGCTGACCTTACAATAGGTATTGATGTTAAAGGCAATATTGCAGGCTTTACGCTTGTGTACAAAAGCGGAGAACAAATCCGTTTCTTTCCAAGCGAATCAGATGACAAAGAACGATTAGGCAAAGCGCACATCAAAGCAAGAGTCGAAGAAATATTGAAAGAAGAATCCGCAACCATCCCACTAAAAACAGCGATAAAGAAAATTGTGATTCAGCGTCAAGGCCGTTTGTTCTATCCAGAACAAGCAGGCATAACGCAAGCAATAGATGCACTCAAACAAGAAGGTGTGCTGGCAGCAGAAGCATCGTGCACATTTGTTGAAGTTCAGAAAACCTCGATGATACCTTTTCGCATATTTGAAGTAAGCACTCAACCAGAAACTCACGGAGAGCGTATCGAAGCACCATTCATAGGTACTTACGTACAAGTATCAGAAAATGAAGGTTTTCTTACAACTACCGGACAGCCATACAAGCTTATAGGTACGGCAAAACCAATTCATATTACAAAAAGAGAAGGGCCTATTCCGCTTGAGCAACTGATGGAAGACATATTCATGCTGACCAATCTGACATGGACAAAGATTGATTACTGCGCGCGAGACCCGCTAACTGTTAAAATGAATGACATCTGGCTAAGAGAAATAGCCGGAGACTATGACAGAAACGCACTAAAATTTAGTGATGAAAGCGGAGAAGGAAAGGAGGGAGCACAAAATGAGCAACCTGAGCATATATGCAACTCAGTTTGACAGTAACAGTAAATCACTAACAGAATTTGAAGACTCACTCAGCTTTTTTAGAGACAACCAGGCAATAAGAAAAGATACAGACGTAGCAGCTCGTTTGCAGAAAATACTGGATGTCTTACACCCAATAACAGAAGACCTGCAAGGCAGATTTTCAAGTAACATTCACATAAGCGAAACAACTATCTCTGACATATTATACGAATGGCATAATCAGGAATGGCCAACCTATAAACAGAAACTCATGCAGCTCGTTAAGAAACTGCAAGAAGAACAAATACAATTGCTAACAGAAGATTTTGTGCTGTTAAACGACGTTGCAGATGCATTAGACTCGGAATGTCAAGGCTTGTTCAAACGTATGCGGGGAGGCAAATGAAAACGTATCTTAATGCATTGATGGAAGAACAAATAAACAGGGGAATAAGCCTTAAAACTTTTATTCCGCGTCCACTCAAGTATCCTGAGCTCGAACGCTTAGCCCATCATTGCGAGACAATTATAGACGATATAACAACAGCTCTCAGAAGCTATCAGAAGAATCTGGAAGAAAGACAAGTCGATGATGTAAGAGACCTGTTTCGGCGTTACAGGGAGTGTGAGCGTAAAATGTCATTTGTTGAAAATTATGGTATAACCGCTTTGTATTATCAGACAGACGAGCTAGGATACCTTAATAGCTTAATACACAAAATTCATCAAGAAATCAACTTGCCCGTATCGCCACCATGCGTTGGGTGCGTCTCAGCAGATTATTATTTCTACCATCCATTTACAAACGTCATTTTTGTGCCATTGGGAGAAGCAGAATTTCTTTTACACATACCGGATGCATTTCACGAAATAGGGCACGTTATTTTGCCAAAACTAGATGAGACATGTCTTAATGGCTGCAATCAAGCAGTAAATACGATTCTCGGCAAGCTGGCAAAACACTATCACGATTTGCTCATACAAAAGCAAAGAGAAAATGCTCTGCAACCAATTCTTATGATGATCCGACACATATACTCGCAATGGAAAGAAGGATGGATTGTAGAATTTTTCTGCGACCTTTTCGCGCTGTATACGGTAGGGCCGGCATTTGCTTGGTCACACCTTCATTTAGTAGCAAAAAAATCTGACAACATATACAAGTTTTCACCAATAATCCCGTTAGAGCACCCTTCGGATGAAGCACGAATGAAAATGCTTATCATTGGGCTTGAACTATTGGGGTATACAAGCGAAGCACAAGTAATACATCAAAAATGGAATCAAATGCCATTTACAGAAAATGTAAAACCAATAACAGAATACCAATATGCGTATCCCCAAACATTGATGAAAGACGTAGCAGAACAAATCCTGCAAGGATTACAACAGGATAATTTTAGCATAACAACTCCAGCAAGACTGGCAAGTTTCAACAATGATAGCATTATTAAAACACTTAACGATGCATGGACTACATTCTGGCAAAACCCAGCAGAATTCAGAGATTGGGAAAAACAGAAAATATTGTATTTTAAAGAAGTATTAAGAATAAATGTGGGAGTTTAAAAGAAAAAGATTATTAAGGGCAAACACATATGATTCTTTGAGGAGGATTATTTATGCAGATTGATACGTTGTTAAGGGATGTTGAGAATAAGGATTTGGTGTTGCCTGAGTTTCAGCGGGATTTTGTTTGGAATGAGGATGATGTGAAGAAGTTCATGCAGTCATTGTACAAGAATTATCCGACAGGGTCGCTGCTAATTTGGAAGACTAAGACTCCACCAAAGTTGAGGGGTGAGCATAAGGTTTCTGATAATGTGTATACACGGGTGTTGCTTGACGGACAGCAGCGCATGACAACTCTGTATTTGATGTTGAAGGGCAAGACACCACCGTATTATCCGAATATGCTGAGGCGATTTCGATTGTATTTTAATGTGGAAACGGAGGAGTTTCGTTATTATCAGAAAACCATAATGGAGGGTAAGCCGGAATGGATTTCCCTGATTGATTTCTTCTCGCACGAGAGCGCTGCTGTTTTTATTGAGCAAAGCAATGACCGAGAATATTATTTCAAGCATTTGAGCAAACTCACGAAGCTGGAATCTATCAGGAAATACGAGTACTACGTTGATGAGGAAAAACTGGGAAAACTAGAAGACATAAAAGAAGTTGTGCGAATATTTAATCTGGTAAACAAACAGGGGCGTACACTGCAAGAAGAAGACCTTGCGCTTGCTTATGTGTGCTCGTTTTGGCCAGAAATCAAAGACCTTTTCAGAAAAGAACTAGAAGTCTACAAGCAAAACGGGTTTGATTTCGACTTTAACTTCCTCATATTGTGCCTGAATTGCGTTGCGTCAGGTCACGCGAAATTCGAAGGTTTTTACAGCGTATCAGAAGACAAGATAAAAGAAGCATGGGAACTGCTCAAGAAAGCCATGACGTACCTGTTGAACATCATGCACGACAAAGCATTCATTGATTCAAACCAACAATACGAACTCAAAAGCGAAGCCTTACTGGTGCCGTTAGTCACATATTTGGCGAAAAATAATTGTGAGTTTGGAAGCGAAAGCGAGCTCAACAAATTTCTGTACTGGTTCTATAATGCTATGGCATGGGGGCGCTATACGCGAAGAGGAAAATCATCACCCCTCGAACAGGATATAGTAGCCATTACAAAAGACAACAAACCAGAAGCCCTGATCCATAACTTCGAGAGAGAAGTACGTTACTTTGACGTCAAAACAGAAAACTTGGAAGCAGCCACCATACAAAATCCGCTCTTCAACATAGCTTTTATAGTGGCAAAAAGCAAAGGAGCCCTAGACTGGTTTAACGGAACAAAACTACACGCTCAACTATTAGGCAGCTCATACAGGCTACACAAGCACCACATATTCCCAAAAGCAGTTCTGCGCAAACACGGCTACTACCAAACACCAGAAAAAAAGCGCATGGTAAACGAAATAGCAAATCGCGCATTCCTAACAGAACGAGCAAACCTGCAAATCAGAAGCAGCGAACCAAAAAAATACTTACCAAAAGTACAACAGAAATTCCCAAAAGCATTATCCCAACAATTCGTAACAGAAAAAGAAGAATTATGGAAAATAGACAATTATGAGGACTTTCTGCGTGATAGACGAAAACGCATAGCAAACGGCATCAACAAATTCATGACATCCCTAGTCGACCACGATGTGCCAAAACTAGACGTTCGCGACCTTGTGCAACAAGACGAAAGCTACAACCTAGAATTTAAATCATCATTTGCGTGGAGCACCAAAGAAAACAAAGCAGACAAAACCCTAAAATTCTCAGTAGTCAAAACAGTCGTAGGATTCCTAAACGCAAACGGCGGAACCCTAATTATCGGCGTAGACGACAATCACAACGTGCTCGGCCTCGAAAATGACTACACGGCAAACTGGAAAGGCAACAAAGACGGCTTCCTAATGGACGTGCGAAGCACCCTTGAAACCGCAATAGGACTCAGCAACTACAACAAATACATCGAAACCACCTTTGAAACAATAGACAACAAAGAAATATGCGTTGTCAAAGTAGAAAAAAGCCTAGACCCAATATTTATAAAGAAAGACAACAGAAAACTACTATACGCAAGACTCGACAACAAAACCGCGCCAATAGACGACCCAGAAGAAATAACGCATTATATTGAAGAGAATTGGAAGTAAAAAAATGGTTATAGTTGCTCAAGAAAAAACAGAACGATTGAAAGTCGTGGAAGATATTTGGGATAGTGAAAAAATTTTGTCGCTAGCCGAAAATTTGGCAGAACAGTACAGTTCCGAAACGAGTTCTTCTGATAGGAAAATAAAGGGCCAATTTTTTACGCCAAAAGAGGTTGCTGTCTTTATGGCAGGTATGTTTGATATTAGGGATAAGAAAAGTATTCGTTTTCTTGACCCTGGTGCAGGGATTGGTATGCTAACGGCTGCTTTTTGCTCGCGTCTTCTTTTGGAAAAGAAGAAGGTGCCAGTGGCAATTACGGTTTATGAAAACGATAAGGATGTGTGCCCTAACCTTCATAAAGTTTTGGAGGCGTGCAGGAGTGCTTTGGAAAAGAGCGGCTGTGACGTTTCTGTTGAGCACAAGCAGGAAGACTTTATTGAAGAGAATGTGGGATACGTTCAGGAAGGGACTTTGTTTGCCTCTGTCGGTGATATGCCTCGATATGACTGTATTGTTTCAAATCCCCCCTATTTTAAGCTTAACAAGGATTCTCGGCAGGCAAAACTGATGAGCACCTTTGTTAGTGGACAACCCAATATTTATGCTTTTTTCATGGCGTTATCGCTTAAGATGCTTAGTCAACAGGGAGAAATGGTGTACATAACGCCTCGAAGTTTTTGTTCTGGTCTATATTTTAAAAGATTCAGGAAGTGGTTGCTTGACATCGGACATTTTAACCGTATTCATATGTTTAAATCTCGCAAAAACGTTTTTACTAAGAATGAAGTATTGCAAGAAAATGTTATAGTTAGTCTTAGTCCATCAGACACGAAAAATATTTATTCAAAGGTTGTTGTTAGCACAAGTGACGACCGACAATTCCACAATCTCAAAGAATATCGATTTGACAAAGAAGACGTTTTGCATCGTAGCAACGGAGATGTGTTTATCAAAATACCTTCTTCTGTTATTGATGTAGAAGTGCAACACGCAATATCTACTTGGAGCAGTACGCTGAAAGATTTTGGGATAAAAGCATCCACTGGGCCTGTTGTATCTTTTCGTGCAACACAGCATTTATCGCCAACGTTTATTGATAAACGGACAGTTCCTTTATTGTGGATGCATAACATACAAGATATGCAAGTAGTGTGGCCTTTGGAAAAAAAGAAGCGCGAACACGCAATAAAATCACATAAAGAAAGTAAGCCTCTTTTGCTGCCCACAAAGAATTATGTTCTCATAAAAAGGTTTAGTTCAAAAGAACAGAAAAGAAGGTTGTACGCAGCAGTTCTTAAAAAGTCAGATTTTAATTTTGAATATTTAGGCATTGAGAATCACTTGAATTATGTTTTCAGAAATGATGGTGAGTTAACGTTGGAAGAAGCTTACGGCATAAGTGGCATTCTAAACACATCAATTATGGATGCGTTTTTCCGTATGATGAATGGGAACACGCAAGTTAACGCGGTAGACATTATGAATTTACCTTTACCATCACTTGATAATATTAAAAAAATCGGCAAATCAATAATCAAAAAAAATCCAACCATTGGGCAAGAACTAGACAAGACAGTATCTGATGTTTTGGGAATAAACGAAAAGTTAATAGATAAGCTAAATACAAGGGAAGAGGCAGAATGAACAAAATAAATGAAGGCATAGAAATACTAACAAAGATGGGATTGCCACGACAACAGCAAAACGAGCGGTCAGCACTTACGTTACTGGCTGTTGTTAACATGAAGCCCACTGCTCCATGGAGAGAAGCACAACAAAGAATTATCCGGATTCACGACATACTTCTTTTCATCGAAAAGGAATACAACAAAAAGTATGCGGAAAATACTCGCGAAACCATCAGAAGACAAACCATTCACCAATTAGAGCAGGCAGGATTATTAATGCGTAACAGCGACGACCCACAACGCCCCACTAATAGCCCAAACACTGTTTATTCAATTTCTAACGAAGCACTGAACGCAGTTAAGGCATATGGGTCACAAGCATGGGAAGAGTCTTTACACGGATTTATTAGCGCAAAAGGGAGGCTAGTTGAGCGCTACGACAGAAAAAAGAAAAAAAATCAGTTAACCTTGAAAATTGCAGAGAAACAAGCCATTTACTTTTCTCCTGGAAAACATAACGAATTACAAATAGCAATAATTGAAAAATTCAAGCCTAGATTTTCACCAAACTCGGACTTGATTTATGTGGGGGATACGGCAAGAAAATTGTTACACGAAAACAAAAAAGCTTTCGAAACACTTAATATTCCCATAACGCAACACGATAAGTTACCTGACGTAGTTTTATACGATAAAGGAAATAATCATCTTCTTCTAGTTGAAGCAGTGACTTCTCACGGGCCAATATCTCCCAAAAGACACGTTGAACTAGAAGGAACATTGAGTAAATGCAAAGCTCAAAAAATATACATTAGCGCTTTTCTTGACATTAAGGAATTCAAGCGCCACATAGATAATATTGCGTGGGATACAGAAGTTTGGGTAGCAACTAATCCAGACCACATGATACACTTTAATGGACCAAAATTCTTTACTACTTATTAAATGTTATTGATTCAAGATATAATTTATTCAATAAAAAAGGAGGACTCAAAGTGACAGATATATGCTTTATTATAATGCCTTTCCGTCAGGAATTTGAAAAAGTGTATCGAAAAGTCGTTGAGCCTGTGCTTAAAAAATGTGGTTTTTGTCCCGTTCGAGCTGATGAAATTAAGAAGAGTTCAAGTATGTGGAGCAATATTGAAGGTCAAATTCAGCAGGCGGGTTTAGTTATTGCTTTTCCAACTGATGCAAGCAATTCTAATGTGAGTATTGAGGTTGGCTACGCAATGGCGTTTCAAACAGAGACCATTTTGATATGTAAAGATGCTCGAAAGATTCCGACAGATATAAGACATCTGAATCATCTCAGTTATGACCTCAATAATTTATCTGAGTTTAAAAAAGAATTTTCCGAATGGATTAAAAACACAAATGCTTATAGGTATTTTAAGGTAAATAAGAAAGTAAAAAAGGCTCAGCCTATATTTGAGAGGGCTGACACGAGATTCCCGCACCTTCTTGATGCTGTTTTTTATTTATCTCCAGACGTTCCACCGGATAGAAGAAGCGATATAGCAAAATATATCAAGAGCGACTCTATTATTCCCATGAAATATTTATATGGGACGGAACGAGGATATCGTAACTGGCTGAATCTTTGTGATGACCCGGAATATGAATATTATCGGGAATCGGAAAAGTTTTATGCCAAGAAATCTTCTGAAATTATTAAAGTTGTCTCGAGTGTTTTAGGGGTTGTTGATTTTGATTTTATTAGCTTAGGACCTGGAAACGGCAGGAAGGATAGGTTGATTATCAAGTCGGCAGTCAAGCGTCTCTCAAAAGGACAACATCTGTACTATTATCCTTTAGATGTTAGTTCGCTTATGCTAGAACATGCTATCCGAACTGTTGGACATGATCCGCACATTAGAGAGAATTTAAAAATAAAAGCCATAATTACAGATTTTAATGAATTAGCAGCATTTACACCTATTTATGTTTATAGAAAACAACCTAACGTATTCAGTCTCCTTGGGAATACATTGGGCAACATGAAAAATGAAGGTGATTTCCTGAGAGTATTACAGCGACCAAATGCGATGCTTTCCGGAGATATTCTAATCTTAGAAGCAAAATTATTATCAAACAGAAGTACAATGGGAACTAAAGAACTAAATAAAGAATTTGATTCCACATTTCTTTTTGAATTAGGCATACCATATTGTGCTGAAAAACTAAGCTATGAAAGAGTCAATGGTATAAGCGCAATACCCAACACCGCAACCGTGGTTGCCAAATATTCTGAAATCCCATTGAACGGGAACACTTATAAAGATGTTTCGCTATCGTGCATCCACGAATACGACTATATTAGCCTAATCGATTTTTTGCAAAATAACGGTTTTGAAATAATCAGAGAATATAAAGAAGAATTGTTCGCAACTATTATTTTGAAAAAGAAATAATTTGCTGTTAGAATATTATTAGTTCCATGTTTACAAAGTTCGCTTCTTAGTAGGAAGGCGAACTATTTTGTTTTTAAAGTCCCGTCGAGAACAAGATTCTATTACTTCCATTTCTTTCATTCTTCTGCAAAATTTAGGAATTTCATTCGAATCGCTTAATTTAGCGAGCACAGACCGTAACAAATGAAACTCCCCAGACAGATGTCTGGGGTATCTTTGTTAGTTGACTACGTTTTTGCGAACTTCCATTCTCCTTGGCTTTGGGCTATGTAGTGCTGTATTGTTTCAAAGTTTACGTTTCCTACGCTTCGGAAGAATTTTCCTTTGCTCCAAATCATTGGAATTTTGGTCAGGAATTTGAATCTTCTTCTCAAGATTCTTGAGCTTATGCCTTTAAACAATTGCAGTGCTTTGGAAACACACATTGTTGGAGGAACTTCAACAAACAAGTGTATGTGGTCAGGCATAACCATCAACTCATAGACTTGGCAGTTATTTCGCAAAGCCACCAACCTTAAAGCACCAACACAGACCTGGTTCACCTCATTAAACCTTAAAAAACTACTAGCATACTTTGGCTTCCAAACAAAATGAAAAGCATTCTGGCCCACGCTGTGGGCTCTATGAGTAAGTTCAGTCATTATTATCACCTTTTTTAGAAAAGTTTATAGCTATCGCTAACAAGAAACCATTATTTGCAGGAAGCTAGATCATACCTACTCGCTTGGGTGAGCTCAAAGGCTTAACACTATACGAATAGTGTTCAAAGCCTGGAAAAAATGGTTTAGGTCTGCTTCCTAGCCTTTTTCTTATAGCTAAAAAGCACTACAGAAACAGGTTGAAAAAAAGCTTACGCTTTTTTTAAGCACCCATAAAGGGTGCGTCTCTCTCATCTCCACACTAAAGTGTGGAAAGGAATTCCCGAGACACATTAAATATTAGTCTCAGCTACAACACCTCAGAAAGTTCATATTTCTACTAATTCATGAACTTTCATTGATGGAGGTGTTTTTTTATGCGTGGTGGTGTTGATGATTTGGGTCTTGAAGAGGATGCGTATTATAGCGTTGAGGAGGTGTGGGCGTTGATGCGCGTGATGAAATCCTTGCATCGTTCAGGGAAGTTTGAATGCATTAGGAATTGGTTCTTGGTGCATTACGATCTCAATACGGGATTGCGTGTTGAGGAGTTGAGCGAGCTTAGACATGGTGATTTTTTTGTAGAGTTAGGGAAGAGTTATGTTGTTGTGCGGCAAGGAAAGGGCAACAAGCGGCGTAATGTGCCTGTTTCGGAAGAGCTACGCAGGGATTATGTCTATTACGTTGATTGGAAGAAAGCCTGCGGGCTTAGCACGGCAAAAGACAGCCACGTGTTCACGAAGAGAGATGGCAATAAGCTTACTGTCCGGGCGTTACAAAAGCTTTTTACCAAATGCGCAGGTATGGCTGGTCTTGAGCGAAAGAATATTCATTGCTTAAGGCATACGCTTATTACGCATTTGCTTGATTCGGGAGCTCCTCCGCGGCTCGTGCAAAAAATGGTCGGGCACGCATCTATCAAGACCACGCAGCGTTACATGGGTATTTCAAAGAACAAGAAAAGAATCAAGGACTCGCTTAGCAACTTGTATTGCCTATACAAAGGAAGCACGTAAAGAGCGTAAGCAATGGTTATCCCAAAAAGAGGAAGAGGGATAAATAAGTACGAAAGGTGGTATCACTTGTTTTATGAGGTGGGCGCGGTGAATTAACAGAAAGGAGAGTGTGTTTATGTATTGTAGCAGGTGTCATTCCTTTAAGTGTGAGTGTTTTGAAAAGAAAGATTTTGAGCTTGAAATTTCTGAAAAGAAAAAAAAGCTGGAAGCGTGCAGGTTTTGTCATGGTTCTGGATGGATTCCTGCTGCTCCGCCTATGATGCATGTGCGGTGTACGGCGTGTGTTGACGGGCAGGTATTGAGCTAAAAACTAATTCTTTTCAGTATTGAAAAGAGATGAGTTTTAGTTAGGTTTATATACTGCAAAGTGATTACGTTTTTTCATGTTCGGTTACGATCCAGATTTGGAGTTGGGGAGAAAGGCCACTGCAGATATGTACCAGAAGAGGTTAAGTATGGCTACAGAAGAGTCTATTGACCATGTTGTTTTTTCTGACCAGGTATTGGGATACCATGAGCCTTACAACCTCCAAGCCCACCAAAAAGAGGGCATAACAAACCGAGTGAATCATTATCTTCGAGGAGAACTTGACAGGACAACTGATTATTCAAGCGAAAACAGCTCAATAGACTCTCAATTAAGATACGTGCTGAACGGGATGAAAGACGAACAAGGACAATACAAACCCAGAGAAACAAGGAAGATTATTGACCCAAGAGACATATATGTCATGCCTGAAAGCAATATTGTTGTTGACATGGGCAAGTGCGCAACAGGACTCAAACTAGATGTTCGCGGGAAAATAGTCCCTCACTGGAATTAACTCAGCAATGCTGTTTCTATTACGCGATAAAGCGAAAACTACAAACACACAATTCTTTTCAGTATTGAAAACAACTAATAAGCACCACTACCCAGTGACAAAGAAACCGAAAGGTTTAAATACAAGAACACCCAGAGATAAAGATATGGGACTAGCAAAAAACATGGCACTCACCGCAACACTCACAGCATACCTACTAGGCAGTGCAGGATGCAGTTATGCAGCAGAAACCGTCGGCAGGCAGGCTAAAGAACCAGTCAGGCGGGAACTCGCCGCACAGCCCGCGTACGAGACAGTAGACG
>Ga0164318_10002138_pt1 | contig 18166 bp, 13 predicted proteins | sample GuaBasSedimGuay9_FD_113734 | JGI IMG/M metagenome (GOLD analysis project Ga0164318, IMG submission 113734) | Subseafloor sediment microbial communities from Guaymas Basin, Gulf of California, Mexico - Guay9, Core 4571-4, 0-3 cm | ecosystem: Environmental > Aquatic > Marine > Hydrothermal vents... | reverse complement strand
TCGATAACAGTATAGATGAGGCTCTTGCAGGGTACTGCAATCATATAAAGGTAACCATAAAAGCAGACGAATCGATTGTTATAGAGGACAATGGGCGTGGGATTCCCGTAGGGGAGCATCCGGAAATGCATAAGCCTGCCGTAGAAGTCGTTATGACGATGTTGCATGCAGGGGGGAAATTCGATCACAAAGCATATAAAATATCGGGAGGATTACACGGTGTGGGCGTATCTGTGGTCAATGCTCTTTCCGAATGGCTTGAGGTTAAGATAAAAAAAGACGGTAAACTTTACTTTCAGCGTTATGAAAAAGGGATTCCCGTGACAGAACTGAAGGTAACGGGATTCACATCGGAATCCGGTACTGCCATTTCATTTGTCCCCGATAAGGAAATTTTTGGCGATCAAAAATTTAGTTTTGATGTTTTGTCAGAGCGATTAAGGGAACTTGCATTTCTTAATGAAGGACTTAGGATTGAAATAAAAGACGAAAGAGACGGGAGATTTAATAACTTCTTTTATAAAGGCGGTATAATAGAATTTGTAAAACACATAAATAAATTCAAAGACCCCATTCATCCGAAACCTGTTTCAATAAGAGATGAAAAAGATGATGTAACGGTTGATGTGGCATTTCAGTACAATAAGACATTCCAGAGTATAATTTACACATTTGCAAATAATATAAACACGAAAGAGGGCGGAACACACCTGAGCGGTTTTAAATCCGCTTTGACTAAAGTCATAAACGATTTTTACAGAAGGTCAAAACCGAAACAAGATGTATCATTTACCGGAGATGATGTCAGAGAGGGAATGTCGGCCGTAGTTTCGGTAAAACTGCCGAATCCGCAATTTGAAGGGCAAACGAAAACGAAACTGGGTAACAGTGATGTTAAAGGGATAGTAGAATCCATTGTGCAAAGCAGGTTATCCGTTTTCTTCGAAGAGAACCCGCGTGTTATAAATAAAATTCTCGAAAAAGTTCAAATGGCGGCAAGGGGGCGCATTGCTGCGAAGAAGGCCAGGGAGCTAACGAGAAGAAAAAGTGCTCTTGAAAGCGATATTTTACCGGGGAAGTTAGCCGATTGTTCTATAGAGGACCCTTCGCTCACCGAGATCTATCTTGTGGAAGGAGATTCGGCAGGTGGTAGTGCAAAGCAGGGTAGAGATAGGAATTTTCAAGCTATTCTGCCTCTTAGAGGTAAAATTCTCAATGTGGAAAAGAGCAGACTTGATAAAATATTATCCAATGATGCCATAAAGACCATTGTTTCGGCAATAGGAATCACTTTTGGTGACGAAGAAGCGGAAGATAAAATAGCCAAAATACGTTATCATAAGATAATATTGATGGCTGATGCCGATGTTGACGGTTCGCATATCACGACATTGTTACTCACCTTTTTTTACAGGTATGCTACGGAATTGATTGAAAACGGGTTTGTATATCTTGCACAACCACCGCTTTACATGATTAAAAAAGGTAAAAAAATTACGAAATATGCATATACGGACGAGCAGAAGGATATGATAATAAAAGAACTCGGAGAAAACGGTCTCACAATACAGCGTTATAAAGGTCTCGGTGAAATGAATCCGGAGCAACTATGGAATACAACAATGAATCCGGAAAATCGTATTTTGAAACGTGTTACAATAGAGGATGCGGAAGAAGCGGATCAACTATTTACCATTCTTATGGGTGATAAAGTGGAGCCGAGAAGAAAATTTATAGAAGAAAATGCTCATTATGTTAAGAATCTGGACATCTGAGAGGTGAAATATGAATGACAGAATAAAAGAAATAAATATAAGTAAAGAATTGAAAACGGCATACCTTGAATATTCCATGAGTGTAATTGTGGGGAGGGCTTTACCCGATGCAAGAGACGGTTTGAAACCGGTTCACAGGAGAATCTTGTATTCAATGTATCAAATGGGATTGTTCCATAACAAACCGTATAAGAAATCGGCAAGTGTTGTCGGTGAGGTGCTTGGAAAATATCATCCCCATGGTGATGCTGCCGTTTATGATGCTATGGTAAGAATGGCTCAAGATTTTTCGTTAAGATACCCTCTTGTTGACGGGCAGGGAAATTTCGGAAGTATAGACGGAGATCCGGCAGCGGCTTATAGATATACCGAGGCGCGATTATCGAAAATTGCGGCGGAGATGCTTGTAAATCTCGATGAAAATACGGTGGATATGGTTCCTAATTTCGACGGAAGAATCGAGGAACCGTCGGTTTTGCCATCGAGAATACCGAATTTGCTTATTAACGGCTCTTCCGGTATTGCTGTAGGAATGGCGACAAATATCCCTCCGCATAATCTGACGGAAGTTATAGATGGGACCATACATTTGATTGAAAACACAGACGCCACCATAGACGAGCTGATGCAATTTATAAAAGGTCCCGATTTTCCCACACAGGGAATAATAGCGGGTATTAAAGGGATAAGAGATGCCTATAAAACAGGTAGAGGGACTATCCAGATTCAGGGAAGAGTCAATTACGAGACAACGAAGAAGGGGAAAGAGAGAATTGTTATAACGGAATTACCGTATCAGGTTAATAAGGCAAATTTAATACAGGCAATTGCAAAGCTTGTTAAAGAGAAAAAAATCGACGGGATACAGGATATTAGAGACGAATCGGACAGAAATGGTATTCGGGTAAGCATTGATATCAAAAGAGGATATGAAAAAGAGGTTGTACTGAATAGTCTATACAAACACACTCAATTGAGAAACAATTACGGTATTATTATGCTCGCACTTGTCGATGGCATTCCAAAGGTTATGAACCTTAAGGAAATCATCTCCGTTTTTATCGAGCACAGAAAAGATGTAATTACGAGAAGAACTCAGTACAGGCTTGATAAGGCGGAGAAAAGGGCACATATATTAGAAGGACTGAAGACGGCTCTTGATCATATTGATGAAATAATAGAGATTATAAAAAAAGCCAAGGATGTTGCAATTGCAAGAGCGAATTTGATGGCAAGGTTTTCTTTTACGGAGATGCAGGCAAATGCAATACTCGAGATAAAATTGTCGAGATTAACACAACTTGAGCGTTATAAACTAGATGAAGAATATGAAAAACTCATAAAGGACATAGCATTTTACAGATCGATACTATCATCGGAATCTCTTTTACTTGAAGAAGTAAAGAAAGAGCTTCTCGAAATTAAGGATAAATACGGGGATGAGAGGCTGACCGAAATCAAATTGGAGATGGCGGATGATATAGATGTTGAAGATCTCATAGCAGACGAAAATGTCGTTGTTTTTGTTTCGAACAAAGGATATATAAAAAGAATGTCTCTTGCCACATACAAGAATCAGAAAAGAGGAGGAAAAGGGATAATAGGGATTCAAACAGTTGACGATGATTTTGTAAACGGTTTGTTTGTAGCTTCAACCCACAGTTATGTCCTGATTTTTACAGACAAAGGGATTGCCTACTGGCTCAAAGTGTATCAAATTCCCGAAGGCGGAAGACAAGCCAAGGGACGTGCAATAGTCAATCTTATCGGTTGCAGCAGCGGGGAAAAGGTCAAGGCAATAGTCCCTGTCAAATCCTTTGAGGAAGATAGATTTCTCTTTCTTGTGACAACAAAAGGGATTGTTAAACGGATGAAACTGTCTGATTTTTCACATCCTCGGAAGAATGGCATCATTTATAGCAGGCTGGATGATGATGAAACAATTGAAGATGTCAAAGTCACGGGAGGAAATGACAGTATCATCATTGTGACGAGAAAGGGACAGGCAATCCATTTCGTTGAATCGGAAGTCAGGGTTATGGGCAGAACGGCACACGGGATCCGAGGCATAAGACTCGATAAAGACGATCTGGTTGTAGGAATGGTTGTGGCAAAAAGAGGTGATACATTGCTTGTCATAACGGAAAAGGGCTTCGGCAAACGCACGGATATAGATGCTTATAGAAAAACACACCGCGGCGGGAAAGGTGTAATTGCCATAAAGACAAATGAAAATCGTGGAAATGTTGTAGCAATCAAAGATGTTCACGATAATCACGAATTGATATTTGTAACACGCATCGGTCAGGTAGTTAGGATGAAGGCCAGTGAAATTAAAACCATAGGAAGAAACACGCAAGGAGTCAGGATAGTTCGGCTTAAAGAGGATGATAGCATTATCGATGTGGAGAAGATTACTCCCTGATGTGTAAATGTGGATAAGTAATGAAAAATGTGGATAACTTTTATGTCTTGCAATAATGTAACTTACGATACAACTAATAGGGTATTTGAATCACTTATCCACATAAATAACACTATTTAGTGCTTTGGAGGTTTAATGAAAAGAAGATGGCTTATAATACTGATATTTTGTTGGGTGACATTGATTTTCGGTGAAGATTTCAGCTCTAACAATAGAGGATTATCCGTTCTTGAAATTAATACTTCACCGATATCGGCATCACTTGGAAGCGGATATTCGGTTTTCGGACATATTATCACTTCCTTTCTCGATAATCCTGCAATGCTTGCCGAAACGGAGAACATCAATATGGTATTTAACCATGAGGAGCTCGGATTCGATGTAAGGAGAGACGATATCTATTTCTCGAAAAAATTGAATAATAAATTGGGAATTATGATGGGAATAGGATATTTTAACGGTGGCGCTATTGAATTGAGAGGAATTGTTCCGCAGGATATTCCCTATTCTACAACTAGTTTTTCCGATTTTATAGCCGGCGGTTCCGTGGGATATGAAATTTACAAGGAATTAAAAGCGGGAATCGGAGTTAAATTTATCAGTCAAAATTCATATATCTATTCGGGAACCGGTGTATCCTTTGATGGCGGTGTTTTATTCAGCCCTTCCATCCTCAAGGGGATTACTGGTTCCGTTATTTTTAACAATTTTGGCCCTGCGGTAAATTTCGGAGAGACGCAAAAGGTTACTCAGCCGAGTCGAGTAAGATTTGCGATGGGAAAGAGAATTGATATTAGACGATACAAAAGCAATATCGGTATTTCGATTGGAGGTTATTCGAAATATTATGTCATTCCTTATAGCGACACCAGTTACACCTTCTCGGATAATGTGAAGAACTTTGTTTCAAGTATTCCCGACAGAGCGGTTACCGATTTTGATTTTGATTATATCTTTGATAACCGTATTAATTTACGACTATCTTACCTTGTTGGCGGTGAGAATACCATAGCAAATGTTGGCTTGGGAATCATGTTGAGCAGGTTTAGATTTGATTACAGTTATACCGTGGAACAATCAACGAATGGAACTCATAGGATGAGCATAGGAGTAAATTATTAAAAATTTACTTGCAAAATTTTTAAAATTGGTTATATTAAAGAGAGTCAATTTATTATAAGGAGGTTTGGTGGCACCTTTACAGGGAAGTCTTGAAGATTTTGATATAACCGATATCCTTGAGCTTATAAATATCGGTAAGAAAGACGGTGCTCTTGAGATAGAATCCGATGATTATAGGGGGATAATCTATTTTGAAAACGGCGTTGTTGTTGATGTTAGTGCCGGTGATTATAAAGGTGATGATGCAATTCACAGGATATTAAGATGGAACAAAGGAAAATTTTTCTTCGATCCCCATAAAAGAGCTACCGAAAAAACGCTTAATATACCCATTCAAAAATTAATGATTGAAGCTGCAAGGCAACTGGATGAATGGAAGAAGATAGAGCAGGTCGTTCCTTCGGTAAATGTTGTGTTGAAATTAAATGAGAACCCTCCTACCGAGGATAATGAAATAACATTTACCGATGATGATTGGAAAGTTCTTTCTATTGTTGACGGAAAAAAGACCCTTAAGGAAATTGCAAGGGAACTCGCTATATCTGAATTTGAAACCGGGAGAATAGTGTATAACCTGATTTCCGCAGGTTTTATAATATTGGGCGAAGAGAAGGAAGATAAAAAAGATGATGAGCCCGATGATGCAGAAAACGAACCCGAAAATAAAAGTAATGAGGCGGGAAGCGAAACAAACGATGCACGATTAAAGTACAGTTCCCGAAAAAAGAAGAAAAAGGGCGGATTATTCGGAGGACGATTTTAACTCCCTATAAAGTTCTATTAATTTTTCAAGACTCAATTCCTCGGCTCTTAGGCTGAGTTTATTATTTTTTTTATCTGAAATGCCGAGATTTGTAGATATCTTTTTTCTTCTGCTTGAGAATATTGTTTTAATAAATCTAATGAAATCATCTACTTCATCGTGGTTCAACGGAATAGAATCGCGCTTTTTTAGTCTCACAACCGAGGAATCAATATCCGGTTTAGGATAAAAAACGTTTTTTGAAACATTGAATAGTTTTTCTTCAATATAAAATATACGGGTAAGAATTGTCATTACTCCGTATTTTTTATTGCAGGGAGGAGATGTCAACCTCTCAACCACCTCTTTTTGTAGCATCAATATCGCTTCATCCATATGTGGATAGGCGGAAATAAACTTCCGGAGCATATTCTTGCTTATGGAATACGGGAGATTGGAAATAACGGAATAGGAGTCAAATCGATTAAAATCGAATTTCAGTGCATCCTGAAGAATGAACTTCCCATTCGGGTAGTGCAATTTCAAGTAGTTGAATAGCAATGGATCCTTTTCTATAAAGATAGCATCAGGGAAGCGTTTTAGGATATATTTGGAAAGAACACCAAGCCCGGGACCGATTTCTATTACTTGCTTGTCAGATTCAAGGGAATCTACAATTTTTCTCGCCAGATTTTCATCAAAAAGAAAATTCTGTCCCAACCGTTTGGAAGGATAAAGCCCCAACTGCTTAAGTTCTTTTTTTACATTCATTGAATTTAAATCTATATGCCTCTTCTGTATTTTTCAAAAGAAGAGATTCCAGAGATTCTGCATCTGTTTTCATATGATCGGCAAGAGTCATTAAAGTATATACTATATTTGCCGGTTCATTTCGCTTCCCCCTCTTAGGGACGGGAGAGAGGTAAGGAGAATCCGTTTCTATTAGTAATCGATTGTTCGGAATAGAGTTAACGACTTCCTTTAAAGGACTATTCTTAAATGTGATTATGCCTGTGATACCGAAGAACATGTCAAGGCTCTTAAAATGTTCCACATCATTTATTGTTCCGGTAAAACAGTGCAATATGTCTCTCCTTCTTTTTGATTCCTTTAAGATTCGGAATGAATCGTCGAAAGCATCACGAATATGTGTAACTATGGGCAGATCGTATTTGTTTGCAACTTCTATGTGTTCGTTGAAGAAAATACGTTGTTTCTCCTTCGGTGAGTAGTCTCTATAGTAGTCCAGCCCCGTTTCACCTATGGCAATAGGACGATACTCGGCAATTAAATCTTCAATTTCTTTGAATACGGTGAGAGCATATTTGTTTGTGTCATAAGGGTGTATACCGTAAACGGGATGAATGAATTCGTATTTACGGGCGAGATTCATTGCTTTAATACTCGATTCCAAATCAAATCCAATTACGACAAAGGAACAGATACCTTCAGTTTTTGCGTTTGATATAACAGATGGAAGATCATTTGAAAAATCCTCCATCTGTAAATGGCAGTGTGAGTCTACAATCATTTTATGGAGCTACCGGAATCGATTTCCCTATCAACGGTGATTAGTGAAAGTGTAGCACCATTACTTGCGGCAAGAAGCATTCCGTTGGATTCTATTCCGCGAATCTTTGCCGGTTTCATATTTGAAACAACAACAATTTTCTTTCCTATAATCTCATCCGGAGAATAACTCATAGCTATTCCTGCGATGATCTGTCTTTCCTCTTCACCGATTTTAATTTTCATTTTTATCAGCTTATCGGTATTTTCAACACGTTCAGCTTCAAGGATTTCGGCGACTTTGAGCCCGAGTTTCAAAACATCGTCAATTTTAACATATTCTTTTTTCTCGGTATTTTTTTCTTTATTCTTCATATCTGTTTCATTTGTTTTATTTTCGTCCATAAGTTTATCCTCCTCTCGTCTTATTGTTTTATCATCTATTTTTTTATACAAGATACCCGGATTCCCGAATTCACTACCCGGTTTTATGGAAAGCTTCCCGGCATTATTCCAATGCAAATCATTGTTCCCTAAAGCCTCTTTTATCTTTTTCATTCCATCTGGTAAAATAGGGGAAAATAATATTGCTATGCTATTTAATAGATTTGCAAGAACATAGAGTGTAGTGCCACATTTTGTCTTGTCTGATTTGATTAAATTCCATGGCTTTTTGTAGTCAAAATATCGATTCCCTTCTCTTGCAAGATTCATTATTTGGAAAGTAGCTTGCCTTACATGAAAATTATCGAGAAGTTTTCCGACTGAATCGGGAGCATTTTCGATCAATTTGATTATCTTTCTATCATCCTCGTCATAATCACCGGGTGAAGGGATTTTGCCGTCAAAATATTTTTTTGTAAAGACATATGTCCTATTAACAAGATTCCCGAGTATATCGGCAAGTTCTCCGTTTATCTTAGCCTGAAAGTCCTTCCATGTAAAATCCATATCGCTGTTTTCCGGCGCATTTGCCGCAAGATAATAGCGGAGGAAATCAGGTGGAAATACATCGAGGAAATCATGAACCCAAATCGCCCAATTTCTACTCGTGCTGATTTTTTTTGTCTCTATGTTGAGAAATTCATTGGCGGGTATTTCCGAAGGCAAAATAATACCATCGTTATAAGCCATCAACATGGCAGGCCAGACTATTGCATGAAATACAATATTGTCCTTTCCTATAAAATGAACGAGTTTTGTGTCATTATCGTACCAATAATCTTTCCATAAATCCGGTTTACCTTGTTTTTCAGCCCATTCGATAGTCGAAGAGATATAACCGATAGGGGCGTCAAACCATACATAAAGTACCTTTCCTTTGGCCTCTTCAAGAGGAACCGGAATGCCCCATTCGATGTCACGGGTTATTGCTCTCGGCCTCAATCCCTCATTGAACCATCCCTTTGTAAAACTCTTTACATTGGATTTCCATGTGTTTTTTGATGCAAGCCACTTTTCCAATTGCTCCTGCATCTTGTCGAGTTTGAAATACCAATGAGATGTCTTTTTAACAATAGGTGTGGTCCCGCATATTTTACATCTCGGGTTTATTAGACTGGTAGGTTCCAGCCATTTACCGCAATTTTCGCATTGATCACCGCGGGCGTTTTCGTAATGACAATAGGGACATTCACCTTCTACATATCTATCCGCTAAAAATCTCTTGCAATGAGGACAATACAGTTGTTCTCCCTCCCTTTTTTCAATTAATCCTCTATTGTAAATTTTTAAGAAAAAATCTTGCGACATCTTTTTGTGAATCGGTTTTGATGTCCTCGAAAAATTATCAAAATCTATTTTCAATCGTTTAAAATCTTCAGCAATTGATTCATGATAATGGTCAACGACCTCTTTCGGAGATACATGTTCCTGTTCCGCCCTAATCGTAACGGCAATTCCATGTTCGTCCGTTCCCCCTATGTGTATAACGTTTACCCCTTTTTGTCTATTGTACCTTGTATAAATATCGGCGGGAAGGTATGCTCCCGCAATATGCCCTATATGCAAAGGTCCGTTTGCATAGGGCAAGGCACTTGTTACAAGAACCTTTTTCATTCAGACCTCCTGGCGGGGAATATATTCCATCGCTTTCTATTGTATTTCATATATTCATCCAGATCAATTTGTGACACATTTCCGTCGTTGTCTCGCACCGTTATCTTTTTGGAAAAAATATCCTTTGAAATAACCTTTACTTTACCGCTTTTTGTAACTATGGTTTCCTCCAATTGAGGATAAACGGTGTTCGCATCCTTGTAAAAGTCATATTCATATGCAAGGCAACACATCAATCTGCCGCAGGCACCTGACAATTTTTGCGGATTCAGGTTAACCTGCTGCTCCTTAGCCACCTGCAATGTGATAGGGGCAAAATTGTGCAAAAATGAAATGCAGCAAAAGGGCCTTCCGCAGGGACCGATGCCACCTAAACGTTTTGCGTAATCCCTTACACCGATTTGCCTGAGTTCGATTCTTATTTTGAATATTGCAGCAAGATCTTTTACTAATTGCCTAAAATCAATTCTATTCTCTGCTGTGAAGAAAAATGTTATTCGTTTTCTGTCGAATTCGAGCTCGGCATCGACCGGTTTCATCGGGAGATTGTGTTCTTTAATTTTTTCTTTAAATATTATGAAACTGTCTTTTTCCCTCGATTTATTTTCGTACATCTGTTGGATGTCTTCATCATTCGCAATACGAATTATCTTTATGCTCTTATAACCGTCCGTTTTAACATTCTTATTCTTATAAATATTCTCCACTTTTCCTATTTCAGTTGACTTATCTAATTTAAAAACAATATAGTGCCCTATTCCGATATCTCGATCTTCACTATGGAATTTTTCGTGATATATATGGTAGTTGATTTTTATAATCATATTAACCTCCGATTAAGTTATAAAACATAACCCCCCATTCCGTTTCCCATGATAGATTATAAATTGAGTTTTTCTCCATTTCGATTAGTTTATCGAGAACCCTCTCAACTCTGTCCTTTTGCAAGTGAAAATCATAATCGAAAATGTTGTTGTTGTCAATATAGTTGTAGTAAAGCATTAAAAAGAAAATCTCTTTATATATTTTAAGTATAATTTTTTTATTTTCCTTATTCGATTTAATTGACTTTTCTATTTTGGCAATTAGTTTGGTAAATTTTCCTTCTTTAATTGATAGAGCAAGACTGTCAGCTATATCTATCACATCAAATTTGGAGTATTTTAAGAGTATACCCGGACTACCGTTGGCAAGGAGTGTGAGTAATCTCTTTCCGCGAATGTCCGTGTCAATTTTTGATAAAAAGAGATTCATTTCTTCTTCATTGAGACCGCTCATTAGATATTTGGCACATCGTGAAATGATTGTGGGCAGGAGCTTATCTTCATTTGCGGTTGTTAGGATGAAAAACACTCTGTCGGGCGGCTCTTCCAAAATTTTTAAAAGTGCATTCTGAGCTTCCCTTGTCATATAATGGGCATCCCTTATTATTACAACTCGATCTTCATTATGAAAAGATTTGTATTTCAATTGGGAGATGATATATTGGATATAGCCCAAAGGAATCGTATATGCGTAATTATTTTCGTTACTATTAAGTGAAGAGAGGGTTTTAAAATAATCATTCCGATTGAATACGCCATTATTTCCCGAACCCTTTGTACCTGTGGGAATTACGTAGAGGATATTTAGCTGTTCGCAAAGATTCTCCGATTCGTCTATCTTTTCATATTTTTCATCCGAATGTTTTGCCACAATCTCAACTGCAATGGCTCTTGCAAACAAGAACTTGCCTATGCCTTCCATTCCGGACAAAAGTATGGCATGAGGCATATTTCCCTTTACAATGAATTGCTTTATCGTTTTTTCAAGTGCTTTGTTTCCATAAAGGTTTTTGAAATTCATCTTCTTGATAACCAGTTCAACGGATTGACTGTTTTTCCCTTTACCCTTATTTCAAAATGAAGTATTGGACCTTCAAGAGAACCCGTGTCACCTACTCTGCCAATTACCTGTCCTTGATAAACCTTGTCCTTAACATTTACATCAATAGTTGCAAGATGGGCGTAAAGGGTGTAGTATCCCCCGTAATGATCGATAAGTACTACATTCCCGTAACCGAGAAACTTATCCGCATATGCGACTTCTCCGTAAGATACAGCAGAGACGGGGGTGTTGTAGGGAGCTTTTATATCAATACCGTTATTTTTTGTTGCCGTGTGGTATTTCGGATGCCTTTTTGTCCCGTAACGGGAAATAACCTTTCCTACGACGGGCCAGGGCAATTTTCCTCTTAATTTGCCGAAATAACTCTTTGTAGTTACCTTTTGAGCCTTTCTTTCCTTTTCCAGCTTTTGTATAATTCTCTGTAAGCGTTTTCTTGAAGCCAGTAATTCTCTCTCGAGTTTCCTCTGTTTCGAGCGTTTTCTTCTTATTTCTCTGAGTAACTGTTTTTTGTCTGCCTTTTCTTTCTCTACAGCTGCTAACTCGTTCGTAGCTTGCTCTTCGATTAGGGATAATTGTTGTGCGTTGTTTTCCAGGTTGCTTTTGTATGATTTTAGGCTATCCTGTAATGTTTTGTATTCTTGAAATATCCTTTCGTCCAATTTGGCAATAAGTGTCAGATATTTTATTCGCGTGATAGCATCGGCAAAAGTGTACGAAGAAAACAGAACATCGAGAGAGCTCATGTGCCCGAATTTATAGATATAACGCAATCTTTTTTCCAAAATTGAACGATGATTGTCGATCAGAGAATCTGTTATCGCAATTTTATTGTTCAGGTCGTTTATATTTTCCGTAAGTAATTCTTTTTTCGTTTCCATTTCTTTAATAATTTGAGTGGTAATTGTCATTTCTTCATCCATATTCTGAAGAGTGGCTAAAATTTCCAATTCCTGTGATTTTAGCTTTTTCCTCTCTTTGCGGACTTTTTCCAGTTTTTTTTGAAGCGCTTTTAATTTTGCTTCAGCAGAAGATATTGATTCCCTGCCACAGTAAGTTTTAGCGGTAAACAGTAGAGAAAACAATACAAATAAAATGATAAATTTATCTTTCATAGTGGTATATTACAAGAAAAAAAGATTTTATTCAAGTTCATTATGCAAATTTCCGAATTTTTTCAGAACGAAATGTTTGGCTTCCTCCTTTGATGTAATAAAACCGTTTATCTGCTCTTTTATGAGCTGTTCCTTTATTTCTCCTATTACTTTAGATGGCGAGATGGAGAGGAGTTCCATAATCTCTTTTCCGTTTAAAAGAGCTTCTATTTTGTTCTTCGAATTTTTCTCAATATAGTCATTTACCTGAGATGCAACGTAAAGTAGCTTATCAATTTTAGAATTTGTTGAGAGTGCATCGGCAATCGAAAGTGTTATAACATCTTCCGGATGTCCCTCGGAATCCCTTACGAATCTGTAAATGGCATGATCGGAAAGTTTACCTATTTTTGTAAAAAGATGAGGACGCATATGGTTGGCAACGAGAATTTCAACATACTTTGCATTGATGTTGCTGAAAGAGAGTTTCTCTTTTACAATGTCCTTGGCAATTTTGGCACCTATAATTTCGTGATTATAGAAATGAAATTCTTTTTCGTTAATATATCTCTTTGTATAAAGTTTTCCTATATCGTGGAGGAAAGCGGATAGTTTGAGAATCGGTATGTTAAAATAATCAATGTTCCCCAATAATCGCTTTGCATCTCTGTTTAAAAATTCTTCCAATCGTCTGTATGTGTATAGGGAATGTTCCAACAATGTTTTTGCAGGAGCTTTATTGTGTTCGAAATTCCGCATTTTCTCCACACCAACTAAAATATCATCGAGGAATTTTCCGTTTACAATCTCTGAGAATACGGGATATGAATCCGGATGATTTAAAATTTTTTTTAACTCCATCCAGAGCCGTTCCCCCTTTACATTAGCGATTAATTTTCTATGCTTTTTCATATCGAGAGATAGTGTCTCGGGAAAAATGTAATCTTTATACAATTTTATTCTAAAAGCTCGAAGGATTCGAAGAGGATCGGCTTTCAACGAAAGTTCGGTAGTAGGAAACAGGATTCTATGTTGTGCGTGCTCAATTCCCCCGAAGAGATCAATGATCTCTGTTTTATCGTATTTAATAAGTTTATTTATACTTATGGCGAGAGAATTAACGGTGAAATCTCTCGTGGAAAGATTGTCGCTCAATTGCCCTTGTAGGGTTGATAAATCGAGGATATTGCCGTTGTCTATATCAAGACGAATAAGCGGATTAATTCTGTTTTCAATGCGAGCGATTTTTACTTTATGGTTTCGTTTAATTTTTTCAATTATGGAATCGGTAGGGTAATCGGTCAAAATATCATAATCATCGGGTTTTACTCCGTTTAGAATGTCTCTTAAAGCTCCTCCGACGAGATAAAGATTCCCGCAGAGAGGGGTAATCTCTTTTATAATATTAATAATATTTCTGTCGATTTCTTTTATTTCCACACTATTTTTCATAGTGTATTGGTAGCACCTTTTTATAATATTGTCAATAAATAGATTTTTGAAGTGGGTAGATTCCGGGTTGACAACACTCCTTGAATAAAATAAAGTTAAATTATGGAGAAGCTTGCTGTTTTTGATTTTGATAAAACACTTACTACAAAAGACACAACATTAATTATTGCAAAATATTTTACGGTTAAGACAAAAAGATACATAAGATATGTTAATTTCCTGTTTTGGGGCGTTCTGTATAAATTGCGAATTGCATCAAACAAAAAGGTTAAGAATGAACTATTGAAAATTATAAACGGGACGGATAGAGAGACAATTTATAAGCTTGTCGAGCGACTTTACGATGTAGGCATAAAACCGATTTTAAGGGAAAGTACGGTAAAAGAGATAGTGGAATACAAAAAGCGGGGGTACAGGACAGTTCTTCTTTCTGCACAGTTCGATTTTATTGTGAAAGAGGTGTTTAAACGATTAATGTTTGATACGTATATAGCTACAAGAACGGATCTCGATAAATTTGAGGTGAATGGAGATGTCTTTGAGGGTAAGAAAAAAGCCGAAGCTATAAAATTACTGTTTGATGATATAGATTATGAAAATTCCATTGCTTTTGCCGATAATAAGAGGAAAGATGTTTATCTCGGTGAAGTTGTAAAAAATATAATCTGGGTCGAGTAGAATCGATACTAACGGGTTTTATTGAGTTGTTTGTTGTCGTATTGGTATATTAAAAAAGAGTCGCATAAGCGACTCTTTTTTACAGATATTTTTAAAGTATGATTATTTCGCTCCGAATTGATTGCATGCATCAACGAGATATCTGAGGTATGCCACGGCGGGACCACCTCCCATAAGACCTGCAACGAGCCCCGCTTCCAGTATTTCCTGTTTTGTTGCTCCCTCTTTTACAGCGTTTTTAACATGAAAAGCTATACAGAAAGGACAATGTGCCGTAACACCGAGTGCAATGGATATCAATTCTTTCATCTTCTTGGAAAGAGCTCCCGGTTTCTCCGCCTGTTGCACAAACTCCATAAATGCCTTTGAATATCCCGGTTCCGCTTCACTTGCGATTTTAAATAGGTCCATGAATTGGTCATAGTAGTTTTGCATATCGGCTGCCAATTTATCCATATTTGCCTCCTTTTATATGTTATATTATTAACAAGATAGTGATAAAAGCGGGTTTTGTCAACCCTTTATGCCTTCTAAAAAATCAAATGATATTTTAGATACATTTCTAATCTTTTCTTCTTAGGTTTTTCCTCTATTTTCAATATTGTGAATTCGGATATGCCGTAAAATCGTATCCCTTAAATATCGCTTTTACCCCGTAAGATGCGGAATAATCCAAAAACTTCTTTGCTGTTTTTTATTCCCGATAAAGATGATTTCCATACCATTGCATCTGCTTGCCTCATATACAAACGATAGGTATGGAATAATTTATCCCAATAATCAAAATCGAATTATTTCCGGTGTAATAAATACCGGTAAAAACAGTATTTGCAACTATAATTTGGATATCTTTCGGGTAATTACATCCCTATTGTTTATTTTTCCTCTAATAAAATACACACCCTTTGGCAAGTGTTTTATAGAGTATCTTTTCGTGTAATTCCCTATACTAACGGATTTATCAATAAGATTTTCGATTTTCCTTCCTTGTAAATTAAACATAGACAGTTTCAATTTACAATTCTTACTTATTGAATACTTTATATCTATAAAATCACCTGATTGTTTAATATCAAATGTATTTTTGTTTTTCAAATTTTTAAATTTAATTCCAGTGTGATTTTTAAACCCGAATATAAACAAGTTGCCAATAAAAATATAGTCTTTATTGACCGCTAACTCAAATGATTTCCCATCTAACTGGTAATTGGCATATAGGACAGGATTACTTTTATCACTTACATTAAAAATATGCAGGTCACCATCTGCTTCGTATAGGTAATTTCCAATCACACAGATATTTTTATTGCTTCCGAAATTTTCGGTATGACCCACTTCATGTATGTCGTTGATATTACTAATGCTATATATTCTTACTCCACCTGTCGATGTGGCGATATAAAGATAGTTTTTATACGCAAACAAATCGAGAGGAGTGTTTGGTATGAAAACATCTTGTAGTATATATGGATTGGTTTTATCATTTACATCAATAACTCTTAATGTACCGGAATAATCCAATATAAAGGCATAGTTGTCATACACATAAATTGTCCTGTAGTTACTAATTCCCAAAAAACCGACTTCATTCGTACTGTCAATGTCTACGATATGCAATCCGTTATCACTACCTCCCAGAATGTAGATGTATTTATCCTTCAAAAAGAAGTAGTTTTCGGATCCCTGTATATCGATTCTTGAATAAAATGTTGTCGGCGTTGTATCCCCTTTCTGATATATATCTATCCATTCTTTCGTATAAGATGTATCGTTCAGATCATCGTAGAAATAGTACTTCGATACGCAGAGATAATCCTCATTCGAAAACAGTTTCTTAATATAAGAATTAATGATTCTCGTTCCCGTATCGAACGGGTTGTTCATATTATTTTTTTGAACAGTATTAACATTTACAATGCTATCAATCGGGTAATAATAAACATTATCATCATTAATAAATAAATAATTCCCGAGAATCGCTATATCGGATAAACTATCTACAATATCTATTCTGGATTCCAAATATGGATTATCCGGAACTATATCATTAATTATTTTTACTCCGCAGGGGGCGCGGTTTTCAAAATTATTTGCATGTACATCGGCAAAATAAATATAACCATCTTTGACATATAAATCACTGGCTTCCACAAATCCCCCTAATTCACATGATATTAACGAAGGATTCATTTTGTCGCTTATATCTATAATACCAATACCTGAGGATACCATCGTAAAATCCCATTCCTCATAATAATCGGAACTATAATACAGATAATTATTCTCAACATAAATTTTCCTGATAATGTCATAGTGCCCAACAATGTTGGCATTTGAAAGATATTGAGGATTGTATTCATCGGACAAATCATATATTCCGATTGAATTTCCGTATGATGATATATAAGCGATATAAAGGTAATTACTATCGGACCACAGGTCTACTTCCTGATTAAGTGAATCGACCGTCCCTATTTCATGTATATTCAAGGAATCGGATACATCTACTATACTGACACTATGGTCATACATCACATAAATACATTTCTTGGACTTTGAAAATGCTTTGGGTCCATATGATGATAGGTTGTATTGAGATATAAAATGGGGATTATTAACATCCTCGATATTATAAAGACTGATTGTATTAGTATTGGATAAGGCATAGAGATAGTTGCCGGATAATATTATGTTTTTGCAAGAGTTGTTTATACTGCCGGATATTACAGGATTTGTGGGATCTGAAATGTCAATAATCGAAATGTTATTTCCGGCGGTAAAAAGATAGTTCCCTTTCATCTTTATGGAATATGCGGTAAGATTGATGGAATTTACCATTTGTGGAGCGGATTTATCTGCAATATTATAAACGATCAATTTATTACCTATACCTGCATATAGTATTGTATCTTTTACGATTACAGAGTAGCATTTACCGCATGTTACTTCTTTTATAAAGTGAAGAAAAGGCAAACTGTCAGGTATAATATTACCGTTACTTTTATCACTATTAGCAAATAAAGACACATTTAGTGATAATATAAATATAAATGCTAAAGCTAAATATCTCTTTCTAATCATTTTACCCTCCTATTTATATAATAATACGACTTTTTCTTGCATTTTTCAATGGGAAATTCAATTATAAGGGAGATAGGACCGTATGCACTAACATTCCGGCGGGCAGGATAAAACCACCTGTTGTAAAACGATTATGATTTTAATTTCGGAACCGAGAAATGATTTTAAAAAACAGTCCTTCCGCACCAGTTTCGGTATCCGAGACCCTGAAACGATACTGAAATAAATTCAGCACAGGGCTCAGGGTGACAGGAAAGAGTTTCATTCTTCATTTGACTTTGTCATTCCGGACTTGATCCGGAATCTCATAGACCCTGAAACGATACTGAAATAAATTCAGCACAGG
>Ga0164318_10002137_pt1 | contig 18169 bp, 10 predicted proteins | sample GuaBasSedimGuay9_FD_113734 | JGI IMG/M metagenome (GOLD analysis project Ga0164318, IMG submission 113734) | Subseafloor sediment microbial communities from Guaymas Basin, Gulf of California, Mexico - Guay9, Core 4571-4, 0-3 cm | ecosystem: Environmental > Aquatic > Marine > Hydrothermal vents... | reverse complement strand
TCTCGTATTTCAAGGGGCGAAGGGTATGGACAGATGATCCCTAAGCCGGGACCTACTTCTGATGCACCCCAGAATGAGGTAAGATAAACTCCCATTTCCTTTTCAACTTGGGTGATTAATCCTTCAGGAGCCACTTGCCCAGCAATCATCCCGGCTCTGAGAGAAGAAATATCGTACTTAGCGAGTGATGGATTATTGAGCAGTATTATGTAATGCGCTGGGCCAGCAGGCTTTACCGTCACTCTCTCCATTTCTATTAGGGAAAGTGCTTCTTCGGGGGAGAACTTGTCCATAAGAACCAGGGTCGCTTGAAGAAGAAAAGGCTGTATGAGAAGGGCTCCGCATCCATATGAATGAGACATGGGGAGGACCCCAAGGAAAATATCATTGGCTCCAGCATTCACTCCTAATGAATATTGATACCCTGCTCTTATTGATTGGTAGTGAGTAATCATGGCACCTTTCGGTTTGCCTGTTGTGCCGGAGGTATAGATAAGCATTGCTAGGTCTTGATCTGGGATGATTTCAACCTCTGGAGAGCTGAGCCCGTGCCCCTTTTTTATCAGGTCATCAAATAGGTAAATATTTTCAGCTTCTCCCTCTCCTACAAGAATTACTTTTTCCAGTGCAGGAGTGCTGTCTCGAATCTCTTCCACAGCTTTCAAGTAGTCGTACCCTTCCCATTCCCTGAAGATGGCGACAGCCTTGGCGCCCGAGTTTTTGATGATGAATCCGGCCTCAGCCTTACGGTAATTCGGGTTTACCCAAGCCACAATCACCCCTATCTTTTGCAAGGCATAAAAAATAGAAATCAGCTCTACAGAGTTGGGCATATAAATTGCTACACGGTCTCCCTTTCTTAGCCCCATGCTTAGGAGTGAAAAAGCAAGAGCTGTAACTAGCTCCTGGAGTTCCTGGTAGGTGATTCGTCGCCCGCCGTCAATGATGGCCACCTTGTCGGGCACGGAAGAGCAACTGCGAGTTAGCATGGCGCCGAGGTCAATTCCTTCATAGATTCTCATTGAAGTTCCTCCGGTTAGAAATTACTTCCTCTTGCGATGGGCCACGGAGTCTGCGAAATCTTTTTGAGCGACGAAAAACCAGAATCTCTTGTTGTTCGGCACTGAGTAAGGTCAGTGCGGATCGACCGTGCCATACCTTATGTTGGTCCTTTCTTCATGGGGATGGCCAAAAACGAAAAGTTTCACGATATGAAACTATATTTTATTATTTTTCATAAACTTTTTGAAAATCGTTGTCAATAACAAAATTTCTACTTTTGTGATTCCAACAAAGTACGAGGCCAAAAGGCTGGGATAGACGGCACCTAAAACACCCTACCATGAGTGGATTCTTTGTACGTCAACAGTCTCGGCTACAGGTAGGCAGTATCTATCAGAGGTAGTGAAAACATAGGGGAGAAGAAGGTCATGTTCGGCAAGAGATAATGATTGAGGGGGGCTTCTAAGTCCCGTCTTCTTCACGACCTGTTTCTGTGTAGAAAATCAGGGTAAGCCAATTTAATAACCTGGGAATTTTTTCCAAAACTCTTCATCACTCTCGCGCCAGTTGGGCCCAAACTTTTCGTCATAGTAAGAAGCCAGTCTGTCAAGCCAGCGCCACCAAAAGTGTTTCCCCTGTTCTTTGGCCAATAGAATATCGTTAAGAAATTTTTCTATATCCGCCATCCTATCTTTTGGAACAAATGACGCAGCGCCCTCTTTATAGGATTTGATGGTCTCTTCAGGACTTAAGGCATGAGCTGTCAACATTAATGGAATTACCTTTCTTTGCTTGGCGATCTCCAAAAGCTTGTATCCCTCAACTCCCATAATATCCAAGATAGCTATATCAAAGTATTGACTCCTAAGCAGATCTTGAGCTTCATCAAAGCTAGAGGCTGTAACCACCTCGCACATATGTAACAATTCTCTTAAAGTTTCGAGAACATCAGGCTCATCGTCTACAATCAGGATCCTTTTCCCTTTCAACAAATTTCTTTCCTTCATTTTCACGTACCCTCATGTCATTAATAGAGCATAGAACTGCTTGTCCTCCACAATCTATGACTCTACCCAAGCATCGACCTGTTGAGCTTCAAAAGTTGGCGGCGCACAGCAAGACCAAGCAGACACACCTTTAAAATCTCTGGGTGAGCCCCTAAGGCTTGGGCCAAGCCACTAATTCTTTGCCCTAGCCCACTCAAGATCCTTCTTAATCAAATATGGCTTGCACAAATTCCTCTGCATCGAAAGGACGAAGATCTTCTATTTTCTCACCGATTCCTATGTACCGTACCGGAAGTTTGAGCTGGTGGCAAATGCCCACCACAATACCCCCTTTGGCGGTACCATCGAGTTTGGTCAGGATAATGTCCGTAATACCTAATGCCTCATTAAACATCTGGGCCTGCGAGATTGCGTTCTGCCCAGTCGTGGCATCCAGTACAAGCCAAGTCTCATGGGGTGCACCGGGCAGTTTTTTGCCGGCCACACGGTTAACTTTCCCCAATTCGTCCATAAGGTTCTTTTTTGTATGAAGCCTTCCTGCAGTATCAATCAAGACCACATCTATCTCTCTCGACAGGGCTGCTTCGAGTGCATCATATACTACGGCCGATGGATCAGCTCCTGGCTTTTGCTTTATGAACTCTGCACCCACGCGCTTGGACCATATCTCGAGCTGCTCTATGGCCGCTGCACGGAACGTATCTGCTGCCACCAGCATAACACGGTTCCCCTTGCTCTTAAAAAGTGCTGCGGCCTTCCCAATGGTGGTTGTCTTGCCGACCCCATTCACCCCTACCACCATTACCACAAGAGGTTCACCCGGTGCTGGTGTACGTCTGTCTGCGGGGGGGACAGTAAGAAAGTCAAGTATTTGTTCCTTTAGAGTGGACTTCAGTTTTGCTGGATCTTTCAGGGCCTTCCGTGCCACCTTGTCCTGGACAATGTCTATCAATACCTGGGTAGTCTCCACACCCAAATCAGAGGTGAACAGAATTTCTTCCAGTTCGTCCAGGAGATCGCCTGTTATTTCTTTTTTCCCGAGAATCAGTCGGTCAAGCCTGCCGGTGATGCTGCTCTTTGTCTTGGCTAGACGCTCCTTCAGCCGTTTAAAAAAGCCTTTCCCCTTTTCTTGTTCTGGCTCTTGGCCTTGAGAGTCCAGGGTTGCGCTTTCTGCCTCGCTCTTGTTCTTGGACCCGAAAATCTTCATTATCCCCTAAATATGCCTCCTCTTCATCTCTAGCAGGCAGCAGAACCCCTTTCAGCGTGTTCGTGTTTAAGCCCCTCAATGTCAACGGAAACTATCTTTGATATCCCGGCCTCTTCCATTGTGATACCGTAAAGCCGATCGGCGATTTCCATGGTCTTGCGGTTATGGGTGACAAGTATAACCTGGGAGGACTTGCTGATTTCCTTGACCAATTCATTAAACCTGTCGATGTTGGCTTCATCCAAAGGAGCATCAACCTCATCCAAAAGGCAGAAAGGACTTGGTTTGATGAGGTAAATAGAAAAGAGCAATGCCATTGCTACCAGCGCCTTTTCACCACCGGAAAGCAGCCCCATGTGGCTCAACCTTTTTCCGGGAGGCTGAACCTCCACAAGCACACCACTTTCCAAGGGCCTGGATTCGTCGGTCAGCCTCAGTCCCGCTGTGCCACCGTTAAAAAGAATCGGAAATACGGTTTTGAGCTTTTCATTTACCTGGTCAAACGTCTCCTTAAACTTTTCCAGTGAAGTCCTGTTGATCTTTCTAATTGCCTTTCTAAGAGAGTCTATAGAGGCAATTAAATCTTCTCGCTGCGACTTGATAAATTCGTGGCGCTCCTTGAGGGCATCATGCTCCTTAATAGCAGTAAGGTTTACTTCCCCGAGCTTTTGCCTCAGTGCTTTCTTCTCCTCGATTTCTTGGCGAAGCTCTGTTTCGGAAAAGCTTTCTGCAATGAACTCACGGTATGTACTCCTCAAATCGACCCCGTACTTGTCTAATGCCATGTCTGCTACGCTGCCCATCTTGACCTGAATCTCTGAGCCTTCCATTCTAGCCCTGTTTATCTTTTCCTTGAGGTCAGAAAGCCCGTTTCTCGCCTGATCCAATTGCCGTTCCTGTTCTTTTATCACAGCCTGCAACTCATGTTTTTGACGCTCGGCGACCTGAACTTTCCGAGCAGCCATTTCCAGGTCTTCGGCAAGGTCTTCTAATAGGGCTGCCGCCTGTTTTTTCTCTTCCCGGTAACTCACCTGCTTTTCCCTTGCTTCTTGGATTTCGCTGTCGATTTTCTCTAATCTTTGCTTTGCCTCTGCAAGGTAAGAGTTCACCCTTTGGAGCTGTCTTTCCAAGCCCACCTGTTTTTCTTCCACGATGCGCAGGTCTGCCCTCATGGCGGTGAGGCGATCCTTACTTTCTTCCAGTTCTCTTTCATATTCTTCCAGCTCTTTTTTCTTCTCCAAAAAGTATGCCTGCTTGGCTGCCCTCATGTCCCTTGAACGACTGAGCTGTTGAGCGATTTCCCCCAGCCTATCCCTATGTCTGGCTTGTTCTCTCTCCTTGGTTTCTATCTCCTGGCGCATCTGTGTCAAAAGCTTCTCTAAATTATCAAGCTCTTGACTCAATCTAAAAAGCTCAATATCAATCTGATTTATGCGTTCTTGGCATTCCCAACGCTGTTCAATCCTCGCCTCAACAGAATCCTTTCCCCTTTTCAGTTTTGCGTTTATTGACTCAAGTTCACGTTGTAAGCCAATTGCTTGCTTTTCTTTCTCACTAACGGTTTTTTCCAATTGAGCTATCTCTCTTTTTCTGGAAAGAAGCCCCTTTGAGGTCTTCAATAGTTTGCCCCCGCTGATTATTCCTCTTTCGTCAACAACGTCTCCTTCCAGTGTCACCAAACACTGATTCCTGCCGTTACTTCTCCAGGCCTTGATAGCTGTATCCAAGTCGTCCACTAAAAGCGTGTCGCCCAAAAGCGCATTTATCAGTGGCCTAAAAGCCTCCTTAGTATTAACCAGATCTCTCAAAGGCCGAAAAGGCCCGCGCTTGGGAGCCCCCGCGCCGTTACCGTTAAGCTCGCGCAGGGGTATAAAGCTGCTTCTGCCTTTGGCCCTACGCTTCAAGTATTGGATCGCTTCCTTTCCGTCTTCATGTGATTCTACAATTATGTACTGCAGCTTATCTGAAAGAACAGCCTCTACTGCCTGTTCATAGGATGGTTCCACTTCTATAACATCAGCAACCAGGCCTAAGATATGCCACTTGCGCCGCAGCTCAAGATCCTTTGCCTTCATTATGGTCCTAACGCCGGCCTGATAGCCTTCAAAATTTTCCGCCAGTGTTCTCAAGGAACCAAGTCTGGACCTGGCAGCGTTAAGCTCAGCCTCCACACTCTTAAGTCTCTCCTCAAGGACTGCCTTTTTCTCCTCCCAGGTTTTATTCCTGGAGGTTTCATGTTCGATGGCCTCCTGAATTGTACGCAACCTCTCGACCTCAGCCTCCCTCAGCTTCATCTTTGCTTCTGAGGCCTCAACCACCTTTTGCTTCTTGGCGATCGCTTCATTTAATTCCCCTTCCAGGCGTATCCGGGCCTCAGAAGCCTGGTCCAACATTTTTTCCAAATAGTTGGATTCATGCTCCAGCCCTGACTCTCGTTCTTTATTACTTGCAAGGGATTGGCGAATATCCTCGTATTCCTTTTTAACCTTTTCCAATACCTCCTGTTTCCTCTCCACCCTTTGGGCTTGAAGCGAGATCTCCCCCCTGATCTTCTCAATGGCCTGTGCAATTTGGTCCATCCCGCCTTGAATTTCTATTTGCTCTTCCGACAACCTCGCGCACCGCTCTCGATATTCCTCTTTTTCTTTCTCCAATCTTTCCTCAAGCTGCTCTTGAAGTCTTAGTTCATGGTCGAGAGATTCAAGGTGAGATTCCTTCTGCTGAAGTCTTTCCTTGATTTCCAGGTATTTCCTTTGGAGCTTGCCCAGCTCTCTGTCTTTTTCGTCCAATTCAATGCTCAAAGCCTGCACCTCGTTTTGAAGCCGGGAAACTAGCAGTGATTGGGCTGCTTCCTCTTGCATTAATTCATGGATAGTGTCATTTTTTATCCCCGCCTTCGTGTTCAATTCATTATACAAGCTTGCGAAAAGCCTTAATTCAAGGGTCCTTATGTCTTCGCACAGGGCGTTGTATCTTCTCGCTTTACCGGCTTGCCTCTTGAGCGAACGCATCTGGCGTTCCACCTCGCCCAATATATCTTCCACGCGCTGGAGGTTGGCTTCAGTCAAGGCTATCTTTTTCTGGGAGTCTTCCACTTTCTTCCTGTATTTGGTTATTCCAGCTGCCTCCTCGAGCATTTGCCTGGTTTCCTCTGGACGTTGCTCGATTATGGCACCTATCGTCCCTTGAGCTATCAACGAATATGCCCGGTTGCCTAATCCAGTATCCATGAATAATTCTTGGATATCCTTGAGCCTGCAGGGCACGTTGTTAATTAAGTATTCACTCTCTCCAGATCGATAGAGACGGCGGGTTACGGCTATTTCTGCCTGCTGCGCTATTCCCACAGGCATCTCAGCCCCTGTATTTTCGAGAACTATGGTTACTTCGGCCATTCCCAGGGGCTTGTACTTTCCGGCACCGCTAAAAATGACATCTTCCATATTGCGACCGCGGAGCTTTTTCGGGCTTTGCTCTCCCATGCACCAGCGAATAGCATCCACTATGTTGCTTTTACCGCAGCCATTCGGACCAACTATGGCGCTAATTCCCTCTGGGAAGGATATTTGGGCCCTGTCCATGAAGGACTTAAAACCGAGGATTGAGAGTCTCTTTAGTCTCATTTACGGCAAATGTCTCCCCCCTAAACCGCTTAACCGAACATGTGCTGGTATTCTTGCACCTTGGCCCATAAGGCGCAACCCAAATAATCTGACTAAAGATTTGGTGTAAAGTTCCGACCTTTCATGAAATAGATGCTCGACCACGACATAGTTTCTGGCAAAGTCAACTCTAGCCTTACGGTGGTCCAAAAACTTTGTATTTCTAACACATATGCTGGAAGATGTAAAGAGATAATACCATATACTGTGTATTTGGACTGATTGTCAACAACATATTGTATTAAAGCCAATTCGGCTATAAAATAAGTTGACATTATTTGAATAAAGTTATTATTAATTAATTAAATTTTATATACCAAACAGGTCCACGAGCGAGATTCGCTTCATCTTTATATGGCGATTACAAAATCGCAATGGTATATATGGCGGTATATTAGGCCAAATTCTGTGAGCCAAATGATCAAAATCCGATTACTCAGGACAAAAGATTCAATGTGCTGGATCCTGCGGAATGGATTAATAATCTTATTGGCCGCTACCCTGTGCATCTTGTCTTGCCCCTTTCCTTGCATTGGACAGCAGGAGGAAAAGACTTACAGCATCTCGCTGCAAAAGACGGCTGGTATCAAGGAAGAGATAAGAACAATAGGTGATAAGAAGGTGTTGGCAGAACCCCACGAGGTGAAAGAAGGCGAGCACTTGTGGCAGATCCTCAGGGAGAAAGGGCTTCTTAGTAAAGGAAACCTAGCCACTCTTCTCTCAGTTCTCAAAGAATTGAACAGTTCATTGAGTAATCTGGACCTGATTCATCCGGGTGAAAAGATATTGATTCCCCTTAAAATTGTGCCGGTAAAAGGGATTCCCAGCATCAAGACCCCAGCAGCACAAGTAAAGACCACTATCATTGAACTGGAAGGTATGAAGCTGGAGAACTTTACAGTGCAGCCTGGTGACAGCATAATAAAGGTGGTGATGGGTAAATATAACATCCCTCCAGCTAGGCTTTACACCGAGTATTTACAGCTGGTTCGCAAGCTTAACCCCAATATAAAGGACATCAATAGGATATACCCAGGTCAAAAAATCCGGCTTCCCATCTACTCCCCCGAGGTGGTGAGAAAACCAATAAGCAAGGAAACGGCAAGAAGGCCTTCTTTGCTGGAGGGCAATGAATTGCCCAGCCCTCATCTTGGTGAGCTCAAAAACCTGTTCACGGCCATGGGAGAGGAATGGACTGACACAGGAGAACACTTTATACCTCTTCGGTCAGGCGGACAAATAGATCTTAAGGCCTCTTCATTTCCTCTCATCAATTTTTCGTCAGGCAAACGCATTATACTTGACCCGTACGATAAGCTCCCCGAAAGGGTTTGTAGGCTCATTGAAGAGAGTTGGAGCAATTACAGCGTGGTCCACTTAAAAAAGGGAGAGGGCCTAAGAAAGATACTGCATGAAATAATCTCACGCGCAGGGTATCCCCGAGTACTTGGAAGAGGCGAAGCCCTTGACCTTACCGGACCGGTTCCTGTTTCCGTTTCAGGGGACTGGGTTGTGGTCAGGTCTGAGAAACCTTTGAACAACGGTTTCAACACTATCGTATTAGTCTTGAGGGGACAAGAAGCTGGCAACAATGTAAGCCCAGCCCTTAGGGGTTTCCTGGAAACTATGGGTATTAAGGTAATAGTATATCCTCCAGCTGCGCCTTGGACAAAAGAGCCCACCCCAAAAATAGATGAAATACCGGTTGGGAAGGGTGCAAAGAATTTAGTCAAAGCCATACTCAGGATCCAGGGTTACAACTTCAAGGAAAATATTGAAATTCCGGTAATGGGAAACGAGAAAAGCGACTTTAATCTTGTGATAAACACGGATATCTTCTTAAAGACAAAGGATAGAGACAGCGTTATTGATTTTACAGGCCTGGAAAAGGATATTGTCTCATTCCTTAGAGAACATGAGTTCAGAGTACTTGAACTTGCCGGCAAAACCGACCCCGTGAGCATCGTCGCCGATACCCTCAGTTTCTTGGGCGTTCCTTTTGACAAGGGACTACATAGCTTGAGCGGGACGCAAGGCCCTGGCTTACCCCGAATTCATATCAAGCTCCAGGGAGTGGTATTTGCGGATGCCGAGAAAAATGCCGTGTTAGCCACTCCCATTTTTCTTTCTCCTGACCTAAAACAATTCCTCGCGCAAAAGGGATTTCGAATACTCCCGCTAGTGACATCTTAGGCAGGACAATTTCACAAATGACAGAGGCTCATCACAACATAGATGTTGCTGTTATAGGCGCTGGAGTTGTGGGATCTGCCGTGGCGTGGGATCTTTCAACTGTGTATGACGGCCTAGATATTTTCGTATTCGAGAGGAACCCTGGGGTGACAGAGGGCGAAAACCAGTCCACTAGAAATTCCGGCGTTATCCACTCTGGCCTATACTATGACATGCAAACACGCCCCAACAAGGCCCGCCTCTGTGTAAAAGGAAATGAATATCTATATTATTTCTGTAGCCGCTATCATGTACCTGCCATTAAAACAGGAAAAATTATTGTGGCCACCAATGAAGAGGAAGACTCGGTTCTTGGTACATACCTTAACAGGGCCGAGGAAAATGGTGTGCGCGGGGTACGGTATCTTACGCGTTCTGAAATAAGGGCCATGGAACCTAATGTCCGGGCAAAGTCTGGACTTTTCGTTCCCTCTGCGGGTATCGTAGATCCGCCCACCCTTGTTTACCGACTTTATACCCTCGCGGGCAATCATGGGGTAGAATTCCTGACTAATACCACCGTGTTGGACCTCAAATCAGATAATGGTCGGGTAGTGCTCACAATCGAGTATCGTGACGGCACCACACAAGACATCTCTGCCCGGCTCATTATAAACGCGGCAGGAATCGATGCTGACAGACTTGCCAAAAAACTCAACCCGGATCTCGGCCTTGAGCTTGACCCTGTGAGAGGAGAAAGTTACAAGTTCTATGCCCACAAACGGCCTGAGCTCAGGCTCACTGGTATGAACATCTATCCAACACCCGAACGGGTGGAAAGTCGGTTCGCAAATCACTTTACCGTGGGAATTCACCTGACACCTACATTTGATGATTTGAATTACCCGGGTAGGCTCGGTGACACCATCCTTGTTGGCCCGAAGCTCGTGCCTGTCCCGGACAGAGATAACTGGATGCAGGGTGTTACCCCTGCTAAGGTATTTTACCAAAAAGTGGTCACTTATTTTCCTGGGCTCAGGGAGAAGGATCTCGTTTTCCATCAGATGGGTCTTCAAGCGCGGTTAAAGGGAGATCAGGATTTTGTCTTACTACCCGATCTGGATAACGGACCTGCCATCCACCTATTGGGCATTGACAGTCCAGGTTTGACCTCTTGCCTGGCAATAGCCCGCGAGGTGACCAGTATAGTGAAGAAGAATCATCTCATATGACTAAAAAAATAGGTATAACATTTTCCTCGGGCTTTTTTGGGTTTTTTGCCCATGCTGGCTTTTTGGCCGCCGTGCGCGAGTTAGGCATCAAACCCGTGGCCTATTCAGGGTCCAGCTCCGGGGCAATCCTGGCAGCCATGGCCGCGTGCAAGATGACTGATGAGAGAATAAGGGAAATTTTATTCGGACTCAAAAAAGAGGACTTCTGGGATCCACAGCCATTATCAAGACTGGCTATAGCATGTCTTAAACTTTTTCGAGGCTATACAGGTTACCTTGAAGGCATAAAGTTTTTGCGACTCCTTAGGAAAGCCTTCCCTGTTCAAAGGATCGAACAGTGCTCCTTTCCCCTTGCAGTCGTTGCCACAAATCTAACCCTCATGAAAGAAGAGGTGTTTACTACAGGCGATATTGTAAGCGCCATAGCAGCTTCCGGGGCTGTGCCGGGGCTCTTCAAGCCGGTATATATTAACGGCTGTTTCTTTGTGGACGGAGGCGTGATCAACAAGGCACCTGTGGAGGCCCTAAGCAAGCTCACTAAGGTGGACAGAATTCTCGTACATTTCGTTGATTCAGGCAGCTTCGCAAACACCCAAAACGACTTTGTGAGAAGAAGGTTTAGCTTCTGGGCCATACAAAGGAAATCAGTGGATATCGGCCGGTACGAGGCCTACAAAACACAATGCCGACTGGTTAGATCAAGGGGCATAGAGATTGTGGAAACCAAAGTCCAGACACCTGCCTTGGGGCCATCCAGACTTACGGGGGGACCTGCGGCATATAGGAAGGCAAAAAAACATGCCTTGAAAACCCTATCAGAGCTCGATCTTTAGAGCATTATGAATTGCACAGAAGAGCGCTCCTGTTCAGCCGGAGCAATCCGGGAGCCTTTATTAAGTAAAGAGAATTTCATACAGCTCCTGAATAGAGCTTACTTCAATGATCTTCAATCCTTGCGGCAAGGCTTCTGCATCAACCGTATCCTTTGAAACAATACATGTCTTGAAACCCAGCCTAACAGATTCTTTTAGTCTCATTTCGGGTCGGCTCGCCCCCCTTACCTCCCCTGCTAGCCCCACTTCTCCAAAAATAACTGTGTCCATATCCACAGGCCGATTAAGAAAACTGGAAAGAAGGGCTGACACTAGGCCCAGGTCTGACGCCGGTTCCTCCAGTCTGAGCCCTCCTGTCACATTGACAAAGATATCCTGATCACCCAGTTCAAGGCCTAATCTTTTGCCTAGGATCGCCACTAGCAATGATACCCGATTGGGATCAACCCCCATACACGTCCTCCTTGGCACACCAAATGGGCTGCTCCCCACAAGTGCCTGCACTTCCAACAACAAGGGCCTGGTTCCTTCAAGACAAGGGATAACCACAGAGCCCGATGCATTTGTTGGCCTCTGTTGCAAAAACAGGTGGGATGGATTACCCACTTCCGTAAGGCCCGTGTCTCGCATCTCAAAGACACCTATCTCATTAGTTGACCCATAACGATTCTTGACTGATCGAAGTACCCTGTAAGTATGGTTCGAGTCACCCTCGAAGTAAAGCACGGTATCCACTAGGTGCTCAAGCAGCTTCGGTCCAGCGATAGCCCCCTCTTTTGTCACGTGTCCCACCAAAAAGACCGGCGTGTTATTGGACTTAGCAAAGGACATCAACTTGGTGGACACTTCCCGTAGCTGCCCCACAGTCCCCGGTGCAGATGACAGTTCCTCAGTGTACATGGTTTGTATGGAATCTATTGCCACAACCCCGGGGTTCACTTGGGATGTCATATCCAGGCAATCTTCCAGTGAAGTAACAGCCAAGACATAAAGCTCACTCGAGCCAACCCCGAGACGGGAAGCCCGCATCTTGATCTGCTCCATGGATTCCTCTCCGGTAACATAAAGTGCCGTAAGACCCTTTTGAGCCAGTCTGTCCAGAACCTGTAGCACTAGGGTTGATTTCCCAATCCCGGGTTCTCCGCCAATGAGTACAAGTGACCCTGAGACTATTCCCCCTCCAAGGATCCTGTCGAATTCCCCTATCCCTGTACGGATACGGATCTCAGAGTGGATAGATACTTGGTCTATTGGCATGGGGGAGGGACATGAGATGCGTTTGCCGGTGGCCCTTCTCGGTTCCTGGCTTGTCTCTACAAGGCTGTCCCACTGTCCGCAGTCCGGGCAGCGTCCCATCCATTTGGGGGCTTGGTAGCCACAGCTTTGACAGACAAAAATGGTATGGACTTTCCTTGCCATTGCACTGACCCTTCAGCTTCTACCAGGCCATAAACCGGCTGTCAATTAAGGAATGAATCTAGCGTAGACCAAAGTCTCGCTTGCCCGCAATAGGCACCATTATAAGTATGTGTGGATATTTCGAATCCTGGTCGCCATATTGGTTAGCTGCTGGAAGAGGTTCCTGAGGAAGGAATCCTTGTCGGGCCTTTCTTCGTCACTGATGTCAATAGTAGCCCCTGCCAACCTCAGATCAAGCTTGATACCATTTATTTCCAAGGGCTTTGAATGAAACATCCTGATCACCCTTCTCAAGGCCAATTTTGCATCTTCAAGAGGGGTCATTGGTAAGAGGGCCACGATCTTGTTCCTTCCCACCTGGCCAACAATATCAGTTTCTCTAAAGGTATGGGCAAGAATGTTTAAGACCTCATCAAGGATCGCCTGACGTGAGATTGAACCGGAGGGAACTTGAACCCTGGGTTTTGCCTTTACCACCGTGAACGCAGCCGCGGAAAACGGAATGTTGTACCTTGTTACACGTGCTATCTCCTTTTCGAGGAACACCATCAAGTTCTGCTCGTCCAGGATTCCTGCTGGAAGGCCCCTCTTGGCGCGCTCTGATTCTCTCCTTTTCCACTCACTGAGGATTTCTCTATGGATCTGGGCAAAGTCGTTTTCATCGATCTCTTCTGCCTCTGCTTTTGCTCTCACTACCTTGAGTATCTCGCTGAGTTCCTCGTCCTGGCCCGCGGTTTGCTCCAGCGTTTCAAGGACAGAGAGCTCTTCCTGTGGCTTGTACTCTACTGGACCAGTTTGACGCTCGAGCCATTCTAGCCTTAGTTTGTCGAGCATCTCGTCAATTCTTTGATTTAATCTTTCCTCGAGGCGGGCAAGCACGTCGTGTTTAAGCTCTTTTCCCTGGAGCTTCTCCAAGATCTTTGATTGAACCTCGCTCATGACCAAGCGTATATGCTGCTCGCCTTGCTCCGATGCACCTTCCTCAACATCTTCGCTCAGTCTCGTGCCAAGGTGCTCGATATATTCCACGAGAATGTCAGAAAGGACCCTATCATCACCGCTTCCCTTTCGAATCTCCGCGGCCAAATAAATGAGCTCCGCTGCTTGGGTGGGATTGTTTCTCACTTCTTCAAGGAGTTGCTCTGCATCAACGCCTATTTCTTCCGAGCTTTCCTCAAGCACTATTGCAAGCTCCTCGCTCCTTAATTCCTTGCTCAATTCACGGATCAGTTGCAGATAATCTTCAAGAGCCATCCCTTCGGCCAAAAGGGCTGTCTTGATTTTTGGCAAAAGGCGTTTGAGCTCTTCGGCCTCCGGGACAAGGCGGCGGATGATTTGGGCCAGCCTAGGAATAGATGTCTCGCCCCCCTGGTATTCCTCCTTCACCAGCCTTATTAAAACCCTGTCTGTTATCTGATTTGCCTTTTCCAGGATCTTCTCTTCGCTGGAAAAGGCCATCCCCACAACCTTTTGAGCCTCTATGGCCTCCATCAGTTCCTTCTTCATCTCGAACAAGGCATTGGCCAACTCCGGAAGTTCTATATCACCGCCTTCGGCTATTTTCTTTTCTATTTCCTCCCCTATATATTCAAGCTGGCGCAACAATACCGGACCGGCACCTGACCCACCCGGCCCACCTCCGCCTGCACCCCCACCTTCCCCCACTTGGGCACCACTTTCCTGTTGGACCTTATTAGCGCCCTCAATGCCAGCTTCTACCATTTGTCGAGAAAATGCCTTGGGATCCTTTACCAACTCATTTATATCCAAGGTCTTAATAAACTCTTCGGTGAGTATGCTTTCCAGGAGCGCATCAATGAACATCTTCTTGGATCTTGCCTGCTCCTGTTCCATCATATCTGGGGTTATCTTTCTCAATGCTTCTTTTGATATAACCTCGTCATCCGCGGTCACTTTCTTGTAAAATACATGGTTGATCCTGAGATTTCGCACCCGCCTTGCACTTAGGCCTTTCTTAATAGCCTCGGCATCCGGATACTTGTCAGGGGCAGAATATATCTCAACAAAGGACCGAAGCTCCCTCTTCTCAAGGCCCTTCTCAAAGGACACGGACTGTATGCCTTTCTTCTTGAAGTGGCTTACAATCCGGCCGGTATTTACCCTAGGGTCCAGGGGTTCTTCGTCTATGAAGAACTTTTCCTGGGTCATTATAAAAACAAGAGGGGAAACCTGCTCCAACAGCGAGGTTGTTGCGTCATAGGCAGCATCGATGGCCTGCTTCACGTAAGGATGATTCGTGGTGTACATGCTGGCACGGTTGAGCATTAGGGTAATGTTTCTGCCAAAAAGATCCAGCCTGTGTTTTTCCACCTTTGCTTCAGCCATCATTATTCCTTGCAATAGCGTTTTAAGTAATCCTTCAATTGGCTTTGGAATTCCCTGCAACTGGCATAGCGCCTGTCAGGATCATACGCCACGGCCTTAAAGATGATCTTATCCATGTCACTGTTGAGACGGGGGTTGAGCTGCGAAGGTTTCCTGGTAAAAAGCTTATCCCCGAGCCTCACCTTCAATTTCAATAATTCCATTGATGACTTTACATTGGGAAACAGGGGCTGGGGAGACAGCATCTCAAAAAGCATAGTTCCTGCGGCATAGATGTCTGCCCTGGCATCTACGTTTCCATTGGTAATCTGCTCAGGTGCCATATAACCGGGTGTACCTAGGATAAGGGAGTCTGTAGCATCGGGTCCCCTAGCAATCTTCGCCACTCCGAAATCCATCAGGATTGGTCTCTGGGTATGCTTTTCCATCAGGATATTGGCAGGCTTGACATCTCTGTGGATTATATCTTGCTGGTGTGCGTATTCCAAGGCATCCAATACGTCCACAAGGATTTTCAATGAAGCTTTAACCGGCAGCGCTCTCCTGGAAGGGATTGGATTCTTTTTTGCCCTTTTTATATAATATTCCAAGGATCGGCCATTGACCAACTGCATGGTGAAAAAGAGAAATTCACCGGTATCGCCTACCTCGTAGACTGGGATAATATTAGGGTGCGAAAGAATCGCTGCAGCCTCGGCCTCCTGCCTGAAAAACTCGGCATTTGTTGGGGTCAAAAGAGACTTGGGCAAGATCTTTACTGCTATTTGCCGTTTTAGTGTCTTTTGATATGCAATAAAAATGGCGCCCATTCCACCCCGTGCAAGTTCCTTTAGAATGACTGAGGTCCCAACTTGCTTCCCAATCAAGTGATCAAACTTCATGGATGAAATTGAGCTCATTTCTTACCCTTTATCCGCCATTATGAGACACTATTCATATCTTTTATCGGCAAACAATGCACTGAAAAATAGGGGATTTTTTGAAGGAGCAAATAAACTTTCAATCCCGGTCTTTCTCATCGTCAAACACTCTCCATACCCGTATCACGCCGTCGCCTACAATGTCCCCTTTGTACCTGCCTTTTTTAGCAAAGGTTCTGAGCATCCCGACATTGTCCTCGAACAGATACCCAGCCACCCCTTTGAAGCCCATCTTCTTGGCATATTGCTCAAGCTTCTCCTGCAAGATAGAGCCCAAGCCCAGGCGTTGGTAGTCCTCGCGAATGGTGTAGGCTACTTCTACCATCCCTGGATGATCCTTTTCCTTGGAATACCTTGCAACCCCTATTATCTTTTCAAATCCGATTTCGCCGATTGTGGCAACGAACGCCATATTATCCCTGTAATCCAGGTTAACCAGGGCCTGGGCCTTGGAGTGGGGCATTGATCTTACTGATCTGAAATACCGCCTGTAGACAGTCTCATCAGAATGTGAGTAAAAGAAATCCTGGAGAAGCGGCTCGTCTGTGGGTTTTATGGGGCGGATGGTGACGGAGGTACCATCTCTCAAAACTTCGTGGGATTCCTCTTGCTCTGGATAAGCGTGGTATTCAGTATGGATAAAGATCTGGTCCGGGTACACATATGCGTGTTTTTTAGCCTCATCAAGCAGATGCTTCCGAAACCTTGGGTGGGCTATGTTTATGAGCGCCATCGCCCTCTCCCTAATGGACTTTCCATGTAGATAGGCTATGCCGTACTCAGTCACCACGTACTGCACATCTCCTCTAGTGGCCACTACACCTGCCCCCTCCTCTAGATGTGCTCTAATTCTGGATCTTTTCCCGTCCCTTGTTGTGGAAGGCAATGCAATTATTGATTTACCCCCCTTGGACATTGCCGCCCCCCTTATAAAATCCAGCCTCCCTCCTATTCCGCTATAAAAGTGAAAGCCCTTTGACTCAGAGCATATCTGTCCGCTCAGGTCAACTTCCAAGGCACTTCCAATAGAAACCATGCGCTCATTCTGCGCTATCACCAGAGGATTATACACATGCTCGGCCGGGTAAAAAAGGACCATGGGGTTATTGTGAACATACTCGTATATCTTTCTTGTTCCGATACAGAAGCTGCTCACCACCCTTCCCTTGTGCAGGGTCTTGCGGGCGCCAGTTATTGTGCCGTTCTCGATTAGTTCAATGAATCCGTCAGATATTACTTCAGTGTGCAACCCCAGATTATGTTTGTCGGATATATGGGACAGGACAGCATAGGGAATATGGCCATAACCTATGTGAAGGGTGTCTCCATCATGAATCAACTTTGCCACGTTGCTTGCTATTTTATGGCCGATTTCGTCGGCCTCGGGGTAACGAAATTCAATTATGGGCTCATCATACTCAACTACGACGTCTATGTCGTCTAAAGGAACAAAGCTTTCCCCCATTGTTCGAGGCATGTATTTGTTTACCTGTGCGATTACTATGTTTGCGCTTTCCACCGCAGCTTTAACAATGTCAACAGATATTCCAAGGCTAACAAAACCGTGCTCGTCCGGGGGAGACGTCTGAATGAGGGCCACATCAAGCTCAATAGTCCTACGTCGGAACAGCCCAGGTATTTCAGATATGAAAACCGGCGTATAATCCGCCCTTGCCTGGTTGATAGCATCTCTGGTGTTGGGACCGACAAAAAAAGCATTATGCCGGAATCTGGTATCAAAGCGTTTGTCAATATAGGGTGCATCGCCCAGCGTAACAAAGTGAAGAAGCTGTACATCATGTAGCGTGTCAGCCCTTTCGATAAGACCCTTAACCAAGTATTGCGGTTCGCCGCAGGCAGTGCCAATAAATACTTTTGCCCCACGCCTAACCCGGCTCAAAGCACTTTCTACTGAAGACCTTTTTTGTTCATATATCCTTTGCCATCGGGGCGACATCCTGTTATCTCCTCTCTAGTTCACACTTGAAAATGATCCAAAAAAGAAAAGGGCCATGGGCTTTATAGTGCCCATGGCCCTTGATGCCGATTGAGGTGAATCACCTCCTCCCAGGCCATGGGTACAGGAACCCACTAAAATAAAAGTATGCTCTTTTAGGGTTCTGGTATGACAAACTCAAGTATGCCATGGCTAGCCCTGGACCTACTCCGTGTGCTTTAAAAATGTGCAAGTTCGGAGGTTCTCAACCGCTAAGAAGTGCCTCCACTTAAAGTTTTTTTACCCATATGCCCGGCTGAAGTCAATGTGTAAATGGTATGAAAGCCTGATCTGAAGGTACCAATATCCACTTTATTGCCCCTGATGACAACACGCACCATTCCGTCCGTATCAGTCCTTAAAATCAGGCACC
>Ga0164318_10002135_pt1 | contig 18172 bp, 14 predicted proteins | sample GuaBasSedimGuay9_FD_113734 | JGI IMG/M metagenome (GOLD analysis project Ga0164318, IMG submission 113734) | Subseafloor sediment microbial communities from Guaymas Basin, Gulf of California, Mexico - Guay9, Core 4571-4, 0-3 cm | ecosystem: Environmental > Aquatic > Marine > Hydrothermal vents... | reverse complement strand
GGAAAACTTATAGGATTTAGCACTTTTGAAAGAGATAGCCTGCCGCTATCTAAACTATTTGTTTTCGATACAAAAAAAGAAAAAACAGCAGAAGTATTTAAACTGCAAGGAATTATCAACAAACCTACGGCTGACAACAAAGGAAATAATCTTGCATTTTTAAGTACTATCGATACCGCAAAACGCAAACTTTATCGCTTACATAATTATTCTGTTAAACAGCAATCACTAAAAATGATTGCAGATACCAATAATATTGCATTTACCAACGATTGGACAGTAAGTAAAAACGGAAAAATTTACTTCTCTCGCGATGATGAGAAGCTCTATTTTGGTATTGCAGCAAAGCCCGAAAAAGAAATTAAAGATACTCTTCTATCAGAAGAAAAAGTAATTATCGATATTTGGCACTGGCAAGATCCCCTTTTGCAACCACAACAACTTGCACAGCTTTCTCGCGAAAAGAAAAGAACATATTTAAGTGTTTACCATCTGAAAACAGACAAACTTATACAGTTGGCTTCTCCCGAAATACAAGAAGTTCGTACTCTGCTTAAAGGTAATTCCAATATTGCTTTAGGTACAGATAACAGAGCTTATAAAAAAAGAATGTCGTGGGAAATGCCCGGCTATCGCGATGTTTATGCTGTAGATGTAAATACCGGAGACAAAAGCCTACTAATTAAAGAAATTCAATCTCGTTTTGGCTTATCGCCTGATGGCAAATATGTATATTGGTATGCTAACGAAGACAGCAGCTGGTATGCAAAACCAACAAGAGGAGGAAATATCGTTTGTTTAACAAAAGGTATTAATGTTCCTGTTTACGACGAATCCGACGATTATCCACAAGACCCGGGAGATTATGGTTTAGCAGGCTGGACAGCCAACGATAAAAATTTAATCTTTTACGATAAGTTCGATCTTTGGATAGCCGATCCATCAGGAAAAGAAAGAACACGTAATCTAACCAAGGGTTTTGGAAGAAAAAACAATATACAACTTCGTTATCTGAAACTCGATCCTGAACAAGAATGGATAAATACCAAAACTCCAATAATACTCAGAGCACAAAATAAAACTACTAAGCAAGGAGGCTTTTACGCTCTTAATTTCAAAACATCTAATGTTGAGGTGTTAACTATGGGAAACTATCGTTATTTATCACCCATTAAAGCAAAAAAAGCTAATCGTATTATTTGGCGAAGAGGAAATATTAAAGAGTATTACAACCTTTGGTCGAGCACTCTATATTTTAAAAACGAAATGAAATTATCAGAAGCGAATCCTCAACAGAACGAATATAATTGGGGAAGTGTTGAATTGGTAAAGTGGAATAATACCGATGGAAAAGAAGTGGAGGGATTACTTTATAAACCTGAGAATTTTGACCCTAAAAAGAAATATCCGATGATAGTATATTTCTATCGTTTACATTCCGATAATTTATTTTATCATTATACTCCCTCTCCAAGCCGATCTGTAATAAATCCTATTCATTATGTAAGTAATGGCTATTTGGTATTTATGCCTAATATTCATTATAAAGATGGTTATCCCGGAATGAGTGCCTATAACCATGTAGTTAGCGGAACATTATCCATTATTGCCAAAGGTTTTGTTGATAAGGAAAATATTGGTATTCAAGGACAAAGTTGGGGCGGTTACCAAACACTGTATATTGTTACACAAACAGATATTTTTAAAGCCGCTAACTCGGGCGCTCCGGTTTCTAATATGACAAGTGCTTACGGTGGTATCCGCTGGCAAAGCGGAATGAGTAGAATGTTCCAATACGAAGAAACACAAAGTAGAATTGGTGGAACATTATGGGAAAAGCCTCTGCATTATATTGAGAATTCCCCCGTATTTTATGCGCCAAAAATTAATACTCCAATTATGTTTCGTCACGATGATAAAGATGGAGCTGTGCCTTGGTATCAAGGAATAGAAATTTTTGTGGCTATGCGCCGATTAAATAAACCCGCTTGGCTATTAAATTATAATGATGCCGGACATAATTTGACAAAAAAACGTGCAAATCAAATGGATTTTACCATTAGGATGAAACAATTCTTTGACTATTATCTAAAAGGAGCTGCTGCTCCGGAATGGATGATTGATGGAATCCCCGCCATAAAAAAAGGAAAAACATTAGGCTTGGATTTAAAAGAAAACACTATTCTAAAATAATTTATAACAACTAAGAGATTCTTCTCCGCCTTTTGGCGGAGAAGAATAACAAAAGGTTTCAAGAAGTAAATTCCAGACCTAATTCTATTAATTTTTCTCGACTTGGTTTACTGCTGTTTTTATCCCATCCGCGATCAACATAATATTCTTCTATCCATTTATCAAAATCCTCATGAGTAGATAATATACCTTTCCCTTTTCCGTAGGTATGAGCATCTTTAAAAAAGCGTTCGGGCAAACAATCATCATCACGATTAAATCCTTCGCGATAGTTAAACATTTTCTCCAAATTAAAAATACGCTCTCCAATGCGATTAAACTCCTCATCTGTTTGCTCAACACCAGTAATAGCTTCAATAAATTGACGGTAGGAAATTTCTCCTTTATACCACCTTCCGGCAAAACTACAAGCTCCAAGAGAATCTTGAGTAGCATCGTAATTCTGACGATTAGGATTTGATCCGTTCAAATGACAAGCACCCCTATTTGCTGTTCCATAAGTTATCATCATCCTTTCAGCATGAGTATTTACATTCCAAGCGGCTAATTCGTGTCCTTTCACATGAATAGCAAATTCCTCAGAACCTTGACCAATATGAGCTGCTAAAGCTTTTACCCCCTGAGAAGAAAGTTTTCCAACGCCTTCTTTACGAACGATTTTATGTATCATCTCTATGGATGCATCTACAGCTCCCCACCTTAAATCAATCCCATCTAAAAATTCAAGATCAATCATACCTTTTTCACGAGCTTCCATTAAAAAGCCTAAAACACCACCAACCGTAATGATATCTATTCCATAATCATCGCAAATAAAAATCATTTTATTAAGACCTTCCAAATCAGAAATTAAAAGGTTTGCCCCCATCATTGTTCCTGTTTCATATTCCGGACCATCGTGAACAACACCGCCATAAGCTCCTTTTGCAAAACCACTTTTCTTACAAGCCAGCTGACAAGAAAAACAAGCAAAATCGCGCTTCCAAATCTGAGTACGTGCCGCTTTAGTGTTGATTTTTTCTATTTCTTTGAAAGTACCTTCACGGTAATTTCTTACGGCCATAGTTCCGTTATTGCTCGAGCTTTCAAGCGCATCAGCAGTTCCTCCTGAGCGCCAAGACTCAACACCTTCCTTATCTTCACGAAAAGCCGTACGTGCTTTATCCAAAAGCTCCAAATACATTTTATGTTTTGCTAAATTGGGCTGTTGATTACCATTTACAACTATAGCTTTTAAATTCTTGGAGCCCATAACAGCACCTACGCCTCCTCTTCCGGCAGCCCGAGCAGCAGTATTTATTATACTGGCATAAGGAACTCCATTTTCACCACCTTGACCGATATAACAACTTTGGTATTGCTTACCATATTTCTCAATAAGCAATTTATCAAAACTGTCCGTTCCCATTCCCCAGTAAGAACGAGCACTTTTAATCCTTACTTTATCATCTTCGATAAGAATATAAACAGGAGAGCTGGCTTTACCCGTAACAGCAATACCATCGTAACCGGCAAATTTTACTTCAGGACCAAAAAAGCCGCCCATATTGGCATATGAAATAGTAGAAGAGTGTTCGTATTTCTCATTCAAAGGAGAAGTCCTTGGCGATTTAGTAACTATAGTCGTTCGTGATGAAGATGGAATAGGTAAACCACTAAATGGACCCGGCATAAAAAGTAAAGGATTATCTGGCGAGAAAGGATCCAAACCCGGTTCTTTAATCCTATTCCAAAGTATTTTCATTCCTAAACCACGACCACCTAAATAATTCTTTAAATCGTCGTTGCTTATTTTCGTTTTCTTTATTTCTCGTGTTGTTAAATTAATATCCAACAAAACACCGTATTGTCCCCAAATCTTATCCATTAATTACCTCCTCTCCCGAATAATAACGTTCAAATAATTCTTCTGCAATTTCTTCAGGCGAAAGTCCAAAATAAGTTCTATTTATATCTACTTCTCTGAATGACAAAGCACCATAAGGACAGTTTTTAACACATTGAGGATCACCGCCACAAAGATCGCAGATATGCTCAGGATGTTGTGTTATAGGATTCATTTTAATTATTCCTGTTCGCTCTGTTTCGCAGGCATCAGCACAAGAGCCACACCCAAGACAAACATCGTGATTGGTACGAATGGCTTGCGTTACTTCATCGCGATAGATAGGTTTTATATTTGCATTTGGATCGGCATTTACCGGACAAGCATTTACGCAAGGTGTATCCGGACAGTTGGCACAAACGCTAGGAATATCTACATCAGGATTGTAATGATAAACTTGAATATTGCCCAATTTCGGATTTCCCAATCCGTTGAGAATTTCTCCATTAATTTCTACAGGATGATGAAAAGCGGAACAAACGGTTTCGCAGGTGCGACAACCTGTACATTTATCAAAATCAACAACGATGGCTTTAAGAATTCCGTTTGTGGCTTCATTCCCAAACAGGAAATGATATTTGCTCAAAACAACAACGCCTCCACCACCTATGGCTAGCTTTTTCAGAAAATCTCTTCTACTGCTTTCTTTTGGTGTCATAAGCATATATTTGGTTAATAATGAAAGAATATAAAGCTGTATTTAATTGCCTTAATGACCTTTAATGTATAAAGATAATTTTTTAGCGTTATAGGACTATAAAACGCCTTCAATTTGTAATGATTTTAAATTGCTTTTCATACTTTTGAAATCCAATTCTCAAGACAAATAAACTACTACTTATGAACAAAACATTTTACGAGGACAAAAAATTTCGGGATATTGATTATTCTAGTCAAGGCCTAAAAAGGGCTGAATATGAGAATTGCAGTTTTAGCAATTGTATTTTTTCCAATGCCAACTTATCAGAGGTGAGCTTTGCAGAATGCAGCTTTGAGAATTGTAATTTTAGTAATGTAAAAATTCAGAATACCGCATTTAAAGATGTGCGTTTTAAAGATTGCAAGCTTATAGGTTTACATTTTGAGAATTGCAATCCATTCTTGTTTGCTGTCCATTTTCAAGACTGTCAACTGAATTTGTCGTCCTTTTATCAGTGTATGCTAAAAAATACCTTGTTTAAAAACTGTAGTTTACAAGAAGTGGATTTTGTAGAGGCTAATTTAAACGGCTCAACATTTGATAATTGCGATTTATCTATGGCAAGTTTTGAAAACACCAATTTAGAAAAAGTCGATTTCCGAACCTCTTTTAACTATTCTTTTAATCCCGAAATTAATCGAATTAAAAAAGCCAAATTTTCCAGAATAGAAGTTATTGGTTTATTAAATAAGTACGATATAATAATTGAATAATAAATAATTAGAGAGTCTATACATTAAATAATTAAATACAATTTTTAATCGTACTACAGTTTAAAAACACAAGCTGATTCATAATATTTTCCCGAATTTCAACTAAGAATTCATAATCTTATTTAGAAATTGGATAATTTGGCAATTTTATATTATTTTTGCAGCAGAATAATAAATAGACTAAAAAGTCTAAAATCAAAACAATAAGATAAAAAGGCTGAGGCAATTGAGCTGTTTGTAATTAATTCGCTGAGGTCTGCGAAAAAATTAAGGACTCTTAGAATTTTAAGAGTCTTTGTTAGTTTGTATTAAATTGAATAACGCATATTATGGCTGAAACAAGATATTTTACCGAAGAGGGATTAAAAAAATTACGCGACGAAGTTGAAGAACTGATTCGAGTTCAACGACCAGCTATTTCTAAACAAATTGCTGAGGCTCGTGATAAGGGCGACTTATCAGAAAACGCCGAGTATGACGCCGCAAAAGAAGCTCAAGGTTTATTGGAATTAAAAATTGCAAAACGTCAGGAAATTATCCGTAATGCACGCATTATAGACGAATCTAAAATGGATATTTCAAAAGTTTTAATTTTATCGACCGTTAAAATTAAAAATCTAAAAAATGGAGCTGTTATGACATACACCTTAGTTCCTGAAAATGAAGCTGATTTGAAAAATGGCAAATTATCTGTCAGCTCTCCAATAGCAAAAGGTTTATTAGGTAAAAAAGTTGGTGAATTAGCTGAAATAGATATCCCTGCAGGAAAAATTACCTTTGAAATAGTTGAAGTCACGCGATAATAATTATTTTTATGTCAAGTATTTTTACAAAAATTATTCAAGGCGAAATACCTTCTTATAAAATTGCAGAGGACGAAAAATATTATGCTTTTTTAGATATAAATCCATTAGCAAAAGGACACACTCTTGTTATTCCAAAAAAAGAAACTGATTATATTTTTAATATTGCAGACAAGGATTTGGCCGATATGATGGTATTTGCTAAAAAAGTTGCTATAGCAATTGAAAAGGTAGTTCCTTGTAAAAGAGTAGGAATAGCTGTATTGGGGTTAGAAGTGCCTCATGCCCATATTCATCTTATTCCCATAAATACTGTTTACGATATAGATTTCAAACAACCAAAACTAAGCTTTACTCAAAAAGAATTTACTTCTTTAGCAAAAGCCATTTCTAAATTAATTAAAGACGAATCAACAAATGTCTAATATGAAAAGGATAAGTCTTTTAGCTTTAGTAGTAGTTTTATTTTTTGCAGGATTAAATAACTTAAAAGCCCAAGAAAAACGAACGAAATTTATTATCTATACCACTTTGGGCGATATGAAAGGAGAGCTTTTTAACGAAACTCCTATGCATCGCGACAATTTTATAAAGTTGGTAAAAGAGGGATGGTATACAGATTCTTTTTTTCATCGTGTTATCAAAAATTTTATGATTCAGGGTGGGCAAAATGCCGATGGCAGAGAAGATGCCGGATATACCGTTCCTGCCGAATTTGTTCCTGAAATTCATGTCCACCATAAAGGAGCGTTGGCAGCTGCTCGCGAAAGCGATAATGTAAATCCCACAAAAGCCAGCTCTGCTGCACAATTCTACATTGTACAAGGGAAAATAATGACTTTGGGACAGCTCGATGCTATAGAAGAAAAAATTAATAATGAACGAAAAACAACGGCTATAGAAAATTACATATTGTTTCCAGGAAATGAAAAATGGCTATATAAAATTGATGCTCTGATAAAAGCTAAAGATATGACCGGATTGAAAACATCTAAAGTTGAAGTATTTAAAGAAATGCTTGAAAAAGGAGAAGCACCAAAAGAGTTTCATTATAGCGAAGAACAAAAGAAAATATATACTACTATCGGCGGAACGCCACACTTAGACGGCTCTTATGTTGTTTATGGTAAAATTACTGAGGGTTTGGATGTGTTAGATAAAATTGCTGCCACAGCCGTTATCGGTAGTCGTCCGATAGAGAAAGTATTGATGAAAATAGAAATTATAGATTAGGGAGAAATGAAAGAAAAAGTATTAACATATCTCGAAGAAATAAAATCGACCACATTTGATAAAATGGACGATTTAGAAGCTTTTCGCGTAAAATATATTGGTAAAAAAGGTATTATTCCCGCTTTATTTGCAGATTTTAAATCTATAGCTCCGAAAGACAGAAGAGAAATGGGAGTCTTGCTAAACGATCTGAAAAAAGCTACTCTTGCTAAAGTTGAAGAAGTAAAAGAACTTCTCGATAATATGGATCAGTATATGGAGTCGGGAATAGATTTAAGCTTACCGGTAAATGAAGATTTAGGATCACGTCATCCACTGTCTTTAGTTCGAAATCAGATTATTGAAATATTTTCTCGTATTGGTTTTACCGTAGAAGAAGGTCCTGAAATTGAAGACGACTGGCATAATTTTACTGCTCTTAACTTTCCTGAAGAACATCCTGCTCGAGATATGCAAGACACATTCTTTATTGAGAAATCGCCCGATATAGCTCTACGTACACATACTTCTTCCGTTCAAGTACGTGTAATGGAAAACAATCAACCACCTGTTAGAAGTATTTTCCCCGGTCGAGTGTTTCGTAACGAAGCTATTTCGGCTCGTGCTCATTGTATTTTTCATCAAGTTGAAGGCTTGTATATCGATAAGAATGTAAGCTTTGCCGATTTAAAACAGACTCTAATGTATTTTGCTAAAGAAATGTTTGGCGAAAATACAGGAATTCGCTTACGCCCATCCTATTTCCCTTTTACCGAACCTTCGGCTGAAATGGATATTTCTTGCCATATTTGTGGCGGTAAAGGTTGTAATATTTGTAAATATACAGGTTGGGTTGAAATTTTAGGCTGCGGAATGGTTGATCCCAACGTATTAAAAAATGCCGGCATCGACTCTGAAAAATATACCGGTTTTGCTTTTGGAATGGGTATCGAGCGTATAACAATGCTAAAATATCAAATTAAAGATTTACGCTTATTTTTTGAAAATGATATTCGTTTTTTAAAACAATTTGAAAGTGCTATTTAGAATAATTTAGCTTCATTTTTTACTTTTATTGAGCGAAATAAGAGCTTTTTTTTATTTTTTCTATGCCTTTATTCTGAGCTTTTTCTTCAGTTCTGATAAAATATAATCTTTTTTATGCCCTGTTTAAAAAAGCAACTATTTATCTTCAATTATTAATATGCTGATATTAAATATATTGTACTATTTTCAATAATTACATTGAAGTATTCCGTATCCTAAATATAAAAAACGTTAAAAGCTTGCATTGAGCAATAAAATGTTTTATTTTTACAAGGTCTAAATAAGAAAAGACATAACTTTAATTAGTTGTAGTTTTTTTCATATTTTTTTATTTGGTTAAATGTGTTTATATGCTGAAGAAACCGTATGCATCCCCTGCAGCGGTTTCTTCGTTTTTATTAACCAATCATTAACTAAAACTTTTTTATCATTTGTAAATAAGCCTTCTATTTTGAGTTTTTATTTTTCAAGTTGTTCTAACATTAAATCTCGCAACACGGAATAAAAAAAAAGAAAGTCTCTGAAATTCAGAGACTTTCTTTTGATTTTGTGGGCCCACCTGGACTCGAACCAGGGACCAATTGATTATGAGTCAACTACTCTAACCAACTGAGCTATAGGCCCCATACTCAATTTGAGTATTCGCTTTTCCCAAAAGCGGATGCAAAAATACAAATTCAACAATTAGAAACAAAACAATATTTTTAGATTTTTTTGTTCATATTTAAAATACAAGGTTTTATTACTTTAATTTCTTCTGAGAAAAACCATAGTACCCTCATTTTAAGATAGTAAAATTAAGTCATAATATGATGAATTATCTTAAGCAACCTCAGTATTTCACTTAAAATTGCTCTAAATAAATAATAACAATTTGCCATAAAAAATTATTGACTATTTTTGAACTCTGGTGTTAAAAAAATAACAACTTGAATATTATTTTTATCAACTAATTAAAATAGTCACTGTAAACATTTCTTATTTATCGCTGAAAAATTATAAATATATGAATAGAATTATAGCTGTTGAAAATCTCTCAGAAAGCGTTATAAAGCTCGAAATAGAAGCTCCTCGTATTGCTAAAAAACGAAAAGCCGGTCATTTTGTAATAGTTAAATTAGGATTAAAAGGCGAACGTATCCCTCTTACTATTTCTTCTGCCAACGTAGAAAAAGGAACTATTACCTTAATCATACAAAAAGTTGGTGTTACCAGTCATAAAATGGCGCTTCTAAAAGTTGGTGATAAAATAACTGATATTGTAGGGCCTCTTGGACAAGCTACACATATTGAAAAAGTAGGAACCGTTTTATGTGCCGGAGGTGGTGTTGGAACAGCTCCTCTTTTACCTATTGTTGAGGCTATGCACAAAGCGGGAAATAGAGTAATTACTGTTTTAGCCGCCAGAAACAAAGACTTAATAATACTTGAAAAAGAAATGCGTGCTTTTTCTGATGAAGTAATAGTTATGACTGATGATGGATCCTATGGAAAACAGGGTTTAGTAACTCATGGTATGGAAGAAGTTATTAAACGAGAAAAAGTAGATAAAGCAATAACTATCGGGCCTGCCATTATGATGAAGTTTAGTAGTATGCTTACTAAAAAATATAATATTCCAACCGAAGCCAGTCTAAACGCTATCATGGTTGATGGTACCGGAATGTGTGGTGCTTGTAGGGTTAGCGTCGGAGGTGCAACTAAATTCGTTTGTGTTGATGGACCTGAATTTAATGCTCACGAAGTTAATTTCGATGAATTATTAAGCCGTCTTGGAGGATTCAAAGAGCAAGAATATAAAGCATATCAAACTTATCTTGAAGGACTAAAAAAAGCAACTGTCTAATGGAAAATATTATCGACTATTTAAAACAGGAAAGAAGTCAGGAATGGCGTACAGAATTGCGTAAATCGATGAAATCGAAAGATCGTACAACAAGAGTACGCATTCAAATGCCGGAAGAAAATCCGGTAGAACGGGCTAAAAGTAATATTGAAGTTAATACCGGATTTAGTGTTCAAATGGCTGTTGAAGAAGCAAGACGCTGTTTAGATTGCCCCGATCCTACCTGTATCCAAGGATGCCCGGTTAATATTAACATCCCTAAATTCATTAAATACATAGAAAAACAGGATTTTAAAATGGCTGCACGCACCTTGAAAGAGACAAATGCATTACCCGCCGTTTGTGGGCGTGTTTGTCCGCAGGAAATACAATGCGAAAACAGCTGCTTTTATACACAAAAATTAAAAAAAACTCCTGTAGCTATTGGTAATTTAGAACGTTTTGCTGCCGACTGGGAACGGAATTCGGGAGATATGTATATTCCTGAAGTAGCACCTTCCAATGGAATTAAAGTTGCCATTATCGGTTCAGGGCCCTCCGGTTTGGCTGCCGCAGGCGATTTAATTAAACTTGGATATTCCGTAAGTGTCTTTGAAGCATTACACGAACCGGGCGGAGTATTAAAATACGGTATTCCTGAATTTCGTTTACCAAATGAGATTGTAGATGTAGAAATTGACAATCTTAAAAAAATGGGAGTGGAATTTATTAATAATTTTATAGTCGGGAAAACCGCAACCATAGAAGATTTAAAAGAAGAAGGATATCAGGCATTTTTTGCCGGAAGTGGCGCCGGATTACCTAACTTTATGAATATTCCGGGCGAAAACTATAATGGCATAATGTCCTCCAACGAATATCTTACAAGGGTTAATCTGATGAATGCTGCTAAAGAAGATTACGATACTCCGGTATTTTTAGGCAAAAATGTAGCCGTTATCGGCGGCGGAAATACCGCTATGGATTCTGTTAGAACAGCCAAAAGATTAGGTGCCGATAAAGCTATGATTATTTACCGTCGTTCTATTGAAGAAATGCCTGCCAGAAATGAAGAAATAAAACATGCACAGGAAGAAGGTATAGAATTCCTAAACCTAAATAGTCCAATAGAATATTTTGCTGATAAAAAAGGACATGTAAATAAAATGAGGCTACAGAAGATGGAACTTGGTGAGCCGGATGCTTCCGGAAGAAGAAGACCAATTCCTATTGAAGGTTCGGAATATGATATAGAAACAGACTTGGTTATTGTTAGCGTTGGTGTTTCGCCAAACCCATTAATTCCACAGAGTTTACCCGGACTAAATGTTAGTCGTTGGGGAACTATTATAGTTGATGAAAACGAAATGCAATCAAGCATTCCAGAACTTTTTGCCGGTGGAGATATTGTTCGTGGTGGTGCCACAGTAATATTAGCCATGGGAGATGGAAGAAATGCTGCGGCAGGTATTCATAAATACCTCCAAAATAAGAATAAGAAATAACAAATTAACGTATTAAAAAAATAATATAATGGATTTATCAACGAATTACTTAGGCCTTAATCTAAAAAATCCAATCGTTGTGGGTAGTTGTAGCCTAACATATAGTCTAAGCGAAATAAAGAAGTTGGAAAAATATGGAGCTGCTGCCGTAGTATTAAAATCCATCTTTGAAGAAGAAATTTTAAAGGATACCGAAAGTCAATTGCATGAAGCTGAAAAAAATAGCTTTATTTACAATCGCTATTCCGAAACTCTGGACTATATCGATATGCATATCAAAGAAGAGCGTTTAAACAATTATATACAGCTAATTAAAAACGCCAAAAAAGAAGTGCTTATTCCTATAATTGCAAGTATAAATTGCATTTCTTCGGCAGAATGGACAAGTTTTGCCAAACGTATTGAAGAAGCCGGAGCCGATGCTTTGGAACTAAATATTAGTCTAAATCCAACCGATTTAGAAATTCGTGATTTTGAGTCGACGATTAAAAAAATTATTCAAAGAGTCTTGGCTCAAGTGAGTATTCCTGTTGCTGTAAAAATTAACAATAGCTTCACTCATATGGCAAGAACTATTTTAGATTTATCTAAAACCGGAATCGCAGGTTTGGTTTTATTCAATCGTGCATATTCACCCGATATTGATATTAACACACTTGAAGCCGTTCAAGGGAGGAGCTTCAGTTCTCCAAATGCTTATGTTGAACCTTTACGTTGGATTGCTTTATTATCCGATAAGGTAAATTGCAGTATTGCCGCTTCTTCGGGTATTCATACCAGCGAAGTTATCATAAAGCAAATCCTGGCCGGTGCCGACCTTGTACAAATTGTTTCTGTTTTGTATGAGCAAGGGATAGAGCATATCCAAGTACTTTTAAATGAGATCGAAAAATGGATGGAAGAAAAAGGATTTTCATCACTACAGCAGTTCAAAGGTAAAGCAAGCAGTAAAAATGCCGGAAATCCTGCTATTTTTGAGCGCATACAGTTTATGAAACATTTTGCGGAAATCAATTAATCTAAGGAGCTTAAACCTCCGAACCTTAAAGAATGTAACACCCTGCTCTTTGCGCTATGTGACGATAAGAAAAAATCTTAATCTCAACCTCCAAACCCCTAAACCCCTAAACCTCCGAACCTTTGACTACCTAAAAAAAACGATCTAATTATTTGCTGTTTTCAGGATAATGAGTAGTTTTGTTACTCGTTATTGATTCTTAAGTGAATTCCCCAAAATAGAAGAAAATGTTAGATACACTCATTACTTCTAAAACGCGCATCAAACTACTATTGAAATTCTTTTTGAATTCCAGTTCAGAATCGTATTTGCGTAATTTAGAAGATGAATTCGGAGAGTCTACCAATTCTATTCGGCTCGAACTCAATAAATTTGAGCAAGCCGGACTACTTAATTCACGCATATTGGGGAATAAAAAAATGTTTCGAGCAAATACTCAACACCCTCTTTTTCCTGAAATACATAATCTCTTATTTAAACATCTCGGCTTTGATCAAATAATCGAAAAAGTAGTTAAAAATTTAGGCGATATAGACAAAGTATTCCTTGTAGGGAAATTTGCTAAAGGTATAGACACAGAGATTATCGATCTTATTTTTATGGGTGAAGAAGTAAATAAGAATTATTTAATAGAATTAATTGAAAAGGCAGAGAAGCTAATTAAACGGAAAATACGTTATTTGGTATTTACGACTTCAGAAATGCAAAAATATTTGAAGCAAAAACCAACAACAGATTTCTTGCTTCTTTGGAAAAGAGAATAATTAAAAATACCTGCTTTTGCAGTTAGATTTCAGTTTATATTGTAGACAGAAATGTGACTTAAGAGGCGAAGCTGTGTCAAGACACCTTGGTTTTTTTGAATGTTTTAGTAGAATGGTATTGGAGAAATGGGATAATGAAGATTTTGAGCATTTTGATAGTCTCCATTTCAAAACTGAAAATGAATTACTAAAACTTGCAGAATCGATACAAAAGAAAATAAAAGATAAAGATTGGGATCGGAATTATGGAAATAAATTAGGCTTAGATGTATCATCCACTTCTCCATCACTCCAATATTCCATTTTTCAAACCATATACAATCTTTAAACATTAAACTTTAAACAAATTTTACCCATGAAAAAAATTGCAATTATCGGATTAGGCTATGTAGGTCTACCTTTAGCCGTAGAGTTTGGCAAAAAATACCCCGTTGTCGGATTTGATATCAATGTGAAACGCGTAGCAGAACTAAATGCCGGTCATGATCATACCCTTGAAACAGAAGACGAAGATTTACAGTCGGTTTTAAGCCAAGGTGGACAGCTTGGTTTGGAATTAACAACAGAGCTTGAGGCGATTCGCAATGCACAAATATATATTGTAACCGTACCCACACCTATCGATAAATACAAACGCCCTGATTTAACACCACTTATCAAAGCAAGCGAAACAGTGGGAAAAGTAATATCTAAAGGCGATATTGTAATTTACGAAAGCACCGTATATCCGGGAGCTACAGAAGAAGACTGTTTACCGGTAATTGAAAAACAAAGCGGACTAAAATTCAATGTCGATTTCTATGCAGGATATAGTCCTGAAAGAATAAATCCCGGCGATAAAGTAAATACACTTACAACTATTAAAAAAATCACTTCCGGCTCCACACCTGAAATAGCCCAAGAAGTTGACGATTTATACAATACGATCTTATTAAACGGCACACATATGGCGACAAGTATTAAAGTTGCCGAAGCCGCAAAAGTTATAGAAAATGCTCAACGCGACTTGAATATTTCGTTCGTAAATGAATTGGCTCTTATTTTTGACCGTATGGATATTGATACCAACGAAGTTATAGAAGCTGCCGGAACAAAATGGAATTTCTTAAAATACCGTCCGGGATTGGTTGGCGGACACTGCATTGGAGTCGACCCTTATTATTTAGCTTTTAAAGCCGAAGCATTAGGTTATAATCCTGCTGTAATTCGCTCAGGAAGACGCGTTAACGACGAGATGGCTCACTTTGTAGCTTCAAAAGTTGTTAAATTAATGATCAAAAAAGGCTTAACCATTTTAAATAGTAATGTTCTACTTCTTGGTGTTACTTTTAAAGAAAATTGTCCTGATATCAGAAACACCAAAACCGTTGATATTGTTGATGAATTACAAGAGTTTGGTTGTCAGTTAGATATTTATGATCCTTGGGCAAATCAAGAGGAAGTGAAGTATGAGTACGGAATCAAGATCATGGAAAAAGATGTTGATATCTATGCCAAAAAATATGATGCTATAATTTTAGCCGTTTCACACGATCAATTTGCCAAACTGGATATGGATCGCTTAACCAATGGCGATAAATCTGTAATATTCGATATTAAAGGATTCTTACCAAAAGATAAAGTAGACGGAAGATTGTAAAAAAGTGATAAAGAGATGCTTCGACTTCGCTCAACATGACGGGACAGGGTGAAGAGGTGACGGTGTGACTCTAAGCTCACGCTGTCACTATAGAACGCAGCACTTTCTTGTTTCACGCTGATTTTCGCTGATTAAAATCGCAAATTCACGCAGATATTTAATTTTTTAGTAAACAATAGACAATAAATAGTAAACCCTCTTAACCTTAACCTTAACCCTTGTCCGTCCCCTAACGGATCAACCTTACAAAGAGCCAACAGTAAGTAGAAAAGAGTAAGTAGTAAGAAGACAAAGCTCCCAAGCACCCTGCACTATGCAGAAAGCCATCATTCAATGTTAGACCAATACATCCTATACCTTGTACTCGTTTTTATTCTAATCAGTTTATATTTTAATCTGATTGGACCTGCCTTTACTTTTGTTATAGCAGTCGTAGTACTGGGAATTAGCGGAATATTAACTCCTCGTGAAATATTAGGGGGATTTGCCAATGAACAAATTATCATTATAATAATATTGCTTTTGATTGGCGACATAATTCGTAAGAAAGGAGTATTAAATGTATTTTTTGAAAAATGGATTTTCAACGGTTCTAAAAGCTATCCGAATTTTATGGCAAGAATGACATTTATGATTGCAGGATCTTCTGCTTTTCTAAATAATACACCTTTAGTAGCCGTGATGATGCCCTATGTTTCAAGCTGGGGAAAAAAACACCAAATAGCGGCATCAAAATTATTAATACCGCTTTCATATGCTGCCATACTTGGAGGTACAGCTACCTTAATAGGTACTTCTACCAACTTGATTGTAAACGGAATGGTTGCCGATCAAATCCTTTTTCCAAATTTTAAAAGCTTAGGAATTTTTGATTTTGCTTGGGTAGGTATTCCAATGACAATATTAGGTATTATCTATCTGCTAATTTTTGCCAATAAGCTTTTACCAAATAATGAAGATTCACTTGAAAAAGTAGTAAGTAATCGTCGAGAATATTTGGTTGATATTAGAATAGCTCCGGATTCAGAATATGTTGGAAAATCCGTAGAGAAAGGGAGTTTAAGGAACTTAAAGAGTTTGTTTTTAGTAGAAGTTAGAAGAGGAGAGAAACAGTTCTCCCCTATTAGTCCTTATTTTATCTTGGAAGGAAATGATATACTAACATTTGCCGGAAATACACAAGCTATCGCAGAATTAATAGAACCCGAAAGTGGATTGACGCCTGTTGAAGTAGGAATGTTTAAAAATAAAGCCAAAACTCAACTGATTGAAATAGTAATCTCTTATAATTCTAACTTATTAAAAAAGACAGTTAAAGACGCTCACTTTCGTTCTCGTTTTGATGCCGCTGTAATTGCTATCCACCGTAATGGAGAAAGATTAAATGGGAAACTCGGACAAATAATCCTTGAAGCCGGTGATGTACTTCTACTTTTGGCTGGTGAAGATTTTGCAAACTTGAGCAACTATACTCGCGATTTTTATCCTCTTTCTACTCTAAGGACCTATGTAAAACCCAAAACAATAGATGCAATTGTTTTAATAGGAGGACTTATATCAGCAATAATTTTATCCGCCTTAAATATAATTCCTTTATTTATGGGAGTTGTGGGTTTATTGGTGATAATACTTGCTTTAGGAATCGCTAACCCAAAAGATATTCAAAGTGGTATAGATTTTGACCTGGGATTGATAATCGCTTTATCCTTAGCTTTAGGAACAGCTATGATTAAAACCGGCGTAGCATATGATTTAGCTCACGGTGTTATTGGTTTGTTTCGTCCTTTTGGAACATTGGGACTATTAATCGGAATTTATTTAGTTACAGCTGTTTTGGCGGCGTATATTACCAATAAAGCCGCAGTGGCTTTGATGTTCCCAATAGTTCTAACTATTGCTCTTGCAGAAGGAATGTCTCCCACACCTTTCGTTTTATTAATTGCTTATGCTGCTGCAGCTAACTTTATTACCCCTATTGGATATCAAACAAACCTTATGGTTTATGGTCCGGGAGGATATCGCTTTAGAGATTTTATGAAAATAGGATTACCTCTTACCATTTTGTATATGATTGGAGCAGTAAGTATTTTATTTTGGAGATATTTTTAATGATAAAAAATAACGAAGATCTACGTCCATTGATAAAAGCCGTTTTAAAGGCTGGTGAGGCTATTTTAAACATTTACCATTCAGCTGATTTTGGAATAGAAACAAAAAAGGATAATAGTCCGCTAACATTAGCCGATAAAGCGGCACATAATGTTTTGCTAGCCTACCTTAAGCAAACTTCATTTCCTACAATAAGTGAGGAAGGGGAGCATTTAAGTCGAGATATCAGACAATCTTATAAAACCTATTGGCTAATAGATCCCTTAGATGGAACAAAAGAATTTATTAAAAAAAATGATGAGTTTACCGTAAATGTAGCTTTAATTCATCAAGGAAAGCCCGTATCAGGATTGGTTTACGCGCCTGTTTTAAAAGAATTGTTTATTGGCTTGGGCGATAAAGCCTATAAAATAAGTATTGAGAAAATAGATGAATTGGAATTGCCCCTAAAGCCGGAACAGCAAATTAAATTGAAAACTAAAAAAGAAAAGAAATTAACCGTTGTTGCCAGCCGTTCTCATTTTAATCCGGAAACAAAAGCATATATCGATGCTTTAAAAGAAAAAGGATTTGAAATAGATTTAGTTTCAAAAGGAAGTTCCCTTAAAATTTGTCTTGTAGCAGAAGGTAAAGCCAATGTTTATCCTCGTTTTGGACCAACAATGGAATGGGATACCGCAGCAGCTCATGCTGTTTTATTAGCCGCCGGAGGACAAATGATAAATCCGGAAACAAATAAAGAATTAATTTATAATAAAG
>Ga0164318_10002134_pt1 | contig 18187 bp, 20 predicted proteins | sample GuaBasSedimGuay9_FD_113734 | JGI IMG/M metagenome (GOLD analysis project Ga0164318, IMG submission 113734) | Subseafloor sediment microbial communities from Guaymas Basin, Gulf of California, Mexico - Guay9, Core 4571-4, 0-3 cm | ecosystem: Environmental > Aquatic > Marine > Hydrothermal vents... | reverse complement strand
CGGCAGCTCAGATAGCAAATACACCAATCACATGGATGCCCTGGGTACTTTCTATCCGATGACGGGTAAGAGCGAGTATAAAGTATCCATTTCCCTATCCCCAAGTCAAACCCTGAGAACACCTGAGCAAGGCTTGTCTTAGTATTTCAAGCTGTTATTTTAATACCACTTCGTGGCACATCTTTTGCTCTTTAAAAGAACTACAAAAGCGAAAGAGAAGAGAATAAAATGACAATTACCAGAAGGCAGTTTCTAAAGACAGCGCTTGGGGCCGGGGTGGCCCTGCATGTTCCCGGCGTGCTCCTGCATCCGTTTTCCGCAAGGGCCGCAACCAGCTGACCGGTCAGGGAGTTCCGCTTGAGCGCTTCACGGGCCGAGGTAAACCTTGGCAGGGGACCGGATTTTGTGGCATGGACCTATAACGGCCGGGTGTATCCAAACGCCGAGCGCCTGGTGGTAAAGGAAAAAAGGAAGGAGCACTACGATGGAGGACCACCATATGGATCATGAACACCATGATGCCCATGCAGGCCACGCTGTTTCGAAGGAATTCGTGGATCCGGTCTGCGGCATGAAGACGGAAGATGAAAACGCGTTCATGAAACACGAGCACGAAGGGAAGCCGTACTATTTCTGCAGCGAAAACTGCCGGGACAAGTTCATGAATGATCCTGAAAAGTACACCCATGCCACGCACAAACACCATGAGCACGCCCAGCCGGAGAAGGCGATATCTCCTCCTCCGACTGAGGGTGCCCAATATACCTGCCCCATGCACCCGGAAATTCGTCAGGACGGGCCCGGCTCCTGTCCCATTTGCGGCATGGCCCTGGAGCCTGTTGTGCCTGTTGATGAGGAGGACAAGACAGAATATCTGTATATGAAGAAGCGTTTTTGGATCGGGGCCGTTTTGACCCTGCCGCTGGTCATCATCGCGATGCGGGAGCTGATACCGGGTGCACCCCTGGAAAAGCTGGCCTCTGCAAAATTGTACGGCTGGGTAGAGCTTATCCTCGCCACTCCCGTGGTGCTCTGGGCCGGCTGGACCTTTTTTGTCAGGGGATGGCAATCGATCATCAACAAGAGCCTGAATATGTTTACCCTCATAGGATTGGGGGTCGCTGTTTCCTATGTGTATAGCGTGGTGGGAATTTTGTTCCCACAGATATTCCCTGCCACACTCCTGAAGGCTGATGGGACGGTGGGCGTCTATTTTGAGGCCGCCGCCGTGATTGTCGTGCTGATCCTCCTGGGACAGGTCCTGGAATTAAAGGCCAGGAGCCAGACAGGGGCGGCGATCAAGGCGCTGTTGGGCCTTGCACCCAAGACCGCAAGGCGCGTGAACAAGGACGGGACCGAGGAAGACATCCCTTTGGAACATGTCCAGGTTGGAGATCGTCTCCGGGTCCGGCCGGGTGAGAAGATCCCGGTGGACGGAACGGTCGTGGAAGGGGCCAGCAATGTGGATGAATCCATGATCACCGGGGAACCGCTGCCCGTGGCGAAACGGGTGGGCGACAAGGTTGTCGGCGCCACGGTCAATGGGACGGGAAGCATGATCATGGAGGCTGAACGGGTTGGCGGAGACACCCTGCTCTCCCAGATTGTACAAATGGTGGCAGAGGCTCAGCGGAGCCGTGCCCCCATCCAGAACTTCGCCGATGTGGTGGCGGGTTATTTCGTCCCCGCGGTCATTGCCATCTCCGTCATCGCGTTTCTCATGTGGACATGGCTGGGACCGGACCCGAGGTTCGCCCATGCCCTGATCGCGGCTGTTTCCGTGCTGATTATCGCATGTCCCTGCGCCCTGGGGCTTGCAACGCCCATGTCCATCATGGTGGCGACCGGGAAGGGGGCTACCATGGGTGTGCTTTTCAAGAATGCAGAGGCAATCGAAACGCTCAGGAAAGTCAATACCCTGGTGGTTGACAAGACTGGTACACTCACGGAAGGCAAGCCGAAATTAACCGAGGTGGAGGCCGTCGACGGCTGGGATGAAAAAGAGTTCCTTACCCTCGCTGCGACCCTGGAAAAGGGAAGCGAGCACCCTCTTGCCGAGGCCATTGTGGAAGGGGCTATTGAGAGGGGGGCGGAGACCGCGGACACCCAGGATTTTGAATCCCATACGGGGAAAGGGGTGAGCGGGAAGGTAAAGGGAAGGCGTGTTGCCCTTGGGAACCTGAAACTCATGGAGGATATGTCTGTAACCCTCCCTAAAGAAATCACCAAGAAGGCGGATTCTCTGCGCTCCGAGGGCAGGACCGTCATGTATGGAGCGGTGGATGGGAAACTTGCTGGTTTTGTTGCCGTGTCCGATCCCATAAAAGCAACAACCCCTGATGCCATTCAGCAGCTTCACAAGGAGAAAATCCAGGTTGTTATGCTGACCGGTGACAATGAAGCGACCGCACGCAGCGTGGCAAAGCGCCTCAATATTGACGAGGTGGTTGCTGAAGTGCTTCCCGAGGAAAAGGCCGAGGCCGTGACCAGGTTCCAGAATGAAGGCCGGGTCGTGGCCATGGCAGGTGACGGCATCAACGACGCACCGGCCCTGGCCAAGGCCGAGGTTGGCATTGCCATGGGTACGGGCACTGATGTGGCCATGGAAAGCGCGGGCGTGACCCTGGTAAAGGGTGACTTGCGAGGAATCGTAAGCGCTCGTCTTTTGAGCAAGGCCACCATGAAAAACATCAAGCAGAACCTCTTTTTTGCATTCGTCTACAATTCCCTCGGGGTGCCCATTGCGGCCGGGGTCCTGTATCCCTTTTTCGGGCTGCTCCTGACCCCGGTCATCGCAGCGGCCGCCATGAGCTTCAGTTCGGTCTCCGTGGTGGGGAATTCCCTGCGGCTCAGGAGTGTGGATCTCAAACGCTAGGGAAACTGATATCTATGGACCGGAAAAAGCCCCGAAGCAAAGATGTCTTGTTGAGCAATAACGGGGCAGAAACGAACCGGTGAAAAAACGAGGGGAAGAGAAACGGGGAAAGAATATGAGATATTTTCTTCTACCGATGCTGGTGGTGTTCTTGATAACCGTGACATTGCTTGGTCGGGTTCCTTTGGTTCCTGCACAGGAAATCGTCCTGGACCCTTACGAAGAAGGGCTCAGTGATCAGTGGGAAGAAAAGTCCTTCAAGGGTGAAACCCGGTATGAGGTCACGGTCGAGGATGGACAGACATGCGTTAAGGCGACCAGCAGGTCATCGGCATCCGCGCTTTACTATAAGATCAAATATGACGCGCGAAAATATCCTGTCATTCAATGGCGCTGGAAAATCTCAAAAGTACTTGCCATGGGGAACGCCCTCACAAAAGAGGGGGACGATTACGCGGCACGCGTTTACGCGGTCTTCCCTTCCACATTTTTCTGGAGGACAAAGGCCATCAACTATGTCTGGGCAAACACCCTGCCCAAGGGAAAGGCCGTCATGACAATTAATTCCCCGCTCCTGCCCATGGAAATTTCGTCTTTCCGGGCTTGACCCGGAATCCAGAAAAATGCCATTATTTTTTGAGCGAAGCACAATTGATGTGGAACTGTCCAATGTTACCCTCCCGCCCATGGCGGGAGTAATAAAAATGGGCAAGCCCTTGTAACCGGAGAGCAATGTGTATGCTCGGCAATATATAATCGAAGACTGAGAAAGGGGAGAAAAAGGATTATGAACAACGAGATTTCCGCGTACATCATCACCATTGTCGCATTTGCATTCTTCGTGGTGTGCCCCCGGCTCGGGGCCATGACAAACCTCCTGGAAAGGAACACTGATTTTCCCATTTACTGGCTGGTGATCATAGGAACATTTGCGAGCATTCCGATGCTCGTTCTTATGACGTGGCTCATTCGCCATTGGGGACTGATGGCCGGCCTGGGCCTCGCCATCGTAACCGATCTCATTGCAGCCCTTATCCTGACCTCGGTCAGCATGAAGGTGGCTGTAGAGACCTTTATTATTGCCATTTTTGTGGTAGGGGGAAACCAGATAGCCAAAACGATAACCGCACATTTTTTCAGTTGAAATCCTGATTGAAAAACAGCCGCTCTTCGCAGTCTATTCCCATTTGGATACCTATTATTCATTTCATCTGAAATATGGGCATAAAATATCCATGGTTCATCGCTTTGTTCAATGAATATGCGGTCGTAATATCCTGACGGATTTTGAAAGAAAATTGTCTTTTCAGGGTCTTAGCAATTATTGAACTTGGATGGCCCGGATTTTGCTGAACTATGAAGTGAGGGCGGAGCATGCTCTAATGAAATATGCAGCTTGGATATTGAGCTCTCCGCGTAGAACAATATTGATGGAGCAAAAGGAGTCAACCATGTCAGAAGAGCAAGGAATTGTCGTACGCTTAAGAGATGAAGGCATGGCAGATGTGATGACCGAGAAAAAGGGCGGGTGTGAGAGCTGTGGCGCATCCCATTCCTGTCATTCGTTCGGAACAGGGAACAGGATGATTACACGGGCTCGCAACCGGATTGGTGCCCATGCCGGGGATCAGGTCTCTCTCAACCTCAGGTCCGGGCTTTTCGTAAGGAGCGCGGCGGTTGTTTACCTGCTTCCTATTGTTGGTTTCATCATTGGAGCGGCTGTGGGCTCTTCCCTGAACCAGGCGGTATGATGGGCGGCTGGGGCATGGGATGGTGGAAACCCCTCGTCTTATAGACGAGGGTAGTTTAGTTATCCGCGGCCACGACAGCGCCATAAAACCGGCAAGAAAGCAGTCGACGAAACTGCCCGAGAATAGACTCCGATTGAGATCCCGGGCAGTCTCATGTTGTTACTCACCCGAGAAAAGACGCCGCGGATTATCTACAGTGATGGCTTTGATCTGTTCATCAGTCGCTCCCCCCTGCTTCAGAGCCGGGATAATGTTTTTGAAGAGATGGGTGGGGTGCCAGTTCGCTATAAGTGGAAATGCTTCTTCCGGCAGATTCAGAGGCCGCCCCAGCCAAGTTATAATAAAGTCATGGGAAATCAGCATCTTGTCGGCATAACCTTTTTTGATCAATTCAGTCATCACGGCATAGCGCTGTTCGTCCATGGGGCAACCGACCAATCCTTGCAAGCCCATGCGATCCCATGAAACATAAACACCGTTCTTCAGCGTATCGAGCTGATAGTTAATGTCCAGGTTGTCGGACATGTGGCCAATCTGGATCTTTTTGGGATCCGCTCCTGCATCAATGAGAAGTTTCGCCTGATCCGGGCCCATGGTGCCTTCCTGGGTATGGGTAATGATGGGAATTCCGGTCTCCTGCTGTACCTTCGCGGCTGCCTGGAACATGAGTTTTTCATAATCGGTGATGATACCCTTACTGGAAGCAACCTTCAAAACTCCGGCTTTGATTCCCGTATCGCGGATACCCACCGTGACCTCTTTCAGAAAAAGTTCATAGAGTTCACCGCTGATATCTCCGAGAGAACCTCTGAATTTCCAATAGGCTGTGGCACCTTCCCCTTCAAAATAGTAACCCGTGGCACAGATAATATTTACGCCTGATTTTTCAGAGACCTCCTTCAGAATCTCTGGTTGTCTCCCTCCGTCCAGGGGAGTGGCATCTATATACGTATTGAGGCCGAGGGCTTTCAGTTGCTGGAGGGTTGCTACGCCGTTAGCCACAATAGTATCGTGGTCTAAAGGGGCTATGGTCTGATCTCCTTCCCAGCCGGGATAGCCGTAGCAGATGTGTTCATGTGGAAGAGTCACTCCCATTTCTTCCGGTGAAATTGGTCCCAAAACCGTGTTGACTTTCACATCGCCCATCTCTTATCTCCTTTCTTGCTCCGGCCGGTCCATCTTTGTCCGATTCACGGCTCGGAACGTTGTTAAAGGTTTTTGTTGCATGAAATTCCGGAATTCCTCCAGTAAACAAGGGATAAAGGTTTCCAGATTTTCCACGATACCGTAGTCGGCCACATTAAATATGGAGGCATCGGGATCACTGTTTATTGCTACAATGATCTGTGAGCTTTTCATGCCGGCTATATGCTGGACGGCGCCCGATATTCCGCATGCAATGTAGAGCTTGGGAGAAACGGTTTGGCCAGTAATGCCGATTTGATGCTCATATCCGAGCCATCCGAGATCACATGCGCCTTTTGACGAGCCGAGAGCCGATTTCGGAAAGATCTTTGCCAGTTTTTTGAGGAGATGAAGGTTCTCAGGATCACGGATCCCCCTGCCCGCAGAAATAATTACTTCAGCATCGTCGAGGTTGAGCGTGCCCTTCTCCGATTCCTTGGATGCTATAGTTCGCGACGCGCCGGGCACAAGATCTGTTGTGACGATATCAACGGAGCCTTTTGCTTCCGGATGAATTTCAACAGGAGGCCATGCCCCCGGCAGGATAGTGAGAACACTTCTGTGGGTAGCAGGTGCCAATTCCGCCTGCAGTTTTCCATTAAACAGGGGCCGGACAAATCGAATATCACCGTTACCGGCGCGTACCTTTTCAACCGATGTAATACACGAAGCATGCAGAAAAAAAGCGAGTCTTGGCGCGAGATCAAAACCGGTTGCCGTATGGGGGAGGCATATATATCCGAAATCAACCGTCTCCAGGGCCTTGAGAGCGGCGGCCTTGAAGACTTCCCCATTGTAAAGGTCAAGGTACTCATTTTCTATTCCTATGACCGGAAGCCCGGTTTTTTCGGCAATCTGTTGTGCGGATGTCCTGATCGACTTTCCGAAAATGACCACTTGGGTTTTTCGATCAATCATTTTTCCCAATTCCACGGCAAAGGACACCACTTCATAGGTAACAGGCTGTATGACTCCGCCGGTGTGCTCCGCGATCACCACAATCTGTGATTTCATTCTGAGTTCCCGTTAGATAAAGGATTTTTCATGCAATATCCTAAGCAATGCCCCGGCCTTTTCCCGTGGAGTACCTTCAAGGAACATCCCTTTTAATGAAGGTTCCGGGTAAGAAAGAGAGACAAGCTTTTCCCTTTTTTCCAGGGCCAGGAGTTTTTTCGCATCAATGGTAATAATTTCTTGATCTTTTGCCCTCATGACATTGGAAAGTGAAGGATATCTGGGCGTGTTGATTCCGGACTGAATAGTAAGAACAGCAGGCGGGTTCAATTGAAGGCATATTCTCCGCCCTGTCTCTACCTCCCTTTCGACGTAGAGTTTATTGCCGTCATCAATAAATTCCTGGTGGATAACGGACGTCACACATGGGTAGGCAAGAATTTCTGCGATGAATTGGCCTACCAGACAGTGCATATCATCCTCTGCCATGACGCCCGTCAGAATCAAATCGTATCCCATATTTTTTGCATAGGATGCGATCAAAGAGGCGGTATCAAACGGGCTCATGTAGTGCTCCTGCTCCACGAGGATATGGATACCTTCATCTGCCCCCATGGCCATGGCCTTTTTCAGCGTCAGACCTATTCTTGCCGGCCCCACTGACAGGGCATGTATTACTGCCTTTTCGTCCCGGGGAATGCGTTCCCGGATGAGTAAAGCCTCTTCAAGGGCAAATTCATCAAAGCGGTTCATCCTGAAAGCGGTATTATTTTCATGGGAAACCCAGGATTCCTCCTTGTTCATGAAAAGATGAGTTTCTGAATCCGGGACCTGTTTTACGCAAACGAGCAGCTTCATTCCTCTTGACCTGCACAGCAATTGAGTGGGGTTATCTTTTCCTGCAATGTCGTATCGCAGGATAAAGAAATGCAAATCCAATTGCAAGAAAAAAACGAACGTTCGCTCGCTTTATTCTTGACACTCTTCATGGGTCCCTGTATTCTCACAAAATGGCAATGCTATATATGATAAGGCACGGGCAGGCCTCTTTCGGGCAGCAAAACTATGACAGGCTTTCCCAAAAGGGAATCCTCCAGATGCGTGCACTGGCCGAGTATCTGTCCGAGATCTCCTTTCAAATTGATGCCCTGTATTCAGGACCTCTGGAACGTCAGAAGTCAAGTGCGCTTGAGGTCATTGATCACCACAGGAAGCTCGGGAGAGAAATTCCCGATATGGTGGTTGTAGAGGGTTTAACGGAATTTGACTATCGCTCAGTCCTGGCATCACAGGTTCCTGATATGCTGAAAGAAGATCCCTCTCTGAATAATGATCTGCCGAGAATATTTAAAGAAGTTTCCTCTTTCAAGAGGGTGTTTGTGGGCGCGGTTATCAGATGGGTGTCCGGCAGGTATGGCAAACCGGGTATAGAAACGTGGAAAAGTTTTTCTGCCAATACGTGCAATGCTCTGACCGAAATTGCTTCAGCACATGGAAACGATGAGAATATACTGGTCTTTACCTCAGGTGGGTGTGTTGCTGCAGCGCTCCAGCAATCCTTGGATCTCTCCGGCGAACATGCAGTCGGGCTGAACTGGCAGCTTGTCAACGCATCAATCACCAAGTTCACCGTGCGCAATAAGAGGCTCACCTTGGCAGGCTATAACGCGATTGCCCATTTGGAACTCAAAAAAGAAAAAGATCTGATTACCTATCGATAAAACAAAGGAGACTGGCAATGGATTTTGAGATGCCTGAAAAGACCAAAGTGATCGTTGAGATGATTGATGAATTTGTTGACAAGGAGCTTATTCCACTCGAGCGGGAGTTCGCCAACAAAAGCTTTAAAGATCTCGTTCCCGTGCTTGAAGAGAAAAGGGCCATGGTGAAGAAAATGGAGCTGTGGGCCCCGAACCATCCCAGGGAATATGGCGGCATGGGGTTAGGCCTGGTGGACCATGCGTTTGTATCAGAATCGCTGGGCAGAACTCCCATAGGACACTATGTTTTTGGGTGCCAGGCCCCGGATGCAGGGAATATCGAGATCCTCTATCTTCACGGGACGGACGAACAAAAGGAGAAGTACCTCAGGCCCTTAGTCGAAGGAAAAATAAGGAGCTGCTTTTCCATGACCGAGGTGGAACTTCCCGGATCCAACCCGGTCATGATGGATACCACAGCGGTCAAGGATGGGGATGACTACGTCATCAACGGGCAAAAATGGTACACGTCTTCGTCGGACGGCGCTGCGTTTGCCATAGTCATGGCGAAGACCAATCCGGAGGCCCCCCCCTATCTCCAGGCCAGCATGATCATTGTGCCGTGTGATACGCCGGGGTTTAACCACATAAGAAATATTCCGGTTATGGGCGAACCGGGAAGTGATTATTTCGGGCACGGGGAGATATTATACCAATCATGCCGGGTACCGCAGAAAAACCTCCTCGGTCCGGAAGGGCATGGCTTTGTCATCGCGCAGGAACGGCTGGGTCCTGGTCGAATTCATCATTGCATGCGCTGGCTTGGCATATGCAAGAGGTCTTTCGATCTCATGTGCAAGAGGGCTTCTGAAAGGGTTATGACACCGGATGGAAAAACTCTGGCCACCAAACAGATCATTCAGGCATGGATTGCGGAATGCGCCGCCGAGATTCAGGCCGCACGCCTGATGACCCTGAATGCCGCCTGGAAGATAGAGAAGCTGGGTGTGAAGGAGGCAAGGGAGGATATCTCTCTCATCAAGTTTTTTGTGGCCGGCGTTCTGCAAAATGTGGTTGATAAGGCACTTCAGGTCCATGGAGGCCTTGGAATGACGGATGATATCATTATCCCGTTTTTCTACCGGCACGAGAGGGCGGCCAGGATATACGACGGGGCTGACGAAGTGCACAAGATGGCGGTGGCGAGGAGGATTTTGCGCGGCTATGAAGGACGCACAATTAAATAGATAGCAGTTTCGAGGGACACATTGGATTTTCAAGCTTTCAGAAACAGAGTAAATATTTCCGAAGAGGGCCTCTACAGGGAGTTTTTCCGGAAACATCGGGATAAGATCAAGGTGAAGAAAGAAGATGTGGCGATCAGGAATCTCAAAAAAATATTTGAGGCTGCCCTTTCTTTAAGCAACAAAAAAGGATTTTCGGCAATGAGTATGAGGGATTTGAGTGCCGGAGCGGGTTTAAGCATGGGGGCTCTTTATTCGTATTTTTCAAGCAAGGATGAGCTCCTTGACATGATTCAGCAGCAGAGCGAGAGGATCGTGGCGGATGTGCTTATTGATCAGGTTGAGGGCATTGAAGATCCCCGCCTCAAGCTCAAACGGGCAATCCTTACGCATTTGTATCTGAGCGAAATCATGCATCCATGGTTTTATTTTTCCTATATGGAGGCGAAAAACCTTGGGAAAGAAGTGCAAAAAAAAGCAATCGAGCTTGCGCTTTTCACGGAGAAAATATTCTTTGATATCATTGAGCAGGGGGAGCAGGGACGAATCTTCCGGGACGTTAACAAAGAACTTGTTTCGGCTGTAATCAAGGCAATGCTCCAGGATTGGTACTTGAAAAGATGGAAATATGAGATGAGAAACATCTCGGTAGAGGAATATGCGGCGTTTGTTGTTGATCTTGTGGATTCATATCTTCTCTCTTGAGAAAAGAGAGTGATGGGGGTGTGCGATGGATGTGGCAGACAGGCCGACGAAAGTAAGACAGGGTGAAGAGCTTGATGTAACCACCATTGAGGAATTCCTGAAGGACAACATAGAAGGGCTCCATGGCACCCTGGAGATAGGGCAATTTCCCAGTGGGTTCTCCAATCTGACCTATATGATCCGTGTGGGGAAAACGGAACTGGTCCTCAGAAGGCCCCCCTTTGGAACAAAGGCAAAAACAGCGCACGACATGGGCAGAGAATATCGCATTTTGAGTGCATTGCACCCGGTATTCCCCTATGTACCCAGACCTTTTGTGTATACCGAGGATACGTCGATTATGGGGTGCCCCTTTTATGTAATGGAGCGCATCCAAGGTATTATCCTCAGAAAAGATCTGCCCAAGGGCTTGGAGATGAGTCCTGAAGATGCACGACGGCTCTGTGAAAATCTCATCGATCTCCACCGTGAACTCCACTCCATTGATTACAAGGAAGTAGGCCTTGCAGATTTTGGCAGGCCTGAAGGATATGTTAAACGGCAGGTGGAGGGGTGGTCCCACCGTTACCTGGCTGCAAAGACTGAGGATGCGCCTGATTGTGAGCGTATCATGGAGTGGCTGGCCGAGAATATGCCGCCGGAAAGGGCTCGACCTTCCATCATTCACAACGATTACAAACTGGATAACCTGGTGCTTGACCCTGAAAATCCTTTGAAAATTATCGGAATACTTGATTGGGAGATGGCAACCATAGGAGACCCGCTCATGGACCTGGGATGCTCCCTTGCCTACTGGGTGGAAAAAAATGATCCTCCTGAACTCCAGTCGATTCGCCTGATGCCCACCAATATCCCCGGTGCCCTCACCAGAAAAGAGCTGGTATCTCGATATTCAGAAAAATTGGGAGTTTCAATCGATAACTTTGATTTCTATTTTTGTTTTGGACTTTTTCGGCTCGCGGCAATTGCCCAGCAAATTTATTACCGTTACTACCACGGGCAGACGAAGGACGAGAGATTCAAAATGCTCATATTCGCGGTGCATAACCTCGAAAAAACCGCAATAAGGGTGATAGAACAGGCGTTTGAGTAAGGGCCGGACACGGGAGGATTTCGAGGACTCTCCCTGCGCGTCGTCACTTGAAATAAGAGTTTTGTACTCAACAACCAAGAATCGGAGGAGAAACAAAATGGATGAAAAGAAGAGAATCGTGTTGGAACCCGTCCCGCAGAATCAACTTCCTTTCCTGAAGGGAAAACGCACCGAATTTGAAAGTATTGCTGAGATGATTACCGTAAGGGCTCAAGAGGTTCCCGAACACAACCATGTCTTGTTCTATGATCAGACAATCACCTATGCAGAGACAAATGAACAGGCAAACAGGGTTGCAAACTTTCTGAAGGCGAAGGGAGTCAAAAAAGGGGATGTGATCTCTCTCCTGGTATCCAATTCGCCCGAAGTTTATTATATCATGTTTGGCATCCAGAAACTCGGGGCTGTTGCAGGATCCATAAACTTTATGCTCAAGGGGCCTGAGATTGCTTTTCTTCTGGAAGATTCCAATCCTGGAATGGTGTTTGTAAGCAGCGAGTTTATGTCTGAATTCATGAGGGGGGTTGAACTTTCCAACCATAAGCCTAAAGTTATAGAGGTAAAAACCAACACGGACCATGGGATAGACATAAGTCAGGAATATCTGTCTGACATCCTGGAAAAATACCCATCAGATGAAGCACTGGTCCCCCAGTCCGCCGCAGACCCCTTTCTCCTTCTCTATTCTTCAGGAACTACAGGAAAGCCCAAGGGAATTCTCCTCAAGAACGAAGGCCAGCTTTCCATCTGCCGGTCAATGGCCAGCATAGGGTTGTTCGGCGAAGGAGATGTGATGTTGATTTTGCTCCCAATGTTCCATACCAATCCGATTTGCGTCTGGACCTACCCCATTATCTATTGCGCGCAAACCGTTTGTATAAGGAAGGCATTTTCTCCGACGGATTTCTGGCCGTCTATTACTGACAACGGCGTAAGCATCCTTATGGGTGTCCCTGCAATGTACAACTACGTGTACTATTCCATCGATTCCAGTACGGTGGATAAGTCTGCTCTAAGACTGAAATTCGCTTTCAGCGGGGCAGCGCCCCTCTCTGTGGAACTTATCAAGGGTTTCGAAGAAAAATTCAATGTCGAAATTATAGAAGGGTATGGGCTTACTGAATGTACCGGCGTTTCAACGGTCAACCCTCCCCAAGGAAAAAGAAAACCCGGTTCTATAGGTGTTGCTCTTCCTGAGCAGGAAATAAAGATCATGGACGATGACAACAATGAGTTGCCCATTGGCGAGAAAGGGGAGATATGCATCAAGGGCGATGCTGTTATGCAGGAATACCTGAACAATGCTGAGGCCACCGAGGACGCTGTTCGCGACGGATGGTTACACACCGGTGACATGGCATACATGGATGTTGAAGGCTTTATCTACATAGTTGACAGAAAAAAGGATATGATAAATCGTGGCGGCGAGAATATCTATCCCAGGGAAGTGGAAATTGCTCTGGAGGCCCATCCCTCGGTAAAGGATGTTGCGGTTATAGGAATTCCTGATGAAGCACTGGGTGAAAAGGTAAAGGCCTTCATTACTCCGTCAGAATCGGGAGCGCTGACAGAACAGGCTGTGAAAGACTATCTAAAAGACAAGCTCGCCAAGTACAAGATCCCTGAGCATGTAGAGTTTGTTGAAGACTTGCCAAGGAATCCGACGGGAAAAGTGCTAAAGAAAGAACTGAAGCGGATGGAACAGGAAAAAGCTGGATAGGGAAAAACAGTGATTTTCAAAAATGCCTTTTGTTATTCACAGCCGGTTCTCCTTTCGGGAGCGGCATTGAAATATTGATATGGGGTTGATAGTGCTAGGCAGAAAAGATCAAATTATCCAGGAGATGGGCAATGAAAATAGAGGATATCAAGCGGGTGCTTATTGTGGGATCGGGCACCATGGGACAGCAGATCGGGTTTCAGTGCGCCATGCACGGCTATGATGTGGTGCTCTATGATATCTCTCCGAATATATTGGAAGGAGCAATAGCCGGGATAAAAAGGCTTTGTACGAGGTTCTTGTCGTCAGGTCTCATTACCCCTAAGCAATCCGAGGAGATCATTGCCAGGATTGCCGTGTCCACCAGTCCTTCAGACGCGGCAAGGGATGTGGATATCCTGAGCGAATCCGTGCCCGAGGACCCCGCAATCAAGGGAAAAGTGCTTTCCGAGTTCAATAGATTTTGCCCCGAACGTACCATTTTTACTACAAATACATCTATGCTTGTCCCCTCCATGTTTGCCGAGGCCACCGGCCGGCCGGAAAAGTTCGCCGCCCTCCATTTTCATGACGTGAGGACCACGAACGTGGTCGACATCATGCCTCATCCGACCACTTCCAGGGAAACGGTTGAACTGATCCACGCGTTTGCCCGTAGGATTGGCCAGGTTGCTATCGTGCTCCGCAAGGAACATCCCGGTTATGTATTCAACAACATGTTGTCCAGCCTGTTATTAACGGCACTCAGACTTGCCGCCAATGATGTTGCTTCCATAGAAGATATTGATCGGGCCTGGATGGGGGTTATGAATACTGACAGAGGTCCCTTTGGCATTATGGACAGTATCGGTCTCAGGACCATCTGGTCGATCACTGAATACTGGGCGAACAAAAAAGATGACCCCCAGGCCCGGGCAAGTGCTGCCTTTGTGAAGAAATACGTGGATAAAGGTCTGCTCGGAGAAAAGACCAAGCAGGGCTTTTACTCCCATCCGAATCCATCTTATCGCAAGCCCGGATTCCTGGACGGGGATGACGGGGGTAAGCGCGGTATTTCCGGCGGCAAACATACCTGATTATATCAGTTCATCTGATACCCTTGTCATCTCACCTTGAACATGGATTACCAGCATCAGTTCTATTTTTTCCTTACTTTTTTGTTGACACCGGTAGCGAATCAATATATTAATAGACGTTAATATGTATTAGGTTTACATTTAGCCCGGATTTCTCACGGGCAATCTACTGCGGTGGTGGATAGCCCCATGCCTACTTCGTTGCGCTTGAAAAATGACTTCGACATAATCCAGTACGAAGTGCAAAGTACCGAGTGCGAAGTATGAAAACAAAACGCATTTGATCAGAGGAGGAACTCAGAACTCAGCACTGATGACTCAGCACTGTTTTTTGTACGCCTTCATCCATTTTTCTTCCCGCGCCTTGTATCCATGGAACTCTCCACCCCCTCGCTACGAAAGCCCGTGAGAAATGTGGGTTAGCGCTGTTGAATTTATGAGACAATCGCCTACCGAAAGGGAAAAATTGGCTGAAGCGAAGCACAGAAAAAGCGCAGGCTCCCTGTTGGAGCTGAGCAGTATCGCCTTTCTCGCAAAGACCTTGTCCGATGAGAATCGGCTTCGGATCCTCTTGTCTGTTTCTCATGGAAAGAAATCTGTTTCAAGGATCGTGGAAGAACTCGATCTCTCGCAACCCCTGGTTTCCCATCATTTAAAGGAGTTGCGGCTGGCCCTGCTGGTGAAGGTGGAGCGGAAAGGCCCCTTTATCTACTATGAGCTGGCTGATGCCAGGGTAACGCACATCCTTGTTCAACTGCATGATCTGGCCGATGATCTGCTTGAAAACAGGAAGAGCTTCTAACCCGGGTTTAGCGGAGGGTATTTTTATGACAAAAAACACCATTGAACAGGCAATCAGTGATATGTCTCCCAGCGCGGCGGCAGGTGAACTGGTTGAGGTTCTCAAAAGGGTTTTTTCCGTCATTGACGAAAAAGAAAAAACTGATCTTGTGATGAATCTCTTCGGTGAGACTACATCGGATAAAATCGAAAGCATGGTACACCGGTGACTGGCCGAGTGCATGGACGAAGGTGTCGATCCAACGAATGTGTGTCAAGGGGTGATGGAAAAGCTGGCCCGTTCCGAACAACTGAGAACGGTGGCCGATCCCGACATATTGGCCCTGTTTGAGGACTGGCTTGAAGAACTGGAAGAAGAGGTTATCTCTTTTGCTCGCAAGAGCGCCTCCCTTCATCCTGAAGACCTTGCCGAGGGGTTAGCGTTGTCCTGGTCGGGCGCAAAATTTCTACTTGCAAAGCTTAGAAAAGAAGGAAAACTACAAAGATCACAAGAGTGGGAGGGATTATGAAACAAATCACAATACTACTGGGCTCGCCGCCGTATAGCGGCCAGGATGTGGACACTGTGCTCGAGATTGCCCAGGCGGCGTTGAATAAGGGGCACGGTTTGACTGTTGTGGGATCTGGGGACGGCACCTACGGTTTCTTAAAAGGGCAACGGGCATCGGGAGCACCAAGTGCCGAGAAGGGTTTCGCCGATCTCATTGCAAAGGGGGCTAAAGTTGATCTGTGAGGGACGTGTTTCAGCTTTCGCGGTCTGCGGAAAGATCAATTTATTGAAGGTGCAACACCCGGTACCCTCAAGAGCCTGTTTCGAATTCTGGAAAAAACGGACATTTTGCTCAGTGTTGGCCCGTAAAAGGAGGATGACATGACGAAGGATATCTTAATTGTTGTACGCCACGGGCCCTATGGCGGCTTTCAGGCGGCCGAGGGACTACGCCACGCCAGCGGCGCTATCTCCTTGGGGTTTCGACCTATTTTCATCCTAGTCGATGACGGGGTTTATCTCGCGAAGGAAGGCCAGGACCCCGGCAAAAGCGAGTGGTTGGAACTAGATGGGACCCTTGAAGAGGTCATCGCTCGGGGGCTCTACGAAATGAAGGATACACCAGCCGAGTTCTATGTGGAAAACGAGTCCCTTGTGAAACGTGGTTTGGATTTTGAGGAACTGGTTGAGGGCCTGGAACCTATCGATCATCAGAAGGTTTCGGAATTCATGGCCGCAAACCGCCTCCAACTGATATTCTAGGGGTGTGATCATGAAAATAGCTATTTTGCTGAAAAGCGGGCCATACACAGAGGAAGCCGACCGGGCACTGCAAACGGCCGGGGACATGCTGACCCAAGGCCACAGCGTCATTCTCTATTTGCTGCAGGAGGCTGTCCGCTTTTGCCGCCCCGGCATGAAATGTTCAAATTTCATTGTTCTCCAGGAATTGATTGAAAAAAACCTCGAGGTACATGTCCTGACCCAGGATGCTGAACTGCGCGGTATAAAAGCACCCTCCGCAGGCCAGGCGATTTTGGAAAGATCTTACGAATCCCTGGTTGATCTGATGGAATCTTGTGACCGGGTAGTTGGGATTCTCTGACTTCTGTGTAAGGCAGATATTTGTTTAACCCGAGATGCCGCAAAGGCTGTGCGGTGTGGAGAAGATACCTATGTCAGTTAAAATTGCGATATTAGGTGCCGGACCGGGAGGGTATGTTGCCGCGGTACGCGCTGCCCAGGAGGGAGCGCAAGTAACCGTCATCGAGCAGGCGGAGGTAGGCGGCATCTGTTTGAACTGGGGATGCATTCCCACAAAGGTCATGAGAACGACCGCTGAAATGCTTGAACGTTTTCAACGGGCTTCGGAATTCGGGTTGAAGGTGAATGGACCGGTACTTCCAGACATAGAGCGTCTGATGGCAAGAAAACAGAAAGTGGTGCAGGACCAGGTCAGGGGAATCATCAAGCTTCTTGATCATCATAAGATACGATGTTTGAAAGGAACAGGCCGCATTATTGCACCGGGTCGCATCCAGGTAAAAAGGGAGGATAGTCAACCGGAAGAGGTGCAGTGGGACAGGCTGATCCTGGCCATGGGTTCAGAACCGATGACCATCCCCGCGCTACTGTTTGACGGAAAACGGATCATGTCCAGTAATGATGCACTCAATCTCACCGAGATCCCTGAATCCATCCTGATCGTGGGTGGAGGCGTCATTGGGTGCGAGTTTGCATTTATTTTTTCCTCTTTGGGGTCACAGGTAACAGTGGTGGAGGCCATGGATCGTTTGCTGCCGCTTCCGTCTGTTGATGAAGACTGCTCCAAGGTCCTCCAGCGGGAGATGAAAAAGCGCAAGATTCGATTCATGGTGAACCGCACCATGGAGGGCGTTGATGAAAACGGGGGGAAACTCCGGGTGAATATCGGGCCTTCGCCTTTTGCCGAAGGACTCAAAGGCAAAGATCTGGAACGTTTGTCCGTAGAGGTGGACAAGGTACTGATATCTGTCGGACGGGTGCCAAATACCCATGACGTGGGACTGGAACAGGTTGGAGTGAAAACGGATCAGCGGGGCTGGATCATGGCAAATGACCGGATGGAAACCAATGTCTCCTCTGTGTATGCTATCGGAGACGTGTTAGGGCCTGCGAAGGTCATGCTTGCCCATGTGGCATCCGCAGAAGGGTTTGTGGCGGCTATGAACGCAATGGGTGAAATTTCCGAAATGGATTATGATGTGGTTCCGGGGGCAATTTTTACCATGCCGGAGGTGGCTGACGTCGGGTTGACCGAGACGCAGGCCAGGGAACGTGGATACAATGTCAGGTCCGACACGGTACTTTTTCGGACCCTTGGAAAGGCCCAGGTCATTGGCGAGATTGCCGGGCAGGGCAAGATCGTTTCGGATACTGAGACAGGAAAAATCCTTGGTGTTCATATTATCGGGCCTCACGCCACTGATCTCATTGGGGAGGGGACCCTGGCCGTTCAGAAAGGGTGCAGTGTGCAGGATCTCGCAAAAACCATCCATGCCCACCCCACGTTGTCGGAAATCATGGGAGAGGCGGCGTTTCGGGCCACGGATAT
>Ga0164318_10002133_pt1 | contig 18191 bp, 14 predicted proteins | sample GuaBasSedimGuay9_FD_113734 | JGI IMG/M metagenome (GOLD analysis project Ga0164318, IMG submission 113734) | Subseafloor sediment microbial communities from Guaymas Basin, Gulf of California, Mexico - Guay9, Core 4571-4, 0-3 cm | ecosystem: Environmental > Aquatic > Marine > Hydrothermal vents... | reverse complement strand
TCCGTGCCATAAAGAAATAATTGCTTTCCCGCTTTATAAAGTTTTGGGTAACGCCAAATAGTTGTTATGCCAAAATGCCCGAAAAGTCAACTACACCTCGCTTCCGCAAGGGGACTTCTCGCCTACTTTAAGTTAATCAAGAATAGCATCACCCAACGCATAAGTTAGGTCATTCTCAAACGCCCTTGTTTCATCGTAGTTCTTGCCTATTTTATGCACAATCTCATGAGCCATTACAGAAACAGCATTTTTAAGGTCTGAAAGTTGGTCTTTGCGGATAGTTATTGTGTTTGTATCAGGGTTATAATGACCTATCTTATTCGGATTATCCTTAAATTGTGTAACAACAGAAAATTTCATGCCTTTAAGAACATCCCTGCCTGTATGCTTCTTGAAAAAAGTCCGTAAAGCATTGGTAGAAACTTTCATGTTGTATTTCTGTCTCTTTGCCAGAGTCATTTGATTTTTTGATAGTTTGCGTATCATATCCATATTCAAAATAGTTCCCCCAGTCAAAAAAACATTTGTCTTTATGTCGTCAATCTCTGTCTTTGGGACAAGCGAAGTCCATATTTTGCCTCGACTGTCTTTCCATCGCATATTGACCCAGCCATAAGGAGTTGACACCATGTGCATCCTTTTTTCCATTTTAGCGAGCTTTGGCTTCCAAAGTTGTAAATATCCTTCTTTCAATGCAAACTGTTTCGCTTCTTCTTTTGTCATTAGTTCTCCATATCTTTTGCCTTTTATCATTTTGTTGTTTTTGAATTTATATGCGGTAAATATTATTTTTCCTGAAGGGATTTTTCCACCAGACATATAAGAAACACACCAATTGTTTTTGGTTACAGTTACAAGATTCTGAGAATTACCTTTAGCAACCATGTCAAAATTAGGCGTTGGTGAGCCAGAAAAAGAAACATTCTTAACTCCTTTAGGTCTTGCGGTCTTAATCCCCTTAGCCGCAAGACTGTGCCTATGGGATTCATGCTTGACAGAATACCCTGTCTTGTTGCGATTGAACCAACCTGTCCGTGCCATAAAGAAATAATTGCTTTCCCGCTTTATAAAGATTTGGGTAACGAAAACTTAGGGCTTGTGAACCGCCAGATACCCAATGCTTCCAACAACAATAAGTACAAAGACAATCAGAGGCACATAAGGCACGGTAGATGCTGTCGCAGTTCCGACAAAATCAATGGCAATATCATCTATATCCTCTGAAAGATAGTTTGCCTCATGCGCTCCATAGAACCCTGCGGTAAATGAAAGCGTTGCATAATTGGATGATTCAGTCCACGCAGAATAATCATATCCATCACTAACTCTCATCTTGCAGGTTACTTGTTCCCCACCCTCATGCTCTATTGTGGATATATCTAAAGTTGCAGAATTTTCCCCAGAAATCAAGACATTATCTACATACCATGAATACTCTCTTCCATCCTCTGAATCTTCGCTATCTGGGTCGCTAAAAATACCACTTCCGCAGATAATTGTTTCATCATTCGCAGGGTTTTCATTATCAATCAGGGGGGCAGTAACGCTTGGTATCCTGTTCCCGACAATAAAGGACTGCTCAGAAGAAACAAAAACATCCCCATACATATTAACAGCATACCATTTCCATGTGACTGTATCATGTGCTGTGTAGTTGCCAGCACCAACATTGAATGAATATTCAAGACCTGAAGATTCCGTAACTGTATAATTTTTAGTCCCATACAATTCAAAGATTACTGATGTTGGATTGGATAAAAAAGTCACATTGACCTCGACATCCTGAATTTCATTGGGTGGTGTTGGGGTATATTCGTGATTGGTAAAATTCAGAACATCCCCGATATTGAAACATATTGCGACTTTTCCATAAGCCACATTAGATGCCGCTTGAACAAAAGGGCTAAGCAAAACCACTAATACAAACATTGCAAGGAAAACCTTGCCTAAACGACCTCGATAGCAATTTGCCATAATCCACCAACATACATTGTCGTCATTTTAGTTGCACCATACTTCATCAACAATTCCGTAGTTCTCTTGTCAGGCAACGCAGAAGGCATGAATTGTATGCCATAAAACCCTTTAGGGCATTTATCAGATACTGTTATCTCTGCATCCACCTGTTGTGTCCAATTATAAGTATATTTTGGGTATGATGGGGATAAGATTATCTCTTCGGGAATCATTCGGACATCAAAGCATTTCTTTGCTGTTTCAGGGTCTTGGACAATTTTGATATCAGATAACCTTATTGACATCTCGCTTGGTGTTATCTGCTCTAACCCAAACGCCTGATATTTGTGTATTCCGCATCCTGTATGCCAGAATGTCTTTACTTTGAATACATCTCCACGACTCGCATTTTTTATCACCATATCAGCAGGATACCCACCCGACCCTGCGGAAAACTTTATGTTGGCTTTGCCTGTATAATATTGAATACATTGGCTCTCAAAACTATTTTCATAAAATTCTGGCTGTTTCCAATACTCTTCACCAATCCTGTCTAAATCCATCATTCTTCCAGTCATTACCATTATCTTTTTGTCCTGAAAGTCTGCGGGAAAGTCTGGCAAGTCTTCAAACACTTCAGCTTTGACGCAACCAGTATCATCGCAATGTTGCGGTCTTAATGTGTCTTCCATTTTCTCATCCCAAAATGTTAAGACAATTAACGCCAAAAGCAAACAAGCAAGCAAACCGATTATCGCAACTTCTCTCAATCGCTTTGTTTTCCTTTGCTTTAAGTATTCCTGTCTTAAAAAACCCCTACGATAATCCTCAGGCATTGTTATCACCTTGTGGCTTTAATGCCCGCCTTACTCTGTAATATATGTTTTCGCTTTTTACTTTTTCTTCTTTCGATGCTTTTTTTATTTTATCTAAAAGACGAACATCATCCTCATTGTCGTCAAACTTGATAGTTATTTTTAATATTTTCATTTTCATTTCACCTATTTTTTTTAAAGCAACTTGCTTTACTTGCTATTTTTTTTAGTTTATTTAGACTGCTGTGCTTTTGAGGTAAACTGTTCTTGAGGATATCCCATCAGCCGCCGCAGAAGTGTTTGCATACAAGGTCACATTCAAAAAGTCGGTTGTTGCCAGACTTGTAGTCAAAACATTTGCACTACCTTCAGCTACACCCATTAATGTAAGTGTTGTCAATGGTGATGTGCAAGTACCACAGGTTGCATTTACATATAGTGATATTCCTGAAGGTACTGAAGAATCCACATAGATTTCAAACTTTTCGGCTGTGTTCCCTGTGTTGTCTATGTAGAATATCGGCTGTGTTGCACCAGCTTGTGCATTTCCTGCACTTCCTAACTGATATGGCTCTTGCAGTGCGGCTTGTGTCCCATCGGAAAAGTTGAAACTTATCCAATCGGTTGCTGTTGCGCCGCCTTCAGTTGTTCCTGTAATGCTTGTGAATGACGCATAATCCGATGGCATCGCTATCGAAAAAGTAGCATCAGACGGAACATTAAAGTAAACAACAGTCTTTGCATAGTAGGTATTTGATGCCGCAAATCCAAGCGAAGTCATTAATGCCACTGCTAAGAGCATTGAAAACAAAAATGACTTCATTTTTTTATGTTCCATTTTTTTCCTCTCCTTAACTTTTTCAATGGTTTTCCAACCAATGATTATGATTCTACTCCTTTGATATATAATGTGATTCCTGTTGTCGTTGGTGTTGCCTCTGAGGACATATTGGAATATAGTGTGATGTTTGCGAAAGAATCTGTATAAGATATGTTCTCGACCAAAGTTATATATGATGTATTTAATTCTATTGAGGATGATTGGCATGATGTATATGTTCCTGAACAGCTTGCATTGCCCTCTACTGTGATTCCTGTCGGTAAAGCTGATTCAAACCTGAATGAAAGGTCAATATTCACATTTCCAACATTGTCAATCAGAAAAATCGGCTGTGTTGCCCCATTCTGTGTATTTGTTGCGTTTCCTAACTGATATGGCTGGACATAATACTGCGGTCTTTCTGTGAAATTAAAACTTATCCAATCATACGCTGTTGCATCTGTCTCATTTTCGCCTGAAACATTTGTAAAGCTTGAATAATCAGAAGGCATGGCTATTGAAAATACTGCATTTGAGGCAAATGTGCTTACAGAAAAATATTCTGTTGCAGAGCCGACATTGCCTGCTGTGTCGTTTGCATAGACTGTGACATTGTTTGAACCTTCGACTGCGGTTATTGTTGTATTATGTATATTCCACTCATAACCAAAGAAACTCCCGTATTTTTCTCCTGAAATAAGATACCATGTTTCGTCTTTTTGGAAGACTGTTGGTGCTGAATTATAACCAACATCGCCAAGACCTGATGCTATTGCTGAATCTGATTGCCATGTTGAGCAGTCCAGTTGTAGCCATTGAAAACACCATCATCTTCTCCTGAAATAAGATACCATGTTCCGTCTTTTTGAAAGACTTTTGGTGCAGAATATATACCAACATCGCCAAGACATGATACTATTGCTGAATCATTTTGCCATGTTGAGCCAGTCCAGTTGTAGCCATTGAAAACACCATCATTTTCGCCTGCAATAAGATACCATGTGCTATCTTTTTGAAAGACTGTTGGTGCTGAAGTTAAACCAACATCGCCAAGACCTGATGCTATTGCTGAATCATTTTGCCATGTTGAGCCAGTCCAGTTGAATCCATTGAAAACACCCTCATATTCTCCAGAAATAAGATACCATGTTCCGTCTTTTTGGAAGACTGTTGGTGCTGGAATATCACCAACACCGCCCAGACCTGATACTATTGCTGAATCATTTAGCCATGTTGAGCCAGTCCAGTTGAATCCATTGAAAATACCCTCACCAGTGAAAAAACCAACATATTCTCCAGAAATAAGATACCATGTTCCGTCTTTTTGGAAGACTGTTGGTGCTGAAACATACCCACTATCTCCAAGACCTGATGCTATTGCTGAATCTGATTGCCATGCTATCAAGCTAACATTCCCCGCCCCATTCAGCGAATACCACGCATCAAGTAATATCTCATTTGCAGACCAGTTAAGGTCAATGCTTGTTGTGGAATAAGTCGTATTTGTAGGAGATGCGATAGTAATTGTCGGTGCAGTTGTATCAGAAATGTTGAATCCATAGAAAACCCCATCCCCTTCTCCTGCAATAAGATACCATGTTTCGTCTTTTTGGAAGACTGTTGGTACTGACCTACCACCAATATCGCCAAGACCTGATGCTATTGCTGAATCGTTTTGCCAAGTTGAGCCAGTCCAGTTGTAGCCATAGAAAACCCCATCCCATTCTCCTGCAATAAGATACCATGTTTCGTCTTTTTGGAAGACTGTTGGTGCTGACATAAACCCAACATCGCCAAGACCTGATGCTATTGCTATATCGGATTGCCATGTTGAGCCAGTCCAGTTGTAGCCATAGAAAACACCTGACTGTTCTCCTGCAATAAGATACCATGTTCCGTCTTTCTGAAAGACTGTTGGTGCTGACATAAACCCAATATCGCCAAGACTTGAGTTTATTGCTGAATCAGGTTGCCATGTTGAGCCAGTCCAGTTGTAGCCATAGAAAACACCTGACTGTTCTCCTGCAATCAGATACCATGTACTGTCTTTTTGGAAGACTGTTGGTGTTGAATATGAACCAATATCGCCAAGACTTGAGTTTATTGCTGAATCAGGTTGCCATGTTGAGCCAGTCCAGTTGTAGCCATAGAAAAGACCATTTATATCTCCATAAATAAGATACCATGTACTGTCTTTTTGGAAGACTGTTGGTGTTGAATAACCCCCAATATCGCCAAGACCTGATGCTATTGCTGAATCTGTTTGCCATGTATCTGCAAAAACAGGAGTAGAAAAAAACAACAAAAACAGGACAGGCAATAATAGTTTATTCATAAAGAAATAATTGCTTTCCCGCTTTATAAAGATTTGGATAAACTATCTCGATTAGAAGTAGAACCTAAGTTCCACTCCTAACCAAGTATTCGCATTACTTATTCTTTTGGGTATGATATATATATCTTTCGGCTCTCATCCCCCAGTTTCCGCAAAGGGACTTCTCGCCTACTTCAAGTTAAAATGGGTGGTCTTCTTGGCACACGATTATAAAAGTCCTCAGCGAATCTTTCGGGATTTCTGTGTCCTCGCCCATGTGTTCCATTGGATAATGAGGTAAATCAAAGTCACAAGAATCCATGACGAAGGGTCAAAAAGCGGAAACCCAAGAAGCGTTACTGTTGGCTGAAAATTGCTGTCGCAGGCAACAGGCATCAAGTCAGTAATAAACTCTCCTGTTTCGCTTTTATATTTAATAGAGTATTTGATACCTGTTTCATGTATTAAGTCATCAATAGAATAATTGCCAAACCCAACATTATATATTTGCCCTACCCAATAATCTCCTTCAGTATCTGATTCAAGTGTCAAGTCTATTCGTTCATCATAGTCCTGCAAGCCATCCCTGCAATTAAGATAATAAGTATTTCTAAGGTAAAAAGGAAATTCGTTGACATCTCTTAATTCCATATCAGTCCAAGTTTCTGTAATTGAATCATAACAATTTGTATAATTTCCAAGAGAACATTTGACACAATCAGTATTACCTACGCTACCGACTTTTTTAAATGCAAGAGGTAAACGAACCCCAAGTGTTGTAGCTTCTGTTGCACGAAGATACCTCTGCCTTTCAATTTTTTTCTTTATCCAATATTCCTTATTCTTTCGCAAGACCCAATCTGGTGCGTTTTCAAAATAGGCGTTAAGATATCCGCTTGTTGATAAGTCATTATAGTCTATGCCTGTAATCACATAAGGTGTTTTTTGAGAATCACAGACAATAGTTCCCTTTCCCATCAAAAGAAGCCCATTTATGACAGGAGCAATCAACGCAATAATCAGCAAAAAGACTAAGAATTTCAGCTTTGCAGGTATATAGTGGGCGACATTAAAATTATCTAAGAGTCCCATAGAGGCATCACTTCAGCATTATAACAAAAGACGACAACAACGCCAAAAGCAGTATGAACATCAAAAATGCACCGAAATTGCCATAGATATTCCCGATTACAATATCCCAAAGCACTTGAGCATGGACATTAAGCATACACCACATCCCTTTATTGTATTGCCTGCCATCCTTAGTGCAAACATCCCAATCATAGTAATTAGAAACATACGCCCCCGAATCCCCTGAAATGTTGCCCTGATTACCTTCCAAATTCCATCCGAGTTTCTCAAGCCATTCATAAGTAAATTTCTTTTTCTTTGATGATTCCTCAGACTCATGAAATGTGCTTCTGGTTGTAAATGTTTCAATGTTGTCAATAATCATATCCGAATAACAATACCCACCATCCCAAGTGTCCCTGTCAAGCTTTAAGTTAGTGTAGATGTCATCATCCCATTCAAGCATGAAGTCTGAATTGTTCATGGATTTGTCAAACGCCCATTCCAGATTGCCTGAAGTATTGGTAAATGTGTCTGCGAACCAATCGATATCTCTGCACTCCCTCTCGCCCCCTGCGGTAATATTGGTAGCTCTCACACTATCAAAATCAATAGAACCTCTTGAAGAATACCAGCAAGTCGCACCCGAAATATTAAACACGAATTTAATCTGGTCAAAAGAGACATTTATGGTTCTTGAATATGATTGTGGTGAAGATGATGTTGAGATTGACATAGTATCCTGATAATACCATAAGCCAGTTCCTTCCCTTGCATAGACATCTACTGTTTTATCCGCAGTTCCATAGCACCACCAACCTTGCCCTTCGCTTTCCCAAATGACAGATAGAAGACTCCCAGCATTATAAATACCGTTTTCAAGGTCATCCCATGTGTTGATTGTCATAACCCCTGTGTTCCCTTCCTGTTTGTCATCAAAATAACGCAAGTAGCTTCCATCGGTTTTGTGTAAGTGTTGGTTAATCTGTTTGAACCCCCAATTGTCAGAAAAGGCGGGAGAAATTGACGATGTTCCTGCATAATAATTCGGAGAGCCGACAACACTTGAGCAGTCAGAATCCGAATTACAGAACTCACTCATCAAAGTAATAGCCATGTATTTGATGTCTTTGGAATCGTCAATTTGTGTTATGAATGTTCCTATTTTGTTATTGTAAGACCATGAGCCGATTTTCTTCCATGAATACACATTATAGCTGTCATCCATATAAAGATGCCATGTGTTTAATCCAAGATTGAACCGTTGGTTATCCACATCGAAATCAACTTCAACAGTATAGGGTGTGTTCAGCGTATATGCCCCCATTGACTTGAACCTATATCCATCAAAATAATATACCTCATTGTTGTAGAACATGAGAAGTATCTGAACCTGCCCGTCTGAATCTGTGAACAAGAAGTATTTTGGGTATATGTCTTCAAACATCACATCGAAATAGACCTGTGCCTCGTCTTGAGGAGAGGTAAATAGTTCTATGATTTGATATCCTTCTTTTTGTGTGATTTTATTGAAGCTGTCTTTTGCATCATTTGTATATGCCTCGCTTGAAAAATAATTGACTATATCTGTTGACACACGATACATCTGCCAGTCAGGAGTGTTTTCCGCAGGGGTTATCCTATCAAGGTCAAAAGCAAATGTTGGTTTTAGATTTAAGTCTGTCGCTGAATAGATATGGTTGTCCATTTTGTCATTGAATGAAAAGCACTCTTTTGTTACTGTGTCGTCTGTTGTGTAGCAATAATCTTCTTCTTTCGCATTTAGTGTCAAAGACAATGATTGTGTTGAGCCATTCGCATCATAGCAGGTAACGGTTAGGTTTGTATTATAGTTGTCATACTGCGTAAAATATTTGTTGAGATAATCCCATGTCTGAATATATCCAAAAGGTTTCGGACAGTTCAATCCTTTGCCACAAGGTTCATGGGATTCATTCGGATAGACAGTTGTTGTGATGCCATTGATTGTGTATTCCATGCGGTCAAGCATATTGTCGCCATAGCCATACCAGTTTGTAAAGCAAGCGAACCCTGTAACAGTTTGCGAATTGATGTTTGGTGCGGTGTTGTCGGTTGCGGGAATGACGATTTTGGGAATCATCATAAAGCTTGCGGGTGGTGTTGGCGAATAGAAATCCTCTCCGCTTTCTTCTGGGTCGGGTGTTATGTCACAGGCAGTTTTTTCTATCTCATCAGTAGTGCAATTATTCAAATCATGGCACAGTCTTTGCTTAATTCGTTCATCCCCTTCAAAAAAGCAGGAAGACCATTGAGAGCATTGGAAGTCTGGAACGCAGACAGGTTCTTGAAGCGAATAGCCATACAAATCGCCACCTGAATTGATGACAATCATATATATTATTCCATTCTTTTCAAAAACAGTAGGTGCAGTCTTTGAACCCAAATCGCCTATGCTATCATCAAGACTTGGAACAGAAATCCAGCCATTTGTATCAGACCATTTGTAGTTTACTATATCTCCATTAGCATCGCCTGCTGTAAGATACCAATTGCTTTCATATTCAAACACAGATGGTGTTGAAAAAGAACCAATGTCAACAATGTCTCCTGCGGTAAGCGAACTATCTGAAACCCAAGAAGCACCATTCCAGTAATAGCCATTAAAACGACCAGTAATATCTCCAAAAATCATTTTATATTCTCCATCTTTGTAAAATATTGTTGGTGCAGTATATTTTGGGATTGTAGGGTATGAAGGAAGCCCCGTAACGATATATGTGTCCACAGCCCATTCAGTTGTATTTTCAAACCAAGTATAGCCAAAAAAATCACCTGAATTATCTCCTATAATTGCACGCCATGCGCCATCCAAAAAATATACTGCTGGTTTTGGCGCATATCCATAATAACTTGCAAATGCTACAAGACCATCATTTAAGTCGCTTCTTACATTCCATCTCGACTGCGCATCAGACCATTCATGGACATTTATTACACCGCTTGATTCATAAGCCATCATAAGTCTTAATGAATCATTCTGATTGTAAGCATGAGGCACAACTTCCAAGTCATCATCGTCTAAACCGACAATGATTGAATTGTCCTCATACCATGTCAAATCTGTCAATTCATATATGCACCCCTGAACTTCAAATGTGTCATCAACACAGCCACCTAAATCTGTGCAGGTTCTTGACTGTTGGTTTGACGAATTGCAGGCAGACCAATCAGTGCAAACAATGTCAGATACGCATGGCGGTTCATAGACACAGGATTGCACTTCAGTATAAATGTCGCCGCAACCATCATCGCATACTCTTGATTGTTGATTTGAGGAATTACAGGCAGTCCATTCGCTACAAACAATAGAAGGTATGCAAGACTCATCATTAAGATAATATCCATAGTATTCTCCTGTCTGTGTAAGGGCAATCATATATGTTGTATTGTCTTTTTCAAACACAGTCGGTGCAGTATTCTCCCCCAAATCTCCTATGCTGTCATCAAGACTTAAAACTGATACCCAAGTTGAGCCAGACCATTTGTAATTTACGATATTGCCGAACATATCGCCAATGGTAATGTACCACTCATCATTATACTCAAAGACTGTTGGTGTTGACATACCACTAACTTCTGCAATTCCTGAAACAAGGGATGTATCCTCTGTCCATATAGAGCCATTCCAGCCATACCCATAAAATTTTCCAAGAATATTTCCTGCAATCATCTTATAAGCGCCATCTTTGTAAAATATTGCTGGTGAGGAAACAGCAGTTAAGTTTGGCAACCCTTGCACAATCCAGTAGTCTCTTTGCCATTCTGCTGATGTGTCATTCCACATATATCCATAGAATAGTCCATCAACGCTTCCAAAAATTGTTCGCCAATGATTTTCCCAAAAATATACCGCAGGTTTTGGGTATCTGTCATAGGTATCTGTTGCATTGAAACCATCATTTAAGTCGCTTCTTACATTCCATCTCGCCTGCGCATCAGACCATTCATGGACATTTGTTACGCCACTTTGTGCATACGCCATCATAATTCTTAATGAATCATTCTGATTGTAAGCATGAGGCACAACTTCCAAGTCATCATCATATATGCCTTCGGTAATTAAGCTTGTTGGCTTCCATGTGAGTTCGCCTGTTATATTTTCTGTTACATTTTCTTCTATCCAGTTGTAGCCATTGAAACTCCCATATTTTTCTCCAGAAATAATATACCATGTTCCATCTTTTTGGAATACTGTTGGTGCTGAAAATCCCCCAACATCGCCAAGACCTGATGCTATTGCTGAATCAGACTGCCATGTTGAGCCAGTCCAGTTGTAGCCATAGAAACTGCCAGTCGATTCTCCTGCAATAAGATACCATGTGCTGTCTTTTTGGAATACTGTTGGTGCTGACCTAGCACCAATATCGCCAAGACTTGAGTTTATTGTTGAATCAGGTTGCCATGTTGAGCCAGTCCAGTTGTAGCCATAGAAAACGCCATTAAATTCGCCTGAAATCAAATACCATGTGCTATCTTTTTGGAATATTGTTGGTGTTGACATTGAAGTGACACCACCAAGACCTGATACTATTGCTGAATCTGACTGCCATGTTGAGCCAGTCCAATTGAATCCATAGAAACTGCCAAAATATTCTCCTGAAATAAGATACCATGTGCTGTCTTTTTGGAATACTGTTGGTGCTGACCTACCACCAATATCGCCAAGACTTGAGTTTATTGTTGAATCAGGTTGCCATGTTGAGCCAGTCCAGTTGAATCCATAGAAACCCCCATATTCTTCTCCCGAAATAAGATACCATGTTCCGTCTTTTTGGAAAACTGTGGGTGCTGACCTATCACCAATATCGCCAAGACTTGAGTTTATTGTTGAATTGATTTGCCAAGTATCAGCATACCCAACACTCCCAAAACACAAAAGAAAAACAAAGAAAAATAAAAAAATTCTTTTCATAAAGAGATATTTGCTTTCAGCATTAAAAAAGGTTCGCATAAAATCCCCCCATATCCACCCCAACAAGAAGACAAACGCTGTGTAAATCCAAAAGGAAAAAAAATCCTGCGGCAACGCAGACAAACCCGATAAACCAATACTTCACAAAATCAAGCATTGCCCCTTGCTTAACATCATACACCGATAAATAGTGCAAAATAGAATACCACATAAAAATAAAAAACCCGACAGCAATCAACTTAATACCAATAGTAGTAAAAAGCCATCCGAAAGTGCCTGCAAGATACACAACAAAAGGATTCATCTCAACCAAAGTGGAAAATAATTTAACACCCATGTAAGTCAGCACGCCATCCAAGAAGAATAGCACTAAGAACGCATCAAACAATTGCGAAAATCGATGGGAAAAAACAAAATCAGGGTTCACGCCTTACGCACCCCCCATATAAACAATCCCAAAAACATCAAAAGCACAATCCCCATGATAATAAACCCTGCATTATTCACACTCCAAACCCCTAAAGAGCCGACTTTTGCCAAAGACTCATAACGGACAGTAACATTCTTTGAAAACGACCCTGTTTCTTCCCCATCAGCAGTCGAACATTCAACAGTATAGGTATAATTATTATCCACATACAAATTCTTCGTGGTAAAATAAACAGTTACTAAATCACCAATTGAAACAAAAGAGTCAATCCTGCCGATTTCTTCAAGATACAATGGCTTCGGATTGGTCTGAACCAACTCCCCATTAAAATAAACATAACTCATGCAATAAAATTGTTCGGAAGTATTCTCCTGCATAAAGTCGCAGGATGTATATAGATGATTTGTCTCTTTTTTGGTTATTTTGTCAAAGGCATCTGTAAGAGGGTTTGGACTTATGAAATGAACATCTCCAATGTCGCAATATAAGTCCACCGCAGTAACAGGTGTTACCAAGAGCAAGAGCATTAATAATATAGAAAACGACATCAATCGTTTGGTAACAGATGTTACTCGTAGCAAGCGAGAGCAAAAATTCACAGTAAAACCCCCTGCATAAAACATAAAGGCATTTGGTAACACTTGTTACTTGTAGCAGGCGAAGCAATTATTGGAAACATTATTTCCTCAACCCCAACTTAATTATAATTAAAAATATCATAATCAGCAAAAACCCACCAATTAAGTATCCCATATTACCGATTCCCCAGACACCCATAGCCATAGTATTTGCCGCCTGTTTATACTCCACAGTCACGATATCCGAATACTTACCATACTGCGCCCCACTTAGCGAATAACACTCCACTTCATAAGTGTAGTTTGCATAAGGAATCAATCTTTCATCTGTAAAATACACATTGGATACTCCCCCGACAGACTCGAAGTAGTCAACCAGTCCATATCTTTCAATGACCTTCCGTTTAGGATTGGTCTGTATCAGCTTTGTTGAGTCTTTGACATTATTTTCATCGTTGCCATAAACCCTTGTTATGCAATAAAATTTATCCGTTGTATTCAGTTTGCAAGACCATCGCAAATCATCATCTGTAAGCGGATTAACCGACACATAATGCGTATCGGAAGCTATGCAGGTCAAGTCTTTCTCAATTTTAAAACCAGAGTAATTCAACGAAAAATAAACAGTTTCCGTTGTATTTAGCCCAAGAATATCAACAGCAAGCACATCAAGCCGATAAACCCCATTCTCCTCAAAGCCAACCAATGTGGTATTTGGCGAAAATGAATCCCATGCAGAATAATCAATCGAAAAATACCAAGAGACAACTTCCCTGCCTGAAGAAGATACATCTAATGGAACAGACAGCGCATTATATGTTGTATTCTGCGGAGTGTCTATCGAAAAGATAGGTGGCGTTGTGGTATCAATAGTCATTGTTCTTGTTTCAGAAACCCCAAGATTGCCATAAGCATCATTAGCATAAACCTTGTAAGTATAGTTGCCATCCGACAAATTAAAATCATAGTAATAATTTGTTGAATTAATTTTAGTCATCGTCTCATTGCTTCCATCAATTTCAAGCCAGACCTGATTATCTGCAAGTGCTTCGTTAGACGAAACATAGATTGTTCTGTTGGAAGTCCAAACAATCGTTTCATTTTCAGGTGTAGGCAACACAAAAGAAAGCAAAGGCGCATCGTTGTCAACAACAAAAGTATATGCCTCTGTGACATTGTTAAGCCCCCCAAGAGAATTAAACGATAACTCAGTCATTTTCGTATCTATGTATATGTGAAACTCATAGTCAGATACTTTATTGACCTCGTATTTTGCCTCTCCTTTCAAATTGAAATCAACCCAATTGTCCCCTGTGACAAAAGAAGGGAATTTATACAGGTCGCCACGATAATAGAGTTTCTCTTTCGCCTGAAGGACAAACTCATATCTCCCATGCGTTTCAAAAGAATAGTCAAAAACATACCTGTCTGTTTTCTTTTGTGCATCGTATTTTTTCATCTTTGGGGATTGTTGCTGTTTAACATATTTCACATCTATCTCATTTTTCCCTGTTCGGAATTTAAGCTTTTTTTCATTGTCATATTTGATGACCTCATAATCGTTGATTTTCTTTTTCGTATGGTCGTCTTCCGCATAAAGCGTGATTGTATATGTTCCCGAAGTCCAAGTAGAAAAATCTAAGCTATCATTCAATTCATAATCTTCTGTTATGAGGTCTATCACATTCTTGTTCCACATCAGATGCCCTGTTGCATTTGTGATGTTGGCTTGAACAGCAAAAAGATACAGGTCATTAAAGGAAACATCCAGCGTCATATTTGTGCTGACAATTGTGGAATTGTCCGCTTTGGGATAATCATGCAATGTTATGTCAGGCAAAACTGTATCAATCACAAGATAGAACTCATTAGAGGTCGCAGGATTTTGGTTCAAGTCATAAGCAATCACATACCAGTAATATTCGGCATCCTCAAGTTCCTCTGCCAACAGCAAAGCATAATATTGATTCGCAATCCCAGTCTTATTTAGCACAGTCGAATTGTCTGTTGCATTTAGGATAACTAAGTCAAAAGTAAGTCCTGTTTCATAATCGACAGTCCATGAGAAGTTTGCCTGTTTGTCATTCGTATGGTCTGCATCATAAGGCAAATCCAAAGCAAGATTCTGTGGGGGTATTGTGTCAACAGTAAAATAAGTCGTTGAACTGCCAAGATTACTGCTTGTGTCATTCGCATAGACAGTTACATTGTTTGAACCTTCGGTTGCGGTTATTGTTGTATTTAATATTGTCCAATTGAATCCATTGAATACACCATCAGATTTACCTGTAATAAGATACCAAGTATCATTTTTATAAAATACTGTTGGTGTTGAATAATCACCAACATCGCCAAGATTTGATGTTATCACAGTATCAGATTGCCATGTTGTGCCTGTCCAGTTGAAGCCATTGAAAACACCAACATTGTTGCCTGCAATCAAATACCATGTGCTGTCTTTTTGGAAGACTATTGGTGCTGTACCACCACCACCACCAACAAGATTCGAAGTTATTGCAGAATCATGTTGCCATGTTGTGCCTGTCCAGTTGAATCCATTGAAATTATTCCCACTTATATCCAGTGAACGCCTTCCCGAAATCAAATACCAAGTTCCATCTTTTTGGAAGACTGTTGGTGTTGAATACGACCCAACATCTCCAAGACCTGATGCTATTGCTGAATCGGACTGCCATGTTGTGCCTGTCCAATTGAATCCAATGAAAACACCATCATTGTTGCCTGAAATTAAATACCAAGTTCCATCTTTTTGGAAGACTGTTGGTGTTGAATAACCACCAACAAGACTCGAATTTATTGCAATTGCAGAATCATGTTGCCATGTTGTGCCTGTCCAGTTGAATCCATTGAAAATACCCCTATATTCGCCTGCAAGCAAATACCAAGTTCCATCTTTTTGGAAGACTGTTGGTGTTGAATACGACTCAACATCTCCAAGACCTGATGCTATTGCTGAATCGGACTGCCATTGGTTCGGAAAGCTAATATTCCCTACCCCATTCAGCGAATACCAAGCATCAGAAACCGTTTCATTCGCAGACCAGTTAAGGTCAATGCTTGTTGAGTTATATGTTGTGTTCGTTGGTGATTGGATAGTAATTGTTGGGGGTGTTGTGTCAACAGCAAAATAAGTCGTTGAACTGCCAAGATTATTGAGTATGTCACTTGCATAGACAATGACATTGTTAGCCCCTTCGGTTGCGGTTATTGTCGCATTAATGGAAGCAGTATAATTTATTTCAAGGTATTCATAATTGAGATATGTATATTCTGTCCCGCTAATCCTTTCATAGCGATACCTCAAATATACATCATTTGCTTCAGAAACAGTATCAATATATGTCGTAAGATTACAAATGTCTGTGCCTTCGCTTGTTCGTTGAGCAATATCGCAGACTTCAGACCAAGACCCCGTTCCATTCCATTGTATTGTCAAGTCTGCACCTGTGGTCGTGGATTCGTAATGCTTAATATAATACAAGACAGAAACAATATCTCTTCCGATAGGAATATTTGCATCATCCCAGTTCGACTCTATATAATCAATGGTATCTGAATATTTTACCTGCAATGTCGCATAATTAGAATCATCCGTAGATACCGCAGATAAAACATTTGTACCTACATCGTTAAAAGCAGAATCAGGCGTTTCGCTGAATGTATCTGTTGTCATCAATGAAATATTACTGCCGCCATTCAGGGAATAAAAAGCATCCGCAACAGTTTCATTAGCAGACCAATTCAAGTCAATGCTTGTCGTTCCATAGGTTGTGTTCATTGGTGATTGGATAGTCACCAATGGCTCTGCAAATCCTAAATTAGCAAAAAGCAGAAAAAACAACAAACAAAAAGGCATCTTCTGCATCTTAACGCCGCCTCGCATAGTTGAATAAACAAACAAATAGGATAAATGCCATAAGACCAATAGCAATAACCATATTTGACGCAAAAAAATCAAGGAGAATATTCGGCATATCTGATTGTTCAATAGAAGTATATGTCGTGTCGTAAGTAACCATAATATAATTAATGAACCGCACAACTTAAAAACTTTTCCTATTTCTTGCGTTTTTTCGGTTCTTCCGTAGAAACAGCAAGCTTAACTTCTTTCGCAACGCCTTTCGCAAGCACACCAGCAAGATGAAGCCCCTCTTTGCCTATCTTTTTTGCAAGCTTTTTCGCTTTGCCTTTTGGCGTTCCCTTTTCAAGTTCTGCTTTTATCCTCGCAAGTTCTCTGCGTTGTCGTGCCACAGCTTCAAGATGCTTTGTCTTAAGAACATCGGTTTTCGCCTGTGCCTGCTTGACTTTAAGTTCCTGCCTCGCAAGTTCCAATTCCTGTTGTAGTTGCTTTTCTGCTTGGGCTTCATGCTTTTCTTTCAGTTTTTTCCTTTTTTCTTGGTATTTTTGAATTTTGTCTTTGATTGCTGAAAGCGAAACCATGTCGTAACCAACTTCTTTCCTTTTGTCAACAACTATATCTGCTCTTGACCGAAGCCCTGTTTTAGTTAATTGAGCAGATGTGCTTGGAGAATATTTATCCCATCCTTTGTAATAGGTTACTTTCCCTGTCTTTTTATCTCTTTCGCCATAAACAGCCCATTCATAGCCGACTAATTGAGTTTTGTCTGGTTTGTCAACAATCTTTAGATTGCTTGCATTTCCGCTTGTAGCCCCCCTGAAAAAAGCATAACCCAAATCATTATGAGACATATCGTATCCTTTCGCAACCATGTCTGTTTTTTGTTTTTTCATTCTTGCTTGGTGGTCTGCCAAATCAATCTCATCAGTCCATTCAAGCATCAGTTTCATTTTTTGTCTCAAATATGATGTTTCAGGTCTTTCTCTGCCAAGTTCTTTTTTAATAGCGACCCATTGTTCTTCAATATAGTCTGGGTTGTCGGCTACGGCAATTAGGTTTTTCTTCCATTCTAACATTTTCCCTTTCTTAACCATGTCAAAATTAGGCGTTGAAGTCCCTGCACAGATTGTAACGCACTTAGAACCCTTTGGAAGTGCAGTCTTAATCCCTTTAGCCGCAAGACTGTGCCTATGGGATTCATGTTTGACAGAATACCCTGTCTTGTTGCGGTTGAACCAACCTGTCCGTGCCATAAAGAAATAATTGCTTTCCCGCTTTATAAAGTTTTGGGTTCAGAAAAGGCGTTTTAGTGAACAAAGAAAAATCACCCCGCAGATAGTTGTGTCAACGAAAAAATAATTGGTTCGGGTATT
>Ga0164318_10002132_pt1 | contig 18193 bp, 14 predicted proteins | sample GuaBasSedimGuay9_FD_113734 | JGI IMG/M metagenome (GOLD analysis project Ga0164318, IMG submission 113734) | Subseafloor sediment microbial communities from Guaymas Basin, Gulf of California, Mexico - Guay9, Core 4571-4, 0-3 cm | ecosystem: Environmental > Aquatic > Marine > Hydrothermal vents... | reverse complement strand
AAATGAGAAAAGTGTTAGAGGAATCAGCAGAGACAGTATAAAGATAGATATTGATTTTTTAGTAATCATATTTATAAAACAGGCTACCATATGTGTAGAAACAATAGTAGGGGCAGCCTCAAGGGTTTGCGAAGCAAATCCTTGTGACTGCCCATTCGTAACAGATAATGACAAAATATCTATATAGTCAGCCTATTATGATTATGATTTTTATACATATCATCCCTAATAGATTTTATATCCTCACTGTTAAGATAATCATCAAACCGCATATATTTATCAATAACACCTACAGGAGTGAATTCAACAATTCTATTTGCAATAGTATCTATAAACTGATGGTCATGACTGGTCATTAATATTGTCTCTTTAAAATCAATAAGACCATCATTCAAAGCTGTTATTGCTTCCAGATCAAGATGGTTTGTTGGTTCATCAAAAACAAGCACATTCGATCCTTCCTGCATAATTTTGGCCATCATACAACGTACTTTTTCCCCACCTGAAAGAACCCTAGCACTCTTTAATCCATCTTCTCCGGAAAATAACATTCTTCCTAAAAAGCTTCTTATATAAGTTTCATCTGCATCTTCTGAATATTGTCCCAACCATTCTGTAAGATTATAATCATTTTCAAAGTAGTTTGTATTTTCTTTTGGATAATAGGAATTTTTAATGGTTACACCCCATTCAAAACTCCCCTTATCTGGTTCAATTTCTCCTGCAAGTATCTGAAAAAGAGTTGTTTTGGCAAGATGATCAGGACCTACAAAAGCTATTTTGTCACCTTTATTTATATGAAAAGTAAAGTCTCTCAAGACAATTTCTCCATCAATAGAATGAGTAATTCCATTCACTTCCAAAATATTTTTACCACATTCTCTTTCGGGTTTGAAATTTATATAAGGAAATCTTCTTGAACTGGGTTTGATATCATCAATAGTAAGCTTTTCAATAAGCTTTTTTCGGCTTGTAGCCTGTTTCGATTTAGAAGCATTTGCACTAAATCGCTGGATAAAAGTTTTTAATTCGGCAACTTTATCTTCTCTTTTTTTCTTATCATCTTTTTTCTGCTTATTTGCCAGCTGACTTGACATATACCAAAAATCATAATTCCCTACAAACAACTGGATTCTTGCAAAATCAATATCAGCTACATGAGTACAAACTTTGTTCAAAAAATGTCTGTCATGAGAAACTACTATTACTGTATTATTAAATTTGAATAAAAATTCTTCTAACCAGGTAATTGATTCAAGGTCAAGGTGATTGGTAGGTTCATCTAAAAGAAGAATATCAGGATTTCCAAAAAGAGCCTGAGCCAATAAAACCCTAACCTTTTGGCCACCATCAAGGTCCTTCATTTTTTTTGAATGAAGTGCTTCAGTAATCCCAAGGCCAGCCAGCATTTGTGATGCTTCAGATTCAGCTTCCCAACCATTAATTTCTGCAAAATCACCCTCTAATTCAGCAGCTTTAATTCCATCCTCTTCAGAAAAATCTTCTTTGGCATAGATGGCTTCACGTTCCATCATAATATCAAAAAGTTTTTTATAACCTACAATTACTGCATTTAAAACTGTAAAATCATCAAAAGCAAAATGATCCTGACGAAGAACTGCAAGTCTCTCACCTGGAGTTATTATAACCTCACCTGCATCCTGTTCAAGCTCCCCTGAAAGAATATTCATAAATGTTGATTTACCTGCACCATTGGCACCTATAACACCATAACAATTACCAGGTGTAAACTTTATATTTACATCTTTAAAAAGTATTCTTTCACCAAAAGAAAGAGAAATATTACTTGCATTTATCACTTAAATCCTACCTTATTAATATCAAAAAAATATCGACCCCATTGTCCACACATACAGGTGGTTGTCAAGATGCTTTAAAGACAGGAATTACATATACTACAAACAATTAAATGTCTGAAGAATAATTTCTTCAGACATTAGTTAACAAAGAATTAATTATTTAACATCTTTATTCGGTTTTAAATAAACAACCCAGTATAAAAATGCAACAAAAAATCCTCCACCAATTATATTTCCAATTGTTACAGGAATTAAATTATTAAATATAAATCCGTTCCAGTTTAAATTAGACAAACTTTCCATACTCAAACCTGATGCTTTAACAACTGCAGGCTGTGATTTAAGCAGGATACCCTTAAAAATAAAGAATATATTTGCAATTGAATGCTCAAAACCAGAAGCAACAAAAGTTGTAACCGGAAAAACTATTGCCAAAATCTTTCCCATAACGTATCTTGATGCAATTGCCATCCAAACTGCTAGACATACAAGCCAGTTACACAAAATACCTCTTATTAATGCTTCCGTGAAAGATAGATTAACTTTTGCATTTGCAATTTTTAAGGAAAATGCCCCAACCTCATGATCAGCTGATTTCCACAGACCTGAATAATAAATTAGATAGACTATAAGCATTGATCCTATAAAATTTGCAACAAAAACTATTAACCAGTGATTTAATACCTTCCCCCATGAAATCCGTTTATCAAGGGCTGATATAATAACAAGATTATTACCAGTAAATAATTCTGCACCTGCTATTACAACAAGAACTAATCCAACACTAAATACAATACCCATTACCAATTTAGTAATACCTACACCAAAATATCCACTCATATCATGCCCGGTCATTGTAGCAAGTTGAGCTCCAAATCCTATAAAAACCCCTGCAAAAATACCTAAAATAATTAGCTTTATAAAACTTTCATTTACTTTTGTTACACAAATAGATTTGGATAATTTTTCTGCTGTATTAGCTGGTGTTCTACAATCTACTGCCATAGTCTCTCCTTTACCTATATTATTAAATTAAACATAGATCTATTATTACATTTTGTCAATATATTGTGAATATATTTTTTTTATTTATACAATTTCATGTTTTTATATTTTATATAATCTCTCAACCATAAAATAACAAATTTATTTTTTACCAAATCATTAAATTAGTTTTGTGCAATTATATTTTTTACTATCAAATTTAAACACACTCAGCTTGATCATTAGATAAAATAAATTTACACTCCTACAAGATTATATTGGAGTTAATATGAAACCTGTAATTATATACATTTCAGGCGCACATCAACATTCTGGTAAAACAGTTACAAGTATTGGCCTGCTTTCTTTACTAAGTAAATTTTACCCAAGTGAAGAACTTGGATATATAAAACCTGTAGGGCAGCAGGTTATAAAACTTGAAGATGGAACCACCATTGACAAAGATGCTCAAATTATTGATAAATTCAGCAAAATACCTGCTTTGGATTTAAAAATAATCTCCCCTGTGCAATTCCCGCAAACCTTTACAAGAGATTATCTTGATTCGAATATTCAGGAACAACTAACCCAAAATCTATCGGAAAATATAAAAAACGCCCTAAGTTTTATGAAAAACAAAAGATTTATTATTGCTGAAGGAACGGGTCACCCTGGTGTGGGAAGTATTGTAGGACTATCTAATGCAGTTGTTAGTAATATGATGGGAGCAGAAATTATATATATTGCCGGCGGAGGAATAGGAAAAACTATAGACAGAATGGAAGTGGATCTTTCATATTTTAAGCACAAAGGAAGTCGCTTAAAAGGAATTATTTTTAATAAAGTTATTGAAGACAAAATTCCAACTATGAAAAAATATATAACTGAAGATCTTATCAATAAACGGTTTAGGAGCCAACCTGATTTACCCATAAGCATACTGGGCTTTCTCCCAAAAGTAAGGACTATTCTAAATCCTTCAATGAACTTGCTTCGTAAAAGATTTAGAAATCATAAAACAATAGGAAATTTACAAGATAATCTTTGGCACAAGCCAGTTAATAATATAAAAGTTCTATCACTTGTTTCTGAAGTAATGGATCTTGATGAACTAATTGATCCTGGTGATATTGTTTTAATTGCAATAATGTCCCGAAACAGACGCTCGAGGATATTAAAATATGCTGCAAAAATGAAAGGGAGACTAGGTGGACTTATTCTAACTTCTGCCAAAATGTATACCCTCTCTTCTGAAATTGAAGAGATGATACTGGATGTAGGCATACCAGCATTTGTTGTTGAAGAAGACACTGCCGGAGCAGAAGAGATTTTACTGGATGGGTATGCAAATACTAAACTTCAAATTTATGATGACAAAAAGGTCGCAGAGGTAAAAGATTTGTTTGAAAAACATATTGATTTTCAAAAATTTATTGATGCCTTTAAATCGAAACATTAAATACATATTAAATTTAACTATCTTTACTGGTAATTAGGAGTAAAACAAGCCTTGCTTTATTGCCTAAAAGCAGAAGTGATGATAGTTTATGAAAATCTCAAATAATAGCAGGTAAATGAATGCACAGAATTGAAAATAAAAATATTAGAAATATTGCAATTATTGCTCATGTTGATCATGGTAAAACAACTCTGGTTGATGCAATGTTTAAGCAAAGTGGATTATTCCGAAAGGGTGAAAAGACTGATGACAGACTTATGGACACCATGGATCTTGAAAAAGAACGTGGAATTACTATAGCTGCAAAAAACTGTTCCATTGACTGGAAAGGAGTTAAAATCAACGTTATTGATACTCCAGGACATGCTGATTTTGGTGGAGAAGTTGAAAGAGCATTATCTATGGTAGATGGAGCAATACTACTTGTTGACGCTTCTGAGGGACCATTACCTCAAACTCGATTTGTTCTGGATAAGGCAATAAAAAGCGGAATAAAAGTAATTGTAGTTATTAATAAAATCGATAGAAAAGATGCACGTCCACTTGAAGTGCTTGATGAAGTGTACAGCCTGCTTATAGATCTTGATGCCAGTGATGAACAGATGGAATTTGAGGTTTTGTATGCCATTGGTCGTGATGGCATTGCCCAGGAATCTTTGGATAAACCTGGTGAAAACCTACATGTACTTATGGAAAGAATTGTAAAAGAAGTACCGGGTCCAAAATATAAAGAGAATGAACCATTTCAGATGCTTGTTTCTGATTTAAGCTATTCAGACTATTTGGGACGATTGGCAATAGGAAAAGTAATAAATGGCTCTACTGACTCAAAAAACAGTATGATATGCATTCAAAAAGATGGAAAAATAGTTCCTCTTAAAATATCCAAACTACAGTGTTATGCAGGTTTGGGTCTTGAAGAAATAGAGAAGGTTGAAGCAGGAGAAATTGTTGTTTTATCAGGAATTGAAGACGTTCATATTGGTGATACAATTTGTACAAAAGATCAACCTAAGGTTCTTCCAAGAATTACTGTTGACGAGCCTACAGTTTTTATGAAATTCTCACGTAATTCATCTCCCCTTGCAGGAACTGAAGGGAAACTGGTACAACCAGGTAAAATTAAAGACAGACTTGAGAAAGAGAGTCTGCTTAATGTATCTATCCAGGTGGAAGAATCTCCAGATAAAGAAAGTTTTATAGTCAAAGGCCGTGGTGAGTTTCAGATGGCAATAATTATTGAAACCATGAGAAGAGAGGGGTTTGAACTCAATGTAGGTCGTCCACAGGTAATATTTAAAACTATAGATGGAATAAAAATGGAACCAATGGAACACCTTTATATACAATGCGAAGATACTTTTACCGGTATAGTTACAGAGAAACTATCAAGAAGAAAAGCAAAGCTTGTTAATATGACAAATCATAGTGATGGACGTGTTCAAATTGAGTTTTCAACACCAGCCCGATCACTCATAGGCTATCGGGATGAGTTCTTAACTGATACCAGAGGTACTGGAATAATGAATTCTTCCTTTGCAGGTTATGATAAATACAAAGGTGATTTTTCTAATAGATATTCAGGAAGTCTTGTAGGAGACAGGAGCGGTAATGCTGTTCCATATGCTTTGTTTAATCTGGAACCACGTGGAAATATGTTTATTACTTCCGGGGATAAAGTCTATGAAGGAATGGTTATAGGGGAACACAACAGAGAAGGTGATTTAAATGTAAATCCCACAAAGAAAAAACAACTTTCAAATATGAGAGCATCAGGTAAAGATGAAGCAGTAGTACTTTCACCCATTCTACCTATGACTCTTGAACGTGCCTTACAATTCATTAGAGATGATGAACTTGTAGAAGTTACACCAAAAAACATTCGTATTAGAAAAGTAGCTCTATCTGCTCATGATAGAAAAAGGCTTGATAAGAAGAATGAATAAATTGATAAAAGAACTTATGACAGAATATTCTATTAAGATAGATGATATAAGATGGTTAGTATCTACCCAGATACAAAACAGTATTCTGTCATACAAAGAAAATTTAAAAGAATTAACTAAATTAATATGGTCCGGCAAACTTGAGGCGGATCTATACAATATGGAAGAACGTTATCTCGAAGATATTGCTTCACAACTGGACAGAGGTCTTGTCGATGAAGCATGGATTCGTGAGCAGTTTGCAGAAGTTTCTGCATTAAGATGCAGAAGAGAATAAAACCTAATAAGATTTCTGAAGATCTTTTAGACTTTGAGCCTTACTAAACAAATACCCCTGCAGGGAATTACAATTTCTATCTGTAAAATATTTACTCTGTTCCATCTCTTCTATACCTTCGGCAACAACTTCCAATTCAAGACTTTCAGATAAGTTCAATATGGAATTAACAATTTTTTGATTATTCTTTTGAAAAAGTTTAGTTACAAAAGATAAATCAATTTTCAAACTATCTACAGGTAACTCAGTAAGATAGCTTAATGACGAATAACCTGTACCAAAATCGTCAATAACAAACTTTATTCCATTATGCTTGCTTTTTATCTCTTCCATTATACTGCTTATCCTTTCAGGAGCACTCATAATACTTGTCTCAGTTAATTCGAGCCTGAGATTTGAAGGATTTACACCCGTTCTTTTTATAACACTCTCAATGTTCGATACAATATCTTTATGATCAAACTGCTTTGCAGACAGATTAATAGAAACATAAATATTTTTACCCCATGGAAATGAGTTAATTTTTTTCAATCCACGGCAGGATTTTTCAAGAATCCAGTTGCTCATAGGAATAATAAATCCTGTCTCTTCAGCTATGGGGATATATTTATCCGGAGGAATATATCCCCGGGAAGGATGAAACCAACGAATTAAAGCTTCAAACCCCTTAACAGATCTATTTTCGTCTACAATTGGCTGATAAAACATATCTATTTCACCATTAGTAATGGCCAATTTCATTCCCTGCTCCATATCCCACCGCTCATGTGCAGAGACCCCTAGTTTTTTGCTATAAAAGACAAACCTATTTTTACCTGTTTCCTTGGCTCGGTACATTGCAATATCTGCATTTTTTGTTACAGTATCAATATTATTACCGCTCTCTGGTATTAAAGAAATACCAATACTTACACCAATATTGACACTGGGAGTGCCCTTAGAATATTTTAAAGTATAGGGTCTCCTTATTTCATTAAGAACATTACCTGCAACTATTGAGGCTTCAGATTTTTTTCTTATGTTTCTTAATAAAATTACAAATTCATCCCCTCCAAATCTGTAGACGGCATCATTATCACGAAGGGTTGATCTAAGCCTCTTTGCTGTTTGAATTAATAGTTCGTCACCTGCATGATGCCCGAAGGTATCATTAATCTTTTTAAAACCATCAAGATCAAGAAAAAACAAAGCCCCATTAATATCTGAATTATTTTCCAAATCAGCAAAAAAAACTTTCATTTCTGTATCAAAAAGCTCACGATTTCCAAGGCTTGTTAGTTTATCATGAAATGCTAACTGTTTGAGTTTTCTTTCAATATTTTTTCGTGATGAAATATCTCTAATTATACAAGTCAGAGTTCTTCCACTAATATCCTTGGCATTACCAAAAGACATCTCCATGGGTGAAACACCACGATTTTTATTTTTACCCAATATTTCTACAACTTTCTTAAGACCCATTTCAGTCCGGTCTTTAAAATCAACATAAAAATATTTCAAAAATTCATTTTCATATCTTGTAAATTCCGAAATTGGAAAAAGTATTTTGAAATCTTTATTAATTAATTCTTCCCGTTCATAACCAAAAACCTGTTTCACTGCAGAATTCGCAAATATTATTTTATACTTCTCATCAATACGTATAATAACCTCGGCAATTGTTTCTGAAAGGGCATCATAATTATTTTTACTCTCTTTTAATTCATCCATAAGACTTTTGTTGTAAGTAAGATCACGTATTATTACAAGTTTTATTTTTTTTGAATCTCTCATTATGGAGGTAGAAAAGGATTCAAAGGACTTTACTTTCCCATTTTTAGTAATACCCCTAAATACATCTATATCACTTTTTTTAATTTCATGCTCATTAGAATTAATAATCGCCAGTTTTGATGATTTCTCATCAAAACTTTTATGGTAAGATGTAATTATAATATCATAAATACTTTTACCCACAAGCTCGAATTCTCTATAATCAAAGATAGAAAGACATGCTGAATTAACATGAATAATTGTATTTTCGTCATCCAGCTCAATTACTGCATCTGAAGTATTTTCTAAAATTAGATTAAAACTGGCTTCTTCTTCAGATGAACTAATGATATCAAGATTTTGAATAATAGACTGAAACATTCCGTCAAAAAGAGATTCGCCCTTATCAAGCAGTACAGGGATAACATCTGAAACATCTGAAAAGTCACTAATATCTCTATATCTTGCAATAGATGAAGAAATACTTTCGATTTTATCATCAAGAGAAATAATTTTACCTTCAATACTTTGTAAACTATAATTTTTTGTCATATGGCATATTATTATTTTTTTTTGAGAAATTCAAGCAATAAATTTAATAGATGGAATAAGTCTCAATATGACTTGACAACATAATTCAAATAGTAAATAAACCTATTATGAAAGATATAAAATCAATTATTGAAATAGAAAATTTTATTAAATCCGGCAGTATGCGCATGCTGTATTTATCAAGACCGGATTGTGGTGTATGTGTAGCTCTTATTCCTAAACTGGAAGAGATGATTAAAGAATTCCCTGAACTTGATGCCAGATATATTGATCTTGACGAACTACCTGAAGCTGCAGGGAAGTATTCAATATTCACAATACCTGGTATTCTTGTTTACATTCAGGGAAAAGAAACAATTAGAAAAGCAAGATATGTTTCGATAGATGAATTACATGGTGAAATAAAAAGATATAACGATTTACTAAACGCCTGACCAAAGATTTATTACTTTTTGTACAGACCGATTTAATTTTAAGATCTCCAAAATTTTGGTGTAATTAAAATTAAAACAGTATATATTTCAAGCCGTCCAAGCATCATGGCTACACTCAAAATCCATTTAATATACACAGGATAGAATGAATAATTTAAAGCTGGTCCAATTTTACCAAACCCTGGACCAATATTTCCAAGGGTTGCCAATGCCGTAGAAAAAGAAGTTAAAATATCATACCCCCCTGAAGCTACTCCAAGTGTAACTGCCAGCAAAAGAAACAAATAAAGAAAGAAAAATCCGGCAACAGGATAAACAAAATCTTTCTGCATTACTACACCATTCATTTTCAGCCTAAAAACTCCAGTAGGGTAAACCATTTGTTTCATCTCATGAAAAGCCAGTTTAATAAGAGTTACAATTCTTACAACCTTAATTCCACCACCCGTTGATCCGGAACAACCTCCTATAAACATTGTAAAGAAAAGAGCATTCTTTGAAAATTCAGGCCAAAGAGAATAGTCAGCTGTGGCAAATCCCGTTGTAGTAAGAATAGAGGCAGTCTGGAATCCAGCGTATTGAAGACTTTTACCAAAACTTCCATAAGTGCTAAGAAGATTTATACTAATAAGAAAAGTAACAATTAAAAATATTGAAATGTATACCTTCATTTCAGTGTCACGAAAAAACCCCTTAAAATTACCGGATATTATTTTATAGTACAAGTTAAAATTCATACCTGCCAGAACCATAAAGACTGTGATTACTATATGAACATATGCAGAATTAAAAGCCCCTACACTTGCTCCTCTTGTAGAAAATCCACCTGTAGCCATAGTACCAAATGTATGTGTAGATGCATCAAAAAGAGACATACCTCCAAACATCAGCAGTATAATTTCAAGAAAAGTAAATCCTACATATATAAACCACAAAAACTTTGCTGTTTGTGTAATTTTCGGCGTCATTTTATCCAACGAAGGGCCAGGAGCTTCTGCCCTTAGAAGCTGAATACCACCAATACCCAAAAGTGGTAAAAGAGCAACTGTAAGAACAACTATTCCCATTCCTCCAAGCCAGTGAGTCATAGATCTCCAAAACAAGAGGCCATAAGAAAGACTCTCTATATCGGTTAAAATTGATGCTCCTGTGGTAGTAAACCCTGACATAGTTTCAAAAAATGCATCAGTATACGAAGGAATAGCACCTGAAAATACAAAAGGCAAAGCACCTACCATGGAGGATGTTATCCATCCCAAAGAAACAAGGAGAAAACCTTCTCTGGTGCCTAATACCTGGTTTTTTGATGTTTTAGTAAAAAAAAATATTATTAAAGATAGAGGAATTACAATTAAAAGAGTTTTAAGAAAAGAAAAAACAGTATCTATTTCAAAGTATAGGAATGCAACTACAGCAGATATAAATATAAATATTGAAATAATCAGTAATAATACTGAAAGGACATGCAGAACTATTTTTATCTTCACTCTACAAGAATTCCTTCTAGTTTTTTTATAGATTCCCTTTCAGTAATAATTGCAATATGATCATTGGCTTCAACCACTAATCCACCAAAAGGAATAAGAATCTCTTCTCCCCTTGATATCAGTATGATCAATGTATTTTTGGGTAGTTTAATATTACTTAGGTTTTTACCAATTAAGGTTGATTTATCAGAAAGAGTAAACTCAAGAACTTCCAGTTTACCACCTGATATTGTATATACATTTTTAATATTACCTTTTCTAAGTATTTTTAGAATGGAATTTACAACTGTTGCATTTCTGCTAATTGTAACATCAAGGTTTAAATTATGAGCCATATGACGATAACTGTCTTTCAGTACCAGAGAAATAGCCTTTTTTATACCAAGGGATTTCCCATAACTACCGGTTATAATATTAAGTTCATGATTACCAGTTGCAGAGATAATTAAATCATTTTTTAGAAGCTCTTCATCTTCCAATACACCTTCATCCATTACATCCTGACATGTGACAAGAGCCTGGGGAAACCTTTCTGCTAAAATTTTAGTTCTCTCATAATCTTTATCAATAATATGAAGTTTCTTTTTATTTTTGTTCCGAAGTATATTTTTCAATCTCCCAAGTATAGATGGCAGCTCCTCATGTTTTCCCAAAATAGCTTCCGAGACATTAGCACCTACATCCCCTCCACCTATAAGCAGTATTTTATTTATTTCCATACCTTCAAGTTTTTCCAAAATATATATCTGTTTAAACACTTCCTCATTAGATAAAATATAAACCCGGTCATTTTCACGTAGAATAGTTTCTCCATCAGGTATAATGGAATCTTTATCCCTTATTATTACAGTAATAAGAAAGTCAAAATCCAGTTCATTTCTAATTTTTTTTAAAGGTCTGTTTATAAATATAGAATCCCTACCCAAAAGGATATCTCTCATCTCTATTCTACCATTTACAAACTTCATTACATCACTAATTGCCCCATGCTCAAGAGCCCGTATAATTGCTCCTGAGGCCTCCTTATCCGGGTTTATAAGATGATCTATACCAAGAATACTCTTATCGATTAGCTTTGAATCTGAATAATCTATATTTCTAACTCTGGCAATGGTAATAGGTTTCGAAAACTCTGTTGAGACAAGACCACAGGCAATCATATTTATTTCATCCGATTCTGAAACACTTACAAATGCATCTGCTTTCTGAATACCGGCTTTTTTTAATGTTTCTAAGTTTGTACCTGAGGCATTAAGTACAAGACAATCAAGATTATTGGAAGAAGTTTTTGCTCTATCAGAATTCAACTCTATTAGAGCAACATCTTTACCCTCATCAATTAGCTGTCTGGCAAGCATATACCCTACCCGACCAGCTCCAAGAATAACAATATACATACCCACAGGCTAATTGACTGTGGGTGAATTGTCAATAAACTTTTTACCAACTTTATAGCTATTATTTACATAAACATATTCAGCAGCAGCTGAGCACCACCAATTATTGATCCAAGAAGTGCTCCGAATACATTTATCCAACGAAGCTGCTTTTTTACAATATCCAGAATAAGTTTCTCTACTTTCTCCATATTAAGTGTGTCTATCTTATCTACAACCAGAGTATTTACATCGATACTTTCCAAAATAGAGGGAACTTTATCATCTACAATACCAATTAATGTTGATGTAAGCCCGTCACTCATCCTGTTTTTTACTGATGGAGTAATATTTATAATGTGTCCTACAGAAAGTTTACCTTCTTTAGTAATAATATTGAATATTTTATTAAAAAAGTTAGTAGATATAGTGAAATTGGGGTTCTCCGGAAAGGTCTCTTTTTTTTGAAATATAAATTTTAGAATATAAGATTTAATATCAAAAAAAGACAAATTAAACCATTCTGTTAAAATCTGATTAAATGGATTACTACCATATTTATCAATAAAACTAATTAGCCATGACTCAAAATTTTCTTTAATAACAGGGTTTCTAATTAACTCAAAAAGAGAATTTTCAAAATTATGAATATCCTGAAAAAGATCTCCGTCCCATCCAGCAACTATTTCTCCTGCAGAAGCCTGACTTAAAACTAGAAGACGCCGTTTTAAACCCTCTGCCATATTATTTATATTTTTTTCTTTTTCCCCGTAATCCTTAAGGTTTTTGATGGTATCTTCTACAATACCCTTCATATTATCATCCAGAGTTCTGTCATACTGCCCTGCAGAAACAAGAAATCTCTGTATTCTGTTAAGCCTGTTTATTATATCCTCAAGAAGACGCCGGCCATGAACTTCCAGCTCCTTTTTAACATCATCTGTATTTAGAAAATGTATAAAATGGGGAAAAAGTCTTGTAAATATTTTTTCGGTTATACTTATTATTCTTCCAATATTTTTCTCAGTAAGAATTACAGAAAGATGATAATTTTCATGGACGGCATTCTCCAGCCATTTATCGATAATTTCTATAAATTTCTCTTCAAATTTATCAGAACTAAGAATAGAAACTATTTTTTCTACAATTTTCTTTTTTCTACCAGGGAATAGTTGCAGAGGAGTCTTATTTTCAATATACAAAATACCTTTATCCAGAAGATTCTCTAAAATATTTGACAGACCCTCTGAACTTAAAAAATTACTAATAAGCTCAGGAAGAAATGTTTTAAATACTGATCCTTCTTCCTTTATTTTTACTGATTTAATTTTCAAGTGGGATCTTACAAACTGCTCTTTTAACTCTAATACAGGCGTTTCAATTATAAGATCCACAAAAGTTTTGATACTACTGTCTACACTTTGAAGAAAAGACTTTGAGCGTATCTGCTTTCGAACTGCATCTTCAGTAAGGAGCTCTTTAGAAACCATCCTGCCAACACTTTCCGAGAGCTCATAACGCTGTTTTGGTATAATTCCAGGAGTCATTGGTATTTTAATTGACAGGAGCCTTTTCTCATTGTGAGGTCTGAACAGCATTGTAATTGCGATGGCATTTGTAATATACCCTATGGCAGCACCTATAAAAGGTGGAAGTAACCAGGGAAGATAACGAAGAACAAGATCCATTATCCTTTTATCTCTCGTGAACTTCTTTCTGCATTTTCTTTAGAATCAAAAAACTGAAGATAGGCACCAAAAACCCATCCCTGAAGACCACCATACTTTACCTGATACCAATATCCCTCTTCATCATCCAATATTTCACTAACAGTATTTTGTGAAATTACTTCCAGGACATATCCCTTCCATAAGGTTGTAATAGCCTTACTATCCAAATCCGGTTTTTCACGAAGTCTTAGGTGTGTTGAATTTATTACACTCCATCTTGATTGAATGGATAAAACTTTAGTAGCTGTTAATTTTATATCCGGAAAACCCTTTTTATCTTTACAGGATAAAAATAAATTTGAAACTAACAGCAGAATTAATAAACATATTTTCATAGAAAAAATATACCACAAATTCATAAGACACACAATCTGTATAGATAAATAACAATGTAAGGATACCCCTGTGGGTATTAGAAGTTTTGCAGAAATACAAAGGAGTTCCCCTGCCCTATATTGTAAATTGATCCTTCAATCTTTTTATCTCATCCCTAACCAGAGCAGCTTCTTCAAATTCCATATTTTTTGCATGCTCAAGCATAACTGAATCCAGTTTTTTTAAAAGTTTTTTCCTTGCACCAGGAATTAATACATTATACCCTTTTTTAATTATATCAAGATTTACAGTTTCTGATTGTTTTACATCCTCTTTTTTTCTAACCAGTAAGTCTTCAATAGATTTTTTAATACTGGCAGGAGTAATACCATGTTCCTGGTTGTAGGCAATCTGTTTTTTTCTTCGATTATTAGTCTCATCCAGTGCTTCCTCCATGGCAGATGAATATTTATCTGCATACATAATTACAGTTCCATTAACATTTCTTGCCGCTCTTCCTATTGTCTGTATGAGAGCTGTTGCAGATCGTAGAAAACCAATTTTATCAGCATCCAAAATTGCAACTAGAGAAACTTCTGGAAGATCAAGGCCTTCTCTTAGAAGGTTTATTCCTACAAGAACATCTATAGTTCCCAGTCGCAGGTCTCTTAAAATTTCCACTCTTTCTATAGTTTCAATTTCAGAATGCAAATAGCGTATTTTAAGCCCTAAACCTGTGTAATAATCGGTAAGGTCCTCTGACATTTTTTTAGTAAGAGTTGTAATTAAAACCCTTTCATTTCTTTTAAGTCGCTTTTGTATCTCCCCATAAAGATTTTCAATCTGACCCTCTGTAGATCTGACATCTATTTCAGGATCAAGAAGACCAGTGGGACGGATAACCTGCTCCACCATATTTTCACTTTTGTCTATTTCCTGTTTACGGGGTGTGGCAGAAATATAAAGCATTTTATCGACCAGTTCTTCAAACTCGGCAAAAAAAAGAGGTCGATTATCTAATGCAGAAGGTAATCTGAATCCATGATCAACAAGGTTTGTTTTCCTGGATTTGTCACCCTCGTACATGGCTCCAATCTGAGATAATGTAACATGGGATTCATCAATAAGAGTTAGAAAATTATCAGGAAAATAATCAATAAGTACAGAAGGGCGTTCTCCTGAACTCCTTCCACTTAATGGCCCTGAGTAATTCTCTATTCCAGAGCAATATCCCATCTCTTCCATCATTTCAATATCATACTCTGTTCTTGTTTTTAAACGCTGAGCTTCAACAATATTTCCAAGATCCATTAGTTCTGTGTATCTGTCTGATAACTCTTTACTTATTACCCCAATAGAGCTTTTTAACTGATCTTCAGGCATAACAAAGTGTTTTGCAGGATAAATAACTATTGTATCCAATTCAGCAATGGTAGAACCTGTTAGGGGATCTATTTTTCTTATTCTAACAAGAGTATCCCAGTCAAGTTCCAGCCTGTAGGCTTCTTTTAGATAAGCAGGGTAAATTTCTACAACCTCACCTTTTATTCTAAATCCTCCTCTTTTTAAAATGGCATCATTTCTTGCAAACTGTAGACCAACAAGATTTCGACTTAGTTTGGAAATATCAAGAATTTGATCTATTTCAATTCGAAGGCTCATCTCTTTAAAAGATTTAGGATTACCAAGACCATAAATACAGGAAACTGAAGAAACTACAATAACATCTTTCCTCTCCATTAGAGACATCGTTGTGGATAGTCTCATTCTATCAATCTCTTCATTTATAGAAGAATCTTTCTCTATATAGAGATCCCTGGAGGGAACATATGCTTCGGGTTGATAATAATCATAATAAGAGACAAAATATTCAACAGCATTATCCGGGAAAAAAGACTGGAACTCTCTATAAAGCTGAGCTGCAAGAGTTTTATTGTGAGAAATGACCAACGCCGGCATCTGCATTTTCTCTATAACTTTTGCCATAGTATATGTTTTACCGGATCCCGTTACTCCTTTTAAAGTCTGTAAAGTTAAGCCTTTTTTAAATCCATCTACAAGCCCGGCAATAGCCTGACCCTGATCACCTGCGGGTTCAAATTTAGATGAAATTTTAAATTTTTTCACAAAATATTACTCTGCAAGAAAATCATGTAATCTTTCTGTAAGAACAACTTTTGTTGTAATTTCCTTTTTCCCTCTTAATAGTTTTACAATTACAGTTTCCCCAGGTTTGTTATCTTCCAGGGATGTGAAAAGGTCAGCCAGACTTTTTATCTCTATTCCATCAATATTTATTATAACATCACCACCAAAATAGATTATAGATCTACCGTATTGCACTGGATTATCTTGATCACCACCCCTAATGCCAGCTTTTGCAGCATTACTGTTTTTTGAAAGCTTAGATACCAGAAGACCCTTTGAAACAGAAAGTTTTCCATAACGGACAATATTTGGTTCAAGCTGTACAGGATAAAAATCGATCCAGCCCCGTTTAACATACCCATAATTTATAAGATCGGGAATAACACGTTTAGCAGTATTTACAGGTGTTGCAAAACCAATTCCTACAGAACCTCCGGAAGGGGTATAAATCATAGTATTTATTCCAATCATCCTACCCCTGGAATCCAACAGAGGCCCGCCGGAATTACCAGGATTAATTGATGCATCGGTTTGTATCATACCCTGTATTACTAAATTAGCTGAGGTTCTTACAGGACGGCCTAGTCCAGAAACAATACCTGTAGTAAGAGTTCGATCAAAACCAAAGGGATTGCCAATGGCGAGAACCTTTTGTCCCACTTTTAAATTATCAGAAGATCCAAATGGAATAGTAATAAGATCTTTCCCTGATGCATCAAATTTAACAACTGCAAAATCATTCTCAGGGTCTTTTCCAATAATTTCGGCCTCATACTGACTACCGTCATAAAGATTAACATACAGCTTATAGGCATCTTTAACTACATGATAATTTGTTAAAACATATCCATTTTTATCTATAATTGATCCGGATCCGGTACCGCCCTCTGTAGGAACAGGTTCTAAAAACCAGTTCATACTAAGTACCTCTGTAGTTATATTTACAACACCTTTGTTTAGTGCCTCATATATACGAATGTTTTCCTTTTCTGATTCTGTAAAATTATCATCTACTAATCCCACATTCTGAATTACACCTGAAGAACTTGTTTCAAGTAAGTAAACCGGATCTTTGACAATTGATATGGGCTCACTTTCATGTTTTAAGCCTATATCGAGTACTCCAAACCCTATAAGTAAAAAAAATATTAAAAGAGCCGAACTAATTGATAAAAAAACTATCTGAGAAATGTTTTTACGCTTCATTTTTCTACCTTCTATTCCTTCTTACTGGATTTTAGACATTTCCTGATTTACCATTTGATCACAGGCTTCATTTAAAGGATCTCCTGCATGGCCCTTTACCCATTTCCAGGTTACATCCAGTTTATCTGAAACTTCTTTCAACTCGATCCACAATTCTTTATTTTTTACCGGTTTTTTTGCAGCCGTCATCCATCCGTTTCGTACCCAGTTTTTTATCCAGGTTGAAATACCATTTTTAACATATTGGGAATCTGTATGAAGCTCTATTTTTCTAGTAGATAGATCTATATCCTGTAGGATTGCTTCCAAAGACCTAATTACAGCTGTTAGTTCCATCTTATTATTGGTAGTATAAGTATCTCCACCAGAACGCGATTTCTCAATTGTTTCAGTATTTATTATATATGCCCATCCACCTGGACCTGGGTTACCTCTGCAGCCGCCATCAGTGTAAATTATTATTGGTTTCAAAAATCATTCCTCCAAACAGATTTAGATAGTATAATGTTTATTTAAACTAATATACATTTATTTTCAGTATTTGGGGGAAATTAATTATCACTCAACACAGTAATAAAATGCATGAGTAACGTCCAAAGCATTGATACCCTAACTACCCTATCAATTGACCTCTATTACATTAGTTCGTATACTTTACCAGTATCAACCTTTTTAAGATTTTTTCGATGTAGATTATGTTTATATTT
>Ga0164318_10002130_pt1 | contig 18202 bp, 14 predicted proteins | sample GuaBasSedimGuay9_FD_113734 | JGI IMG/M metagenome (GOLD analysis project Ga0164318, IMG submission 113734) | Subseafloor sediment microbial communities from Guaymas Basin, Gulf of California, Mexico - Guay9, Core 4571-4, 0-3 cm | ecosystem: Environmental > Aquatic > Marine > Hydrothermal vents... | reverse complement strand
ATTTATTATCTTCTGACTATAATCTCCCATCAAGATACTTAAGTTAGCTTTTTCCTGATCTGTCATAATCACTATCATATCTCCCTTAACTTTTTCAGCATAATCAACTACAGTAACCGGCAAATTATTTGATTGCTCAACATCAATTACAAAAGGAACGTTTTCTTTGCTTAAATATTTTCCGGATTCCATAACAACTCTATCAACTTTCTTTTTCAAAGAAACTAATGTTGTGGTATAAACTGATAATAAGTGAATTTCTGCGCCAAAAGCTTTGGCCATTTTAGCAGCCATTGGAATTTTTTTAATGGAGTCTATGGAATTATCGATAGGGACAATTATTCTTTCAATTGGTTTTCTAACATTATAATTATAACGAATACTAATTACAGGACAAGCAGCATAAGAAATAATTTTAAATGCATTACTTCCAATCCAAAACTCTTCGTAACCGGATATCCCATGCGTTCCCACTATTATTAATTCAGAATCAGATGTTTTAGCCTGCGAAGCCAGCTCTTGATAAACCTTACCCTTACGTAATTTTATTTTAAACTTACCTCCTTTTAGCAGATTCATCCTTTCTTTCACAATTCTCTGAAGCTCAATTTTAGCATCTCGGCGAAACTCATTCTTACATAAACCGGCAGAAATTTCTTTGGTGCTCTGAGAATCGACCCAAACGAGTAAAATATCAGATTGAGTATTATTGGCTATTTTTATAGCATAATCTAAGGCGCGCATTGCACCTCTTGAAAAATCCATAGCAACTATAATATCTTTCATACGACCTGATTTTAATTCAACCAATACTCCTATCTTCAGTAATTAAGCTTCCTTAAAAGAGTTTAATAAAAAATTCTTTTGAAGTGCAGAAACTAAACCGTATTACTTGCGCTAAGGTATATATTTTTTTCAAAAGCTTCCGACTTTATTAGGAAATAATCATTATTTGAAAATTTTATAACAAAGTTTCTTTTTTTGTAAAATTAATATATTCGTGAGCCAAAATACTTTTGCTCAAGCCAAAATAAAATCTAAATAAGAGCTATGTCTTGCTATTTAAAAAAGAACATTAATAAAAACATTTACTAATAAGCCCCGAGCTTACACTAAAATAATGAATAAGACTAAATAGTCGAGGAAAAAAACGAAACAGATAAAGGTCTTTGTTTATAATAATCAAGCTATACATAACATAAAATATTCTTACATTTGTCGAAATTCAATAATATTTTAAAGCACAATTTATAATATCTCAAACAGCAATTTAAACTAAAGGGCTAAATGAACGAAAACTTAGATGCTAGCGGAGAATCTTTAGATGCTAAAGAAAAAGATGTTGAACAGTTGCTTCGACCGGGTCAGTTTATCAATTTTTCCGGTCAAGGAAAAGTAGTTGAGAACCTTAATATCTTTGTTAATGCGGCACGTAGAAGAGACGAAGCTATGGATCATGTTCTACTTCATGGACCTCCGGGTTTAGGAAAAACTACACTTTCTATTATTATTGCTAATGAGCTTGATGTTGGAATAAAAATTACTTCCGGTCCCGTTTTGGATAAACCTGGCGATTTAGCAGGTTTACTTACAAATCTCGAAGATCGTGATGTTTTGTTTATTGATGAGATACATCGTTTAAGTCCTGTAGTTGAAGAATATCTTTACTCAGCTATGGAGGACTATAAGATTGACATTATGATTGAATCCGGCCCAAATGCCCGAACAGTACAAATTGAGCTTAACCAATTTACACTAATAGGTGCAACAACACGTTCCGGATTGCTCACCGCCCCTCTCCGATCAAGATTTGGCATAAATGCACGTTTACATTATTACGATGCAAAAACCTTAGAAAAAATAGTTACTCGATCGGCAGGAATTTTAAAAGTGCCCATACATATTGAAGCTGCAAATGAAATTGCTCGTCGTAGCCGAGGAACTCCCAGAATTGCAAACCTCTTACTCCGACGCGTACGCGATTTTGCCGAAATAAAAGGCGATGGAAAAATTGATTTGAAAATTGCACAATATGCCCTAAACGCATTAAATGTTGATAAATTCGGCTTAGACGAGATGGATAACCGTATCTTATCAACTATGATTGATAAGTTCAAAGGAGGTCCGGTAGGAATTAGCACTATTGCAACGGCAGTAGGTGAAGATACAGGAACTATAGAAGAAGTTTACGAGCCTTTTCTAATCCAAGAGGGTTTTATAATGAGAACTCCACGTGGAAGAGAAGTTACAGATGCTGCTTACCGTCATCTTGGAAAATTCCGTTCTGCCAGTCAATCGGGACTTTTCGATTAATTAACACCTCTCCTTTTCCAATGTCTATGCCATTAAAAGTAAACATAAAATCGGCAAGCGAACTAAGTGCATTGATAAAATCTAAAGCAAAAGATTTAGGATTTACTGATTGTGGGATTTCGGCAGCAGATTTTTTAAAAGAGGAAGAAGATAATCTAAACCAATGGCTTGAAGAAGGGCGACATGGTTTAATGGGATATATGGAACGCAATAAAGAAAAGCGTCTCGATCCCCGATTATTAGTTCCGGGAGCTAAATCAGTTATTAGCGTTTTACAGAATTATTATCCCGAAAAACAATTAGAAACTAAAAATAACTACAAAATATCTAAATATGCTTACGGTAAAGATTATCACTATGTAATAAAGAAAAAACTAAATCTTTTGGCTGATTACATCAAACAGTATTATCCAAATATAATCTTTCGTGTTTTTGTTGATTCAGCACCGGTTTTAGATAGAGCATGGGCAAAAAAAAGTGGCTTAGGCTGGATAGGGAAAAACAGTTTGTTAATAAATAGAAAAGGAGGCTCTTTTTTCTTTATAGGCCATATAATTCTTGATTTAGAACTAAAGTATAATACAAACGAAATAAAAGATTATTGTGTTAACTGTACGCGCTGTATTGATGCCTGTCCGACCAATGCTATTTATGATAACAGAAAAGTGGATGCCAGAAAATGTTTATCTTATCAAACTATTGAATTTCCCAAACTTGCAAAGCGGAGTGATGCTGAACTGTACAATGATTGGATATTTGGATGTGATATTTGTCAGGATGTATGCCCTTGGAACAATAAATTTATTATACCACATTCAGAAGAAATGCTAAAACCAATTCCCGAGCTTATGAATTTACGAAAAGAGGATTGGGATACAATGACAGAAATGGAATTTGGTGAAATATTTCGTGGAAGTGCTTTAAAGCGAGCTAAACTCAGTGGGCTGAAAGAAACACTCTCCTGGATAAATAATAAATAATTACAGCTGATTATTTCTTACCTAAAAAGGCATCTATTTTCTTTAAAAGAACCGAAATGGAGATGGGTTTTGAAACATAATCATCGCAACCGGCAGCAATACTTTTTTCTCTATCTCCACCCAAAGCATATGCTGTTTGTGCAATTACAGGTAAATCAGGTTTTTTTGCTTTTATCTGTTTAACAACTTCATAACCATTAAGCAAAGGCAAATTAATATCGAGCAATACCAAATCAATAGTATCATTATTCAATACAGTATCTATCGCATCTCTTCCATTTTCAACCCAAAGAACATTCACTTTAGATTTCTTCAAAAGAAGACGTAAGAAATTGTAATTACTCATAATATCCTCGGCAATTAAAACATTCTTGCCTTCCCAAACATAATTGTTAATGTTAAAATCAGTATTGTTCATTTTTTTAATATTAATTTTCAATAGTAAAATAAAATGTTGATCCTTTGCCCACTTCTGATTCAACCCGAATTTCGCCACCCATAACATCAAGTAAGTGACGAACAATGGATAAACCCAACCCTAAACCATTATGTACAAGATTTTCATCATTTGTTGCTTGTTCAAAATTATCAAAGATAAGTTTAAGTTTCTCTTTCTCAATACCCACCCCTTGATCTTTTACATAAAATTCATACTTATAGTTACGTCGATTATATCCAAATTCGATTTTCCCTTCGTCAGAAAATTTATATGCATTATCAAGCAGTTTGGTAAAAATATGCTCTAGTTTTTTAATGTCTGTATTAATTTGATCTACGGAAGGATCGCCACTCTTAACATCTACCTTCATTAACAATTCGATGGCTTTATTTTCGTAACGCTTACTATCTTTAAACTTATCATACATATGCTTCAAAAATACATTCAATGAAAATTCCGTACGTTCTATTTTCAAATCGTGCTTTTCAAGTAAAGAAACATCTAATATATCCTCAACAATAGAAAGCAAATGTAATCCGCTACCAAGTATCTCTTCATTAAAATCATTTATATCTTCAATATCCAGCCCCCCTATTTTTATCAATTCCGAAAAGCCAATGATAGCATTCAAAGGAGTACGTAATTCGTGGGATATAGTTGAAAGAAAGGCTGATTTCATACGATCAGAATCTTCGGCAAGACTTTTAGATTTTAATATATTTTTTTCATATTCTTTATTTTGGGTAATATCAATACCTGAAAAAGCAAAGAAAGTAGGATTATTCTTTTTATCCTTGATAAGAGTAGTATTCAAAAATAATGGAAGTAGTTGTTGATCTTTTTTAACGTGCCAGATTTCTTCGCTCTCAAAACCATCTTGCTTTAAAGTAAGCTCAGCCATTCTACTAAAATCATAAGGCGAATTTTCTGCACTTAGTAAATCAAAATTCTCACCAAGAATTTCCTCAGTCTCATAACCGTGAATTTTAGCAAAATATTTATTTAAATAAATAATACGTCCATCTAAATCAGTAATTGCCAATCCATAATTTGCTATATCGGCTATCAACTTAAAGCGTTCAATTTCTTCAAGATACTTTTTACGTTCTGTAATATCCCTTACAATACAAACAATATTAAGACCTCCACTAATCTCTACGGTTGCCATAGACATTTCAATAGGCAGACTTCTTCCATCCATGTGAGTAGCAGAGAGTTCCACATTCTTACTGAAATGTTTATTTTCAATAACATCCTGAATAAGCTCTATACTTTGTTTATATTCATCATTCAAACTATCAGACGAAAAAAGCACTCGAATATTATGATCTATAATCTCTTCATCCTTATAGCCAAATACCTTAGTTGCTTCTAAGTTCCAGAAATTAATCTGACCATATTCATTAAACATAATAATAGCATCATTAGCCGATGAAGTTATAGCGCTTAATTTTATTTCATTCTCTTCAATCTTTTTTAACGACTTTTTATGCTTTTCTACTTCCTCTAATAATCCTTTAGTTCTGTCTACAACCAAACGTTCTAAATATTTCTGATAATTTTCTAATTCTTGATCGACCAGAATTTTTTTCTGTGTCATCTCAATAATTATCTCCAACTGAATAGCCTGAACAGGCTTTAACAAATAGCCTATAGGCTCCACAGCTTTAGCTCTTTCCAACAAAGCCCTATCGGTTTGACCTGTTAAAAATAAAGTTGGGATTTCTTTTGTTTGACGAATAATTTCAACGGTTTCAATTCCATTTAGTTTTCCCGACAATTCAATATCCATTAAAATTAAATCCGGATTATTTTCAATAACATAGGCAATGGCTTCCTCTCCACTTGGGACAACTCCAACAACATTATGGCCCATCCCAATTAAATAATTCTGGAGTAGTTTTGAGCTAATAAGTTCATCTTCAACAATTAGTATATTAAATGTAGCCATAGTTTGCGAAGCTCTATATTTTATTCAAAAGTAGTAATATGTGGATAGAAAACAAACTCTATTTTCTATAATTCTACCTGTAGAGCACTTAACAATTGTTTAATATTGAAACGGCTAGGCTTTAACATTTTTAAATAACTTTGTGATATTAAAAAAATAAAATAATGAATACAGGTAACATAAAGATATTATTAGTTGATGATGAGGCTGATATTCTTGAATTTCTAAGTTACAATCTCAAACGCGAGGGTTTTCAAACCTTTACTGCAAATAATGGAAAAAAGGGACTTGAATTAGCCAAGAAAATATTGCCTCAGCTTATAATTCTAGACGTGATGATGCCCGAAATGGATGGTATAGAAGCCTGTGGAGAAATAAGGTTAATTCCTGAATTAAAAAACAGCCTGATTGTTTTTCTTACTGCGCGCGCCGAAGATTACTCACAAATAGCCGGTTTTAATGCAGGCGCAGATGATTATATTACTAAACCTATTAAACCAAAGTTATTTATAACTAAAATATATTCTATTTTAAGACGGTATTCTGACAAAAACAATCCTAACGAAACAAATCGCATTTCTATTTTTAACGCTTTTACAATAGACGAAGAACGTTATTTAGTTATAAAAGAAGAGCAAGAAATTAATTTACCTAAAAAAGAATTCGAGCTGCTTCTATTGTTAACATCCAAACCTAATAAGGTATTTGCTCGTGAAGAAATATTCGCTAAAGTATGGGGAAATCAGGTAATAGTGGGCGATCGCACCATTGATGTTCATATGCGTAAGATTAGAGAAAAAATTGGGGTTGATTGTATTAAAACCGTAAAAGGAGTTGGTTACAAATTTAACGACTTAAAATAGGTATTGATATGCGTGAATCCACCAGATTATCACTTCGAATGACAGGAATTATTAGCCTGTTTTATTTTATGGGTTTAGCTTATATTTATCTTATTTCTAACATTGAAATTGGCTACTTCTTAGGCGTCTTTTTCATCTTTGCTATTTTTACTTTTTGGATTATTCGTCTGCATACAGAAAACTATATCTACCAAAAAATAAAAGTAATATACAAAACTATAAGAGATCAAAAACGAAATAAAAGCACCAAAATACTTGAGCGTAAACAAGCTATACCTAGCATAGAAAATGTACACCACGAAGTAATTGCCTGGAGTAAAGAATATCAAGAAAAGATACAAGAGCTTCAAAGTTTAGAGCGTTACCGAAAAGAATATATTGGTAATATTTCGCACGAATTAAAAACTCCTCTTTTCAATATTCAGGGCTATATTTCTACTTTATTGGATGGAGGTTTAAAAGATGAAAATATAAACCTTAAATACCTTAATCGTACCGAAAAAAGCGTAGAGCGTTTAATTAAAATTGTTGAAGAACTTGATACCATTTCTAAAATTGAATCGGGAGAATTAATCTTAAATAAAAGCCGTTTTAATATTCTTGATCTGACAAAGGAAATATTTGATATCTACGAGGAAAAAGCTAACAAAAAATCTTGTCAACTTATTTTTATAAAAAAATATGACCAGCCAATCTTTGTTTATGCCGATAGAGAACATCTCCATACTCTCCTTGCTAATCTAATCAGTAACGCTATTAAATATGGTGCGGCAAAAAACGGAAAAGTCAGACTTGGTTTTTTTGAAATGGATGAAAATATCTTAATAGAAGTAAGCGATAATGGTTCGGGAATAGCAAAAGAAGAGCTATCTCGTATTTTTGAACGTTTTTACCGAACAGACAAAGCACGCTCACGCGATTTTGGAGGTACCGGACTTGGCTTAGCTATTGTTAAACATATTATCGAAGCCCACAAACAAGTAATTAATGTACGGTCCACAATTGGGCTGGGAACAACTTTTGCCTTTACATTAAAAAAAGCATAAACGTCTTTTCATTACTCTACAAGAGGCTGTTTCACGATAATTATTACCTTTGTTCAGCTAAACAAAAAAACACAAACATGAAAAAATCTCTATCTCTTATTTTAGGATTAATACTTGTATTTCAGGGCTTTAGTCAAAAAAATATCACTTCAAAGATTAGTCTTAACGATATTTTTAAAAGTCGACAGTTCTACGCAAAATCTGTTCGTGGAATTGCATCTATGAAAGATGGCAACCATTATTGCCAACTAAATGCACGAGGCATAGTTGAATCGAGTTATAAAACAGGCGAAGAAACTCGGCTTATAGTAGATGCTTCAAAGTTATTTTTAGAAGATTCTACACTAATCCGTATTAATTCTTATCATTTTAACCAAGACGAAACACAAGTTTTAATATCGACAAATACCGAAGCAATTTACCGTCATAGTACTAAAGCCGATTTTTATATTTACGATTTGGCAACAAACACATTAAAAGCTCTCTCTCCTAATGGAAAACAAAGCTTAGCTACTTTTTCTCCTGATGGTTCTAAGATAGCTTTTGTACGTGAAAATAACCTGTTTTTAGTTGATTTAGAAAAAAATACAGAGCAGCAAATTACTACCGACGGAAAAATAGAAAACATTATTAATGGATCTACCGACTGGGTTTACGAAGAAGAATTTAGTTTCACCAAAGCTTTTTTCTGGTCGCCAAATGGCAAATACATTGCTTTTTACAGATTCGACGAAAGTCAAGTCAAAGAATATGAACTCACCTATTACGGTGATTTATACCCAAGACACGAAAAATACAAATACCCTAAAGCAGGAGAAGATAATTCTGTAGTGAGTATCCATACTTACTCTCTTACTACCGGTGAAATTAAAAGTATGAATATCGGAACTGAAACCGACATATATATTCCTCGAATTCAGTGGACAAATTCTGACAATGCACTATCTATATCTCGTTTAAACCGATTGCAAAATAATTTTGAGCTTCTTATAGCAGATCCTGAAACAGGAAATACAGAAACTATCTATACCGAATCAAATAAATATTATGTTGATATTACCGATGATTTGCATTTTATCTCAGGCAAAAAAGAAGCTAATCAAGGCTTTATTCTCACAAGTGAATCAGAAGGATACAAACATATATACTACTATAACATGAAGGGCGAATTGCTGAAAAAACTTACCGATGGCTCTTGGGACGTCGACCGTATTTTAGGTTTCGACAGCAAAAGAAAAGTGGTTTATTTTAATGCTGCAAAGAGCTCCGCTATTAATCGAGAAGTTTATGCCGTTAGTTTAAAAGGAGAACTAAACCCCATAGAAATAACAACAGGCTGGAATTCAGTTAATTTCAGCTCAAATTTTAATTATTATATTTCCAACTGGAGCGATGCCAATCATGTTCCTGTTTACAGTTTAAAAAGCAGAAAAGGAAAGCTAATTAAAACATTGCAAGAAAATAAAGAATTAGCAGCAACCACACAAGAATTCGGATTTTTACAAAAAGAATTTTTCAAACTTAAAAATAGCGAAAATATAGAGTTAAACGCCTACCGTATTCTTCCTCCTAACTTTGATGAGAATAAAAAATATCCTGTGTTATTTTATGTTTATGGTGGTCCGGGTTCTCAAACAGTTCAAAACCGTTGGAGTGGTAGTCGTGGTGCTTGGTATCAAATGCTAGCACAAAACGACATTATCATTGTTTCTGTTGATAATCGTGGTACGGGATTCCGTGGTGAAGAATTTAAAAAAATGACCTATTTACAATTGGGTAAATACGAAATTCAAGATCAAATTGAAGCCGCAAAACATATGGCACAACAACCTTATGTTGATGCAAGCAAAATTGCTATTTTTGGTTGGAGTTATGGTGGATATATGAGTTCTTTGGCTATGACCAAAGGTGCAGATGTTTTTAATACAGGAATTGCAGTTGCTCCGGTAACAAACTGGCGTTATTACGATAATATCTATACTGAACGTTTTATGCGTACTCCGCAAGAAAATGCGGATGGGTACGACGACAACTCTCCTATTAACCACGTAGAAAAGTTAAGAGGAAACTATCTTTTAATTCATGGCGGAGCCGATGATAATGTCCATCCTCAAAATTCTTTTGATATGGTAACAGCCTTAGTTGCAGCAAACAAACAGTTCGATTATATGGCTTACCCTAACAGTAATCACGGGATTTATACGGGAAAAAACACTTCATTAAATCTATACACAAAAATGACAAACTTTTTGTTTGAACATTTGAAATAAAGAGATTTGTAAAAATATTAAAGGGCCGTCTACTGTACAGACAGTCTCTTTTTAGAAATTATTCCTAAGCTCAAAACAAACCATAGGTATTAGCAAGAAACTATATACTTCGATTATCAAAAAAAAAATGAAATCGTTTAAACCCCTAATTTTTTTATATTCGCAAACAAAAACACAAACATGCAAGAACTAAACTCCTTTTTAACTAATATAGACTCATACATAGGGGGATCAACTTGGTTTATTTTTGCTCTTTTGGGAACAGGATTATTCTTTTCTATTTATCTAAAATTTCCACAAATACGTTATTTCAATCACGCTCTTCGTATTGTAAGAGGCAAATACGATAAAAATACCGACAAAGGAGACGCCACCCACTTTCAGGCTTTAGCTACAGCACTTTCCGGAACAGTTGGAACAGGAAATATTGCGGGTGTTGCTCTTGCCATTCATTTAGGAGGTCCTGCTGCCTTATTTTGGATGCTGGTTACTGCATTTTTTGGAATGACAACCAAATTTGTAGAAGTAACCTTATCGCATAAATACCGCGAAATTGCTCCCGATGGTAGTATTAGTGGCGGACCAATGTATTATATGAAAAACCGTTTAAATATGAAATGGTTAGCAGCAATATTTGCTTTTGCTACTATTATTTCATCTTTCGGCACAGGAAATATGCCTCAAATTAATAGTATTTCAAGTTCTGTATTTTCAACTTTCGGAATCCAACCAATAATTACAGGTGGCGTTTTAGCCGTAATATTAGGTTTTGTAATTATTGGTGGTATCAAACGCATTGTAAAGGTTACAGATAAGTTGGTTCCCGGCATGGCTTTAATTTATATTGTTGGTGTTTTTTCTGTTATATTCTTCAACTGGGAAAATATTATTCCTTCCTTGGGACTTATTTTTGGTGATGTAATAAATGGAACTGCTGCAACGGGTGGGTTTCTTGGAGCCTCTTTTTCTTTTGCCTTTAATCGTGGCGTAAATCGCGGATTATTCTCCAACGAAGCCGGACAAGGCTCCGCTCCTATTGCACACGCTGCTGCAAAAGCACACGAGCCTGTATCAGAAGGTATGGTTTCTATTTTAGAGCCATTTATCGACACTATGGTTATTTGCACGCTAACCGGGCTTGCACTTGTTTCATCGGGTGTTTGGAACGAAAAACAGGAAACCAATTTCCAATATTCTGAAACAAAAATTTTCAATCAAATATATGATGAAAATGATAGTGCAGATAAAAATACACTCAAAACCTATATTCTAAATCAAGAAACAGATATTGCATTTTTCTCCGGTGAGTTAGATGTTGTTGATGGTGAAATACAAAATAACTTAAGCATTTTTCATGCTCGCTCAATTGCAGAAGATGTTAAAGTATTTGATAATGGTGAAGCATATAACGGCAAAGTTTTGGTTAAAAACGGAGATGTACAGAATACAAATCTAACTTTTAGAGGGAAATCACTTTTACACTCCGCACCTCTAACTATCCGTGCTTTCCGAAGAGGGTATTTTGGTGATTATGGTGAATATATTGTTACTATCGGCTTGCTTCTATTTGCTTTTTCAACTGCCATTGCCTGGTCGTACTACGGCGACAGAGCCGTAACTTACCTTTGGGGTTCAAAATGGGTAATGCCATATAGAGTTGTTTATATTCTTGGATTTTTTGTTGCCAGTTTTACCGATACTACAATTATCTGGACTTTTTCAGGAATTGCTATTGCTATGATGACTTTACCCAATCTTTTTGGAATCCTTATGCTTCGCAAAGAAATGAAACAAACAGTAAAAGACTACTGGACTAATTTTGAAAAAAAATAAATACGGAAAACTACAATATTGTATTATTTTGGAATAGCTGAACTTGATTATGGGTATTTTATTAATCCCACAATTATCTTACAAAAAGCTCCATTAATAAAGGAACTATCAGCATTGCAGGTAAAAAATTCACTACTTTTATTTTCTTAATCTCTAAAAGATTTATTCCTAAGCCAATAAGAATTACACCACCTACAGCGGTTACTTCGGTTATGGTTACGGGATCTATAAATTCTCCTAGTTGACTTGCCAACAATGTTAATCCCCCTTGGAATAATAGCAATGGTATAGCCGAAAATAACACTCCAACACCAAAAGCAACGGTGAGTGCAATGGAAGAAATGCCATCCATCAACGATTTTACAAGAAGTAATTCAGGATTTCCTCCCATTCCTTCCTCAATGGCACCTAAAATAGTCATTGAACCTACACAAAAAAGTAAAAAAGCCGTAATTAATCCTTCACTAAAAGAATCGTTTTTACTTTTAGTTAATCGCTTTACACGATTGCCTAACGAGTTTATCCAGTCTTCAATCTTCAACACTTCTCCTAGAAGTCCTCCTAAGACTAAACTAAAAATCATTACCAATAATTGCTGCCCTTCTAAAGCCATTTTAAAACCTAATACCAAAGTAAACAAGCCCATAATCTGAAATACGAGTTGAACATATCGTATAGGAAGATTTCGATGAATAATTAAACCTATTGTACTGCCTAGTATAACGGTTCCAAAATTTACAAATGTTCCTATCATCTTCTTTTTGTATTAGTTGATTGAGTTACATATTCAAATGCACCTAAGTCTGGTTTTTCATCACGTAAAACAGCATCTAAATCGAAGGTATTTCCCATTGGGATTCCTCTATCAATTGCCGGCGACAATGTATCTAAATGAAAATCAAGTTCAAAAGGGTCAATAAATAACGGATCTTCATTAAAAACACTATTTTGCGAATTCAAATCTGATTCAAGAGAGCTTTTAAGTAAACAATAATCAAAAAGGTAGGAAAATTCACTCTCGGTCTCGGGATATGGATCAACTAAAATTTCATCATCCATTTGACCATAAAAAATACAATCGCCAAAATAAGCTTCTTCAAGCACTCCTGTATAAACGATATCTCCTTCGGCTGTTGGCAAAATATAATAATTACTTAGATGCAATAAAGGATCTTTACGAACACCATATTTCCAATAATTTCCAAAAGTGCTGTTTTTAAAACTATAGCTACCTCCGCTTGTAATATTTAATAAGCTACTGCCTGCATTAACCACTAAAAGGTTATTGGCTTCAATCTGATAGAAACGCGTAAAAATACTCCATCCCGACATATTTAAAATCTGAGTATTATTCAAAACCAAAGAGTTACCCATACTTTCGTTTAAAGTCTCAGCTTGTATTCCAATTGTTCCATTTTTAATTATAGCGTAATTAAAACTACTATTTACAGCACTCTCATTAATCCAAATCCTATCCCATTGTGCGGGTAAATCTTTATAATCCTCATCTAATCGTGTCCCTTGAAAAACAACAGGGCTCTCTGAAGTTCCATTAACCTGAATACTAGCACCTTTATAAATCCACAAACCTGAATTATTATAAAAATGAATTCGAGTACCGGGATCGACTATTAAATTAGCCATCGAATCAACTACGGCATATCCAACAACAACATAAGGTTTATCACTAGTCCATCTTACGGTCTCATTCTCTCCGGCAATAATATTTAGAGGAGGTAATCCATCAATGCTTAGATTTGGCATAATAAAGTGAGCATCTTGACCCCAAGCATATAAATCTACATCTTGTTGATTTCCATTTAGTTCAAAGATAACAGAATCTCGAACAATCATAGGAATATTCTGATTTGTCGGATCGATTGTAATTCTTACAAAAATATATAGACTGTCACCCCCTGCCAATTCAATATTATTAAATGAAGTACCACCACGACCGTCAACATTAATCTGATATGGACTATTTGATCCTCCGGCAAGAGTAATTTTTGAAATAATAACACTATTATCCTCATTATTATATATTCTCAGCTGCTTAGTAACCGATCCCATAGTAGTAAAAACAGTATCGAAAGTAATAGTATCATTTGAAAAACTCAATCGAACTGATGAATCCGTTGTTATTATATCATCCTTTCTACACGCAACCATAGCCATAAATATGACTAATAAAAATATACCAAATTGTGAAAATGTTTTAAAGCTCATAATATGTGTCAAAGATAAAGAATACCTTTACAATACGATTAAAAATTAGCCCTATTGTTAAAAACGAAAAAAATATTCAATTCAGCTTATTAGTAAGATCCTTGTAAAAAAGTTAATTTATTCACATATTTATAAATTCACAATGCCAAGGTGTTAAAAAGATGTAATTTAGTTACATATTTTATTTAGTATGGAATTTTATCGAGCAAAACAATATATAATTAATCGCCTTCATAGTGAATTGAATCCTAATCTCGTTTATCACAATTTGGAGCATACCATTAATGTATATTATGCTGCAAAAGAGCTTGCCAGACTGGAAAATGTTAATGATTACGATACTCTTTTACTACTAACAGCATCATTATATCACGATAGCGGAATGCTCATTGATTATGAAAATCATGAAGAAGAATCTGTTAATATTTGCGAAAAAGAACTACCCAAATTTTCTTATTCAAACGATGAAATCAAAATAATATCACGTTTAATCAGAAAAACTAAGCTAATGGAAAAAGCAAATTGTATTCTGGAAAATATTATTTGTGATGCTGATTTAGATTATTTGGGAAGAGATTATTTTTTTATCAGAAGTACCAAATTACGTTACGAGTGGAAGTTAATGGGAAAACATAATTATAATTTAGTTGAATGGCTTAAAATTCAAGTTGAATTCCTTGAAACTCATCAATATTACACAAAATCCGCTCAAAGACTACTCGAAAAAAACAAGCAAAAAGCTGCATTAGAAATACGAAATTTGTACAAAATTTGCCAAAATAGCTAAATCATAAGCTATTCTATTTATAATTAGCTAAATAGCGGAATTTTAGTATTTTTGCACCCTCAAAAAATAAATCATGAAAAATATTCTTGCAATCGTTGGGCGACCAAATGTCGGAAAATCAACCTTTTTTAATAGGCTTACAGATTCGCGTGATGCTATTGTAGAAGAAACTAGTGGAGTAACTCGCGACAGAAACTATGGCGTTTCGCATTGGAACGGTATAGAATTTGACGTTATAGATACAGGTGGATACGTTATAGGATCCGAGGACACTTTTGAAGAAGAGATTCGCAAACAGGTTCAAATTGCTATAGACGAAACAGATGTGATTGTTTTTTTAGTGGATGTTATAGACGGAATAACACCAATGGATGAAGATGTTGCAGAAATGTTACGCAAAACGAATAAACCCGTTTTCCTTGTTTCAAACAAAGTAGACAATACCAAACGTTATTACGACTCAACAGAGTTTTATGCTCTTGGATTAGGTGAAGTATATAGTGTCTCGGCTATTAACGGAAGTGGTACGGGCGATTTACTTGATGATGTAGTAAAGAAATTCGAAGAAAAACCCGAAGAAGAAGTATCCGATTTACCAAAATTTGCTGTTGTAGGACGTCCAAACGTAGGAAAATCATCTTTTATAAACGCACTGCTTGGTGATAACAGAAATATAGTTACAAAAATTGCAGGAACTACCAGAGATACTATAAACACTGTATATAAACGCTTTGGATACGAATTTGAATTGGTAGATACTGCCGGAATTCGCAAGAAGAAAAAAGTTCATGAAAATATTGAGTTTTATTCTGTTCTCCGCTCCATAAGAGCTATTGAAAGTAGCGATGTTTGCTTTCTAATGATAGATGCTAAAGAAGGTATTGAAGCTCAAGATATTAGTATTTTAAGACTGATTCAGAAAAACAATAAAGGTCTTGTTATTGTTGTAAACAAATGGGACTTAGTTGATAAATCATCAAATACTCATTTGGAATTTAAGCAAAGGATTAAAGAAAAAATTGCTCCATTTACAGATGTTCCCATCTTGTTTGTTTCAGTACTTGATAAACAACGTTTATTTAAAGCACTTGATGCCGCAAATCTTGTTTTAGAAAATAGGAGTCGCAAAATTACAACTTCAAAACTAAACGAACATTTATTACCACTTATACAGGCAACTCCTCCTCCGGCGGCTTCACGCGATAGATATATCAAGATTAAATATATTACTCAACTTCCTTTGGCATATCCTGCCTTTGCTTTCTTTTGTAATCTACCGCAGGAAGTTAAAGACTCTTATTCACGCTTTCTTGAAAACAAGATTAGAGAAGAATACGATTTTCACGGATCACCAATTCGTTTGTATTTTAGAGATAAATAAAAAATGGACTCCATACGCATAGATAAATGGCTTTGGGCTATCAGAGCATTTAAAACACGAAGCTTAGCTACAGAAGCTTGTAAAGGTGGGCGTATAAAAATTGACGGTATTGCAGCTAAAGCTAGTCGCGATCTCAAAATTGGAGATATTATTGAATTTAAAGTGAATAACTTAAATAAAAAGATTAAAGTTGTTAAACTTATTAAAAATCGAGTAAATGCAACTCTTGCAGCTCAAAACTATGAGGACCTTACTTCGGCAGAAGAATACGAAAGATTAGAGTTTATAAAGCAAATGAAAACAGAACACCGCGATCGTGGAGCAGGACGACCCTCAAAAAGAGACAGACGAAATATTGAAAAGTTAAAGAATCTGTAGAAACAGATAAATGCCTTAAAAGTAAAAAGCCCTGATAGAAAATCTATCAGGGCTTTATTTATATATTATTAAAAATTATATTCTAGATAAACAAATCAAACCGGCTCTACCATTTGCAAGATATACGTGATTTGAAGTTGCAGGAAGTTCAACAGGATCAATTGCAACATAGTTACAAGAATATACAGTATCCCAATGTCCAACAGCAGATAAATCAGTTTTATCTAATAAGTAAAATCCACCTTGTCCGTAGGCTACATAAACATATGTACCATCTACTTTAACACCATTAGCATTACCTTTTCCATAATTAAGGAACTGATGTGTAACATTACCTGTCGCAAGATCAACTTTTATAACACCATCATCTCCCATTGCTAAATATACATAACCTTGACTAACATCAACAGCATTTTTACCTAAATCGGTAACATCATAACCGCTTAAAGGATAATCAACAAAGCTATAAAGGTTATTCATATCGAAAACACGAATGTAGGACTGTGTTGGAGAATTTCCGTAAAGTAAAACACCATGTGTACCATCAGCATCAAACTGCTTAGCCTGAGCAACGGCGAAAGAATAATTGGTTTGAGCAGGGAAGTTTTTATTAATTGCCAATAAACCACCACCAATAGTTGGAGCAGTAGGATGAGTTGCACTAGAAACCCAAAGATCGCTACCCGCAACAGTAATAGAATTTCCTGAAGTTCCAAAAATAGACATTTCCAAAGTAGGACCTGCAGATACAAATGGAGGAAGAGCACTTACATCAACTCTTAAAATAACTGAACCTCGTTTATCATTTTCACCTGTAATCCATAAATTATTAGGATCTGAAGAACTAATTTCCATATCGTTATAGTCAACAAGAGGATCATAAGCAGAACCAACTAGTGAAGGACCAGATAAATCAACAATTGCTATTTCGCCACCCCAAGCCTCAGCAGGAGTAACTTTATAGTTATTGAGATGCGAACCAACATAAACAAATCCAGATAAAGCATCTACACAACTAGCACTTAAAGTATCAGTACCGGATATATAAGGTAATAAACGCCAATCCTCATTAAAAGATACTGGGTTTAATTGTGAGGACTTATAAATATAGTTAGTCCACTCAATAGGCTCATTTACAACCATAAATCGCTCGCTTAAAGAAGCCAAATCGTTATTCATCTCGAACGTACGATCTGTAGATGTGTCTATATCCGTTTTAGTTTTATTACAACCTGTAAAAACTAAGGCAAGGGATACAACCAGTAAAAGAACATTTTTTCTCATGGTAATATAATTTTAAGTTTAACTTCATTTTTATCTCCCGATTTGCAAACAATAATTAGACCAAACAAACAATAATCATCGTAATACATTTACTGACAGATAATTAACGATTAATGATAAATGATCCAAAAGAAAATAAATATCCACATAATGGAAATTTTCTTAATTAGATAATTTAGCAATTCTCTCCAATCGCTTGATTAATATACAAATATACAAAAATTATGATTTCACATCAAATTTAATTAAAACTGGGGTCTAAAGGAAAATTAGCCCAAAGAGCATAATCGCCTCCTAAATCCTTTAGCACATTTGCCCACATATTTTCGACTTTATAGGATATTAGTTTATTGTGATTAACTTTTGATACAAGCCACGAATCAGTTTTCAATTCTTCATCTAATTGATTTGCCGACCAACCGGAATATCCAACAAAAAAACGTATAGATTT
>Ga0164318_10002128_pt1 | contig 18204 bp, 20 predicted proteins | sample GuaBasSedimGuay9_FD_113734 | JGI IMG/M metagenome (GOLD analysis project Ga0164318, IMG submission 113734) | Subseafloor sediment microbial communities from Guaymas Basin, Gulf of California, Mexico - Guay9, Core 4571-4, 0-3 cm | ecosystem: Environmental > Aquatic > Marine > Hydrothermal vents... | reverse complement strand
TATAGATTCTTTTAAGATAAGAGCTCAAAATAGTCTCAAGAACAATTTTAATCAGAAAAAGATTGATCGACATTTGGAATATATAGATAATAAAATAGCTGAGTTCTCCAAAAGCCCATTCTTCATTAAAGAATGGCTTATTTGACATGCAAGTATTTGAATATGATTCAGTAAAAGATTCTCACAAATTTTTCACTAAATTGCAGCTTGTACACTCAAAGAGATAAGGCATGGGAAGCTTTTTTTTAATTAAATTGAAGTTTTTGCGTGAACTCCCTTAGCGGGCATTAAAAAAAACCAAGAACAGCTTGATTTCGTATTGTTTTTGTACGTATAATTGTACAATTAAACGTACGTTAAAAACAAACCAATGTTAACAACAACAATTTCAGACTTTCGGAAAGATATTAAAAGATATCTCGATAGTGTTACAAATAATTTTGAAACTCTAATAATAAATAGAGGTAAAGATAGCGGCGTTGTCGTTATTTCTTTGGATGAATATAATTCATTAAATGCTACTAATTACGAATTATCTTCTAAATTTAATGAAGCTCGGCTTGATTCTGCAATTGAAAAATTAAAAAAAGGGCAATCGTTTCCTAAAGAGCTATTAGATCTATGAAATGCATATTTGTAGATGAGTCGTGGGAAGATTATTTGTATTGGCAAAAAACCAATAAAAAAATAACAAAAAAAATAAACGACCTCTTAAAAGAAATCTCCAGAGACTCTTTTTCGGGTATTGGGAAACCCGAACCTTTAAAACATAAATATAGAGGCTTTTGGTCCAGAAGAATTGATGGAGAACACCGATTAATTTATCAAGTAAAAGATGATGAAATTCTAATTGCAAAATGTAGATTTCATTACGACTAAAAAAATAACGTGCGGTAAGCGGTCATAAATAATTGCGGATGAGGTGGATAGATTGAAGTTTTGTGGCTTGTATCAATTATATTGTAACCTGAAAACGAATCTAAAAAATCTTATCAATCAATTATTTGTAGAATGCGGTTTTAATAACTCTTTTTTAAAACCGTTTAATTTTTGCTTCCGGAAAATAAAGCCGGTTTATTTTGTATATTCGAGCTACTTAAACACAAGCTATTAATATGATATAATATCATGACAGATAAAAATATTAGATATAGTTTATTAATTATTACACTTTCTGTTTTTACTACTATGAGGCTTTTCGCACAGTATTCTGAGCCTAAAAATATTGAAGCATTTAAAACACATGAAAAAATAATAATTGATGGAAAATTAGATGAATCTGTATGGCAAAAAGCTCCTCGTATATCTAATTTTACTCAACGAGATTTAGATTTTGGGAAACCCGTAACAGAACGTACAGAAGTTGCTGTTATATACGATAATAATACATTATATTTTGGTATTTGGTGTTATCAAAAAGAGGCTGATAAAATTATTGCAAAGAATTTAGGATGGGATTTTGAATATTCGGAAGATGATAATTTTAAAATGCTAATAGGTCCGTTTAATGATAACCGTAATGGCTATCTTTTTATTGTTAATCCTATTGGTGCAAGGGCAGATATTCAGATTTATGATGGGGAAAATGGTAACAAAGATTGGAATGGTGTGTGGGATGTAAAGACCTCAATTACCTCAGAAGGATGGTTTGCAGAAGTTTATATACCTTTTAGTACTCTACAATTTAAAAATGATAGTATCCTGAATTGGGCACTTAATTTTGAGCGAGATATTGTTTCTAAAAATGAACAAGCTCTTTGGCAAGGCTGGTCGAGAGACTTTTCCATTTATGCCATAGTAAACTCCGGAATGCTCTCTAATATAAAAAATATTGACTATGCTCAAAGGTTTGAATTTAAGCCATATCTCTTAGGTAGTTGGGAATATAATCAAACTGAAGGAAATAGTTACCCGATAAAATATGGTGCCGATTTAAATATAAACTTATCGCCTAAACTCAAACTTAATTTAACCAGTTTTACAGATTTTGCACAGGTTGAAGTAGATAGAATACCGGTTAACCTTTCACGTTTTAGCATCTATTATCCTGAAAAAAGGCAGTTCTTTTTGGAAGGCTACAACTTTTTTGAATTTTATCTTGGCGATAGAAACCAAGGCTTTTACACTCGGGAAATAGGCATTGAAAACGGTAATCAAGTTCCTATAATAGTCGGTACTCGGTTGTTTGGAAAAATTGGAAGAAAAAATATAGGTTTTCTTAATATTCAAGAGGCCGCAACAGATTCAATTCCAACTACCAATAATATGGTTCTTCGTTACAAACAAGATATAGGAAAACAATCGTATATAGGCGGAATATTTACTAATAGGATTAATGAAACAACATCTAATCAGGTTTTTGGATTAGATGCTGTATATCAAACCTCCAACTTTCTGAATAATAAAAACCTTGTCGTTTCGGGAAAAATTAGTACAAGTACCGAAAATTACAGCTTACAAAAAAATGCCCTCACCTATCGTTTTTTTGTTGACTATCCTAATGATTTAATTGATAATTTTATGGCTATTGCTAGCATGCAAAAGGATTTTAATGCTGAATTGGGATATTTACGCAGAACGGACTACGACTCTTACACTTGGCATTTTAGATTAACCCCTCGCGTATTATCCGATTACGGTATTAAACAACTACTCTTAAAACCATGGGGTTTTACCTTATACAATACACATTCAACAGGTGAGATGGAAAGTTTCTCTAACGAAACACGTCCTTTAGGTGCTGTTTTTAATTCCGGAGAAAGATTTGAAATTAATTTTATTCAGAGTTTTGACCGTATAGACGATGTTTTTAACTTAACAGATGAAATAAGTATCCCGGCAGGAAAATATTGGATGTATAATTATGAATTACAATTTGAGACTTATCGTGCTCGCAAAATTTGGATAAGTTTATTTTATAATGCGGGAGATTTTTATTCAGGAAGAATAGAAACATTTGAAAGTGAATTGGGAATAAATGTTAGTAGCCATTTGAATATAACAGGAAGTTATTCCTTAAATAATGTTAGTTTGCCTAATGGGAATGTGGTTACACATGAAGTAGCATCGTATTTTAATTTTGCTTTTAATCCTAATCTTAATATGTCGTTATTTGCCCAATTCAATAGTTTGGATGAGGTAATGATTTATAACTTTCGCTTACATTGGATTCCTAAAGTTGGCTCTGATTTTTATTTTGTTTATAATATTGATTATAACGAACCCATAAGAAAAATAGATTATTTAAAACCGACAACAAGTGGTGCCGTTGCGAAATTGGTTTATCGTTTCATATTTTAAAAGGAAGTAAAATAAATAGCTATTGCTAACAAAAAAATTACATACAATGAAAAAATATATTTTAATAATTGCTATTATTTCGACAATATTTTCTTGTAAACAATATACAAGTACAAATTCAATTCCTAATGAAGTGCAAATTGTTTTAGATTCAGCAAAACAAAATAAAATTGAACTGGAGAAGCTAATAAATCATTATAAAAAAGCTAAGGATAATCAAAAGTTAAAAGCCGCCTATTTCTTAATTGAAAATATGGAAGGGCAATGCTATGCAAAATATAAACTTGTTGATACAACCGATAACAAAGTTAAGTTTAGTGTACTTGATTATAAAGACTATAAAGAAATGGTAGCCGCTTGGGATTCTATTGAAAATAGAATTGGAACAATAGATTATATAAAAGACACATTAATTTTTGATATATACAATGTTAAGGCTGATTATTTAATTGAAAATATAGACCTTGCCTTTGAAGTTTGGAAAAAACCTTGGTCAAAACAACTTAGTTTTGATGATTTTTGCGAATATATTTTACCTTATCGTTCAAGCAATGAACCAATAGAAAATTGGCGTAAACCGTTATTTGATAGATATGCTTGGTTAGAAGATTCGCTAAAAGATAAAACAGATCCTATTGAAGCTTGCACTAAAATAAATTCAGAAATACACTCATGGTTTAGTTTCGACTCACGTTTTTATCGCCATCCAACCGATTTGGGTTTGAGTCAGATGCTAAAATATAAAATGGGCAGATGTGAGGATATGACAAATCTTGCGATTTATGCAATGCGTTCGCAAGGGGTACCTGTGATGAGCGACTACACTCCGGCTTGGCCTAATACCGGTAATAATCATGCTTGGAATGCAACATTAACAAAAGATGGTAAGGTTGTAATTTTTATGGGAGGCGAACGAAATCCATACGATTATGAGTTAGGAAATAAAAAAGCTAAGGTTTATCGCAAAACATTTAGTCGCCAGAAAAATAGTTTAGCAATGACAGCACCTGATTACGAAAGTATTCCCGGCTGGCTCGCACGTTCGCATTATATTGATGTAACTAAAAATTATATTGATGTTGTTGATGTGAAGCTGCGATTAACACATGAAAAACCAGACAGTTGTAATTATGCATATTTATTCGTCTTTAATTCGGGCGAATGGAAATCGATACATTGGGGAACTATTGATAGTAACAATATTGCAACCTTTACCGATATGGGAAAAGACATTGCTTATTTACCTGTTTATTATAAAAAGGAAAAATTTATAGTTGCAGGAAATCAATTTATTTTAAATGAAGACGGCACTATTTCAGAAAATGTAGCAGACACGATAAATACTATAAATATTGATTTATATTCAACAACTAAAAAAGTAACACGTTTAACTACCGATGAAATTGAAAAAGCAAGTTTTAAAAATGGGGCAGAATACGAATTATTTTATTGGAATGATAAGTGGATTAAAATATCATCTCAAATAGCAAAAGAGGAGAAGCCACTGCATTTTGAAAGTGTACCAAGTAATGCTTTGTATTGGCTTGTAGAGAAAGATTCAAAAAAAGACGAGCGTATTTTTACTATTGTTGATAGCAAAGTAAAGTGGTGGTAGAAATATAGCTGACAGGGACAAACTCATATTAATGACAAGTTATACCCTTAAGCCTTAACTATCGATTTTGCTTTTTCTAAAATTGCTTTTTGATCATTTTTAATTGATTGGTATACATCATTTTTATTTTTTCTTAAAAACGTCCAACGCCAAGCTTTTAAAAACTGACAAAAAGAAACCCAATAAGCTCTCGCTAGAATACCCAAAATAGGCATAGCTATAAAAAATACTGAAGCGAATAGTATATTTTTAAAAATAAACCAAACAATTGCTGTTTCTAATACATGGAATAAAGGATATAAAAATAGTGTAATGGCAAATTTAACACTACTTTTAAATTGTGGATCTTTCATTTTTAAACCAATATAAATAGATAAACCAAATGGGATATAATTCAATATCCAACCCAATAAAAACACGGGAGAAGCTAAAATAAAAAGCAAAGATTCTATAAATAACTGAAAATAAGAGCTGTTTTTTTTGCGAACTATAATATAATTTAAATTGTGTTTTTTAATAGTATTTCTATACCGTACAACTAACTCCTGAAAAGCATCCATTTCTTCCGGATGTTCTTCTTCAAAACATTCTAATTGTTTAATTAACTCTTGATCGGTTTGCAATTTATAAGGCTGATTGGTCGATGGGAAGCCCATATTAAAAGCCATTTCGCTTTTATAAATCTCACGTAACTCATTATAAAGATCATAATACTTTTCGCTTTCGATATTAACCATCAAGGGTTTCATCGATTTTGCTAGTGTTTCTTTTATTTGGTTTATGGCAATAGCCGGCTTATCTTTATAAATCTCGTAATAATCAGAAACAGAAATGGGATCTCCAAAATTTATGAGCAATTCTGTACGGAAATTATCATAATTGGAATAGTCTATCCCGATAGGAACAATTTTCATATCCAATTTAAAATCGGTGGCTTCTTCGGTTTGGAAAGCAATACGCGCAAATCCCTTTTTAAGTGTGCGTAATCTTCTTTTATCGCTGTGATTACCTTCAACCATAATCACTATTCCAATATTTTTCTTAATAACATCAATAGTTTTTAAGAATATTTTATTGTTCTTTTTAACCGCATTAAAGCCATCTTTAATTCTAAAAATGGGTAACATTCTAAGAAAATATAGAAAAGCAGCAATAATGGGATTTTTAAAAATATCGGAGCGAGCCATAAACACTAAATGTTTTTTTGTTCCAAACAAAAAAACAAGCGCATCCATCAGAGCATTTTGATGGTTTCCGGTAAAAATAAGATGGGCATTCTCAGGAACTTTTTCGCGATTTTGAATCACAATACGTTTATAAAAAACATAATTATGCCAAAATGCCACAAAATATTTTAGGAAAAGGTAGACATATGATTTTTTATCTATTCGTTTAATGCCCATTTATTTGTCTTTAACCTTTATCAAATATTTTTTTAGAAAAATACGTACCTATTTGCTTAAATCCTCCTGACCAATATACCGCTAAACCAAAGCCGCTTACTATGTGCCAAATTCCCCACCAAGCAGCAACAATAGCCATTCCTCCCAATTCCATTTCAGGAGGAAAGATTTTAGGGTTAAAAATTAAGATTAAGGCTAATCCCGAATTTTGAATACCCGTTTCTATCGAAAGTGTTCTACAATCCTCTTCAGGACGTTTAAAAATAGATCCTAAAAAATAACCCGCTCCCAAAGCCATTGCATTATGAATAAGTACGATTATAAAAATAAATTTAATAGCAACTATAAAATGATCAAAATTATTTTTAAACGCCAACGTTATTACGGCTATAAAAATAACTATAGAAACTCGTTTTATTGGCTTTAAAATTTTAGCTGTGAATTTTGGGAATTTAGAATTTATAAAAATCCCTATTATAAGAGGAATTCCAAGAATAATAAATACCGTTTGAAACATTTGGTAAGCATTAATTTCTAATGGACGGACTAAGGCTGTATTGCTTTTTTCAAATACATTTATGGCTAATCCTCCCCAAAAAGCAAAATTTAAAGGGGTAAAAATTATTGCAACTAGAGATGCGAATGCTGTAAGACTAACGGATAAAGCTAAATTAGCTTTAGATAAACTAGAGATAAAATTTGATATATTTCCTCCTGGTGCCGAAGCCACTAATATCATTCCTAAAGCCATTGTTGGAGATAAAAAGTCTTTTAATGCAATGACTAATAAAAAAGTAAGAAAAGGGAGAACAATAAATTGAGAAAAAACACCAATAAGCGGTGATTTAGGGTTTTTAGCTAATGCTTTAAAATGGTCGAACTTGATTTCTAATGCAACACCAAACATAACTACCGCAATAGCAATATTCAAAGAGTGAAGTGCTGCAGGGCTGAAGTTCAAACGAATTTGATCGAGTGCATGTATGGAATCTTGCATAGCAAAGGTTTTTGGCAATAATATGAATTTTTTTTGAATTACCCTTTTTTTGAGACTTCTCGATAAGATACAATTTGATGTTGATAGTGATCAAAATAATTAGATATTTCGATATGTTTTATACCTTTGTTATCACAACATTTTAAAAATAAAAAGATGGTAGCATTGATTTTGATTTTTGGATTTTTGTTTGGGGCAATATTACAATTTGCCAATTTAAATAAATACAATGTAATAAGTGGTTTGGCAGTACGGAAAGATTTTGCGGTTGCTAAAGCAATAGCTGTAGCTATAGGAATAGGAGCAATATTATTAAATTTCGAAATTGCTTTCGGTCTTGCCTCTTATCACGTAAAACCATTTATTTTTGGGGGAATAATCCTTGGAGGGTTAATTTTTGGTGCAGGTATGGCAATATTAGGTTATTGTCCGGGAACTCTCGCTATTTCTTTAGGCGAAGGATCTTTAGATGCATTAATTGGCATACTTGGAGGTTTGGCTGGAGGGATAGTTTACACCCTTTTATTACCCTTAATACAAGGATCTTTAGGCCCTAATTTTGGTAATGTCTCTTTAAACTCCATTATAGGGACAAATAGTTTATTCTATATTTTGATATTTATTTTGGGTGGAATATTTATTGGAGCATCGTTTTGGTTACATAAAATAGAAAAAGGAAAAGATTTAAAATGGTTGTATTCAGGAATTGCCTTAGCCCTGTTAAATGTTATTGTATTTTCCTCAATGAGTACAAACAGACCTATTGGAGCATCAACAGCATTCCCTTATCTTGCCGATTTAGTAACGGGATTAACAAACAACGATTATTTTACAAAAATCCAAAAACCGGGTAACTGGGAAATAATATTTTTATTTGGAGCTTTTATTGCGGGACTGATAATTTCTATTTTAAAAAAAGAATTTAAACTCATATTGATACACGATAATTGGCTTTATTATAAGGGAAAGTCTGTTTGGAAAAGAATAATCTGGTCGTTCATTGGTGGATTTTTACTCATTATTGGAGCAAGAATGGCTGGTGGATGTACAAGTGGACACATCTTATCGGGAGGAATGCAATTAGCCTTTAGCAGTTTAATATTTGCTCTTTTTGTATTTATTGGACTTTTATTTACAGGCAAAATATTTTATAAGGAGCAATAAATTTACATTTTTTATTTAAAGCTATCTTTTTGTTTCTTAATATGGAGAAGACTTCATTCTTACAAGAATCTTTTTGAGAAATTATCACGTTCTTTGCAAAAAAGAAATTATTATGATAATGTTAGGTGAATATAACCTTTTGCGCATTGATAGAATATTAGATCAGGGAGCTTATTTGGTTGATGATGAAGAGAACGATGTTTTGTTACCAAATAAATATATGGCAGAAAATGCTCAGGTAGACGATGAGATAGAAGTATTTGTATATAACGACTCTGAAGATCGTTTGATAGCGACCAACTTAACCCCCAAATTTACTTTAAATGAGTTTGCTTTTCTTCAGGTGAAAGATGTTAACCGTTTTGGTGCTTTTTTAGATTGGGGTTTGGAAAAAGAAATTCTGGTTCCCTTTAGCGAACAAAATCAACGTATGGAAATAGACCGTTGGTATATTGTTCGCCTTTTGTTAGATGAAAAAACTAACAGATTAGTGGCTTCTAATAAACTGCATAAGTTTATAGAAACAGATTTTATTAGTGTTGAAATTGGTGAAGAAGTAGATTTATTGGTTTTTGAAAGAACGGATCTCGGTTATAAAGTAATTGTTAACAATGTACATCAGGGTTTGATTTATGCTAACGAAATTTTTAAGGAATTGAATGTTGGCGAAACTTTAAGTGGGTTTGTGAAAAATATTCGAGAAGATGGTAAAATAGATATTAGTATTCAGAAGCAAGGTTATCAAAATGTTGAACCAAATGCCATGAAAATTCTGGAAATACTAAAAGAAAAAGAAGGTTTTCTACCACTAACCGATAAAAGTCAACCTGAAGATATTTACAGTCAGTTGGAAATGAGTAAGAAAACATTTAAAAAAGCTATTGGCGGTTTATATAAACGTAAGCTGATACGATTTACGGAAGAAGGTATTTATTTGCTGTAAGTACACGTATAGGATATTTACAAAATACTGAATATTTATTAACTCAAATTAAGTCAGCAATATTTAAGCAAAACATAAAATTATAAATAGATGAAGTTATTAATGATATATATGAATAGCTTTTCATATAATCCAACAATAAAAACTATTGAATCTATGCCCGATTATGTGGGAGAAAAGACTTACAAAAATGTTCAAACAGCATTTATTCAGGTTGAGAAAGAAGACGAAGAAAATGAAACGGCAGTTAAAAAAAAGCTGTTAAAAAATCTCAAATGGATTGCCGGCAAGAATAATACTAAAAAGATTATTTTACACTCTTTTGCTCATTTATCGGAGAGTAAAGCCGAGCCTGAATTTACAAAATCTGTATTTGATAATATAGCCGAAAGACTTACAAATTCGGGTTTTGAAGTTGAGCAAACGCCCTTTGGATATTTTTTAGATTTAAAGGTTGATGCTCCTGGATATTCCTTGGCAAGAGTATTTAAAAACATATAAAAACAAAAACATGAAAAAACTATATCCTGATTCAGGAGTTGAACTAAGTCCATCTATTTCAAAAAATTACGATAAGATAATGAATGGGGCTTCTTTTGGCTTGTACAAATCGTTTATTAAAAAAGCTATTTCAGATTTAGATATCAAAGAAAAGGATGAAATTCTTGACCTTGGTTGTGGAACAGGACGTAATATTTTGTTGATGAATAAATACGTTTCCGAAGACTCTCTTCTTATGGGTTTGGATATTTCGGAAGAAATGGAAAAGCAATTCAATATAAACTGTAAAGATTTCTCAAATATAAAATTTGTCAACAAAAGAATAGATCAACCGTTTGAGCTTGACCAAAAATACGATAAAATTTTTATCAGCTTTGTTATCCATGGCTTCCCTCACGAAATAAGAAAAAACGTTATTAAAAATGCATTTAATCATTTAAAGCCAGGAGGAGTATTTAATATCCTTGATTTTGCAGAGTTTGATATGAAGAAAATGCCTTTTCACCATCGCTTTATTTTTAAAGCTATTGAATGTAAATATGCTTTTGATTATATTGAAAGAGACTGGAAAAATATTTTAAAAGACTATGGTTTTGGCAATTTTGAGGAAACGTTTTATTTTAAGCATTACGTTAGATTACTAAAAGCTAAGAAAAACGATTTTTAGATAGAAATTAATTGTATTATACCTGATGCAAATATCACCAAAACGGTCAAAAATAAATTTCAAAAGCTTTTTGTGGCATTCAATGTTTTTGGCATTGGCATCCAATTTTATGGATGTCGATACAATCATTCCTTCAATGATTGTAAAAGCAGGCGGAAACTCTGTACATCTTGGTTTTTTATCAGCTATTATGCTAGGAGGTTCGGGAGTATTTCAACTGCTTTTTGCCCCGATATTATCTAAAAATGCTCTTAAATTAAGATATTTGATTTTGGGAATAAACCTTAGAATTGCTGCATTGGTATTAATGTCGGCTATGTTCTTTTTTTCTTCTTCACTTAGTGGCGATACAATAATTTTATTAATCTTTATTTTAATATCAATATTCTCTTTTAGTGGAAGTTATTCAAATGTATCTTATATAGATATACTTGGAAAATCAATAAAAGAAGATAGCAGAAAACAGTTTTTTTCAATCAAAGAAATTACGGCAAGCGTTGGCGTTTTCCTTTCGGCTATCTTTGTAAGATATCTTATTAAGCAATACGAATACCCTAATAATTATTCTTTACTATTTTTAATTGCAGGTATTTTGTTACTGATTGCATCATTAGGCTTTTGGAATATAAAGGAAATACGATCTGTTAATCCTGTTAAAAAAAGCCTAATCGACTTTTTTAAACTTATTCCTAAAGAAATAAAAAGCAATCAAAATCTAAAATATTATTTACTGATACTCAATACCCTTGGACTTGGAATAGGGTTTTTGCCTTTTTTAATATTGTTGGCTAAAGAAAACCTCGACTTATCTTATAAATTAATAGGTAACTTTTTGATTTTCAGGATTTCGGGGATGCTATTTATAAGTACTGTTTTTTATCGATTCTCAAAAAAAATCAATTATAAAACACTTTTAACTGTTGCTATTGTTATTGGAAGTATTATACCTGTTTTAGCTTTAGGTCTGAGAGAAAATGAATTTTATTTTCAATTTATTTTTATACTGTCAGGAATATTTGTTTCTCTTTTTAAGATTTCCAATAATGGTATTTTATTAGAGATTTCAACAAGTGAAAATAGAACAATATATGCCGGAATTGCTGGTGCAGGTAAAATATTTTCCACTGTTTTTCCATTAATTATTGGGTTGTTAATATTCTTTATTGGGTTTAAAATTGTTTTTATAATAGTTACAGTAATAATACTTCTAAGCTATTTATTTGTAAGAAAATTAAATTGCAAATAATCATCAATTATCATTCATTTAGTCTATTTTTTTTATGAGCTTAATGGGGTTATTTTTGAGTAAATATCCCTGATAGTAATCAGTAATCGTACCTAAAATAATTACCTTTGCGTTATAGGGTTGTTTTTATACTGCAATTATTTTTTTGGCTAAATCAGCTACTGTCAAACATTAAAAAAAATGAAACAGTATATTACAAATCAAGATACTTTAATTACTACAAATAAAAATAAGACTATGAAAATAAAAAATGTAACAATCGCAGGTGCCGGAGTTTTAGGCTCTCAAATTGCTTGGCAAACAGCTCTTTATGGTTATAATGTAACAGTGTATGATGCTTTTGAAGAAGGGTTAGAAAAAGGGAAAGAGTTTCATAAGAAATTTGCAGAATTATTTAAAGCCACTCGTGGTGTGTCACAAGAACAAATAGATGCTACAAAAGCACGTTTATTTTATACAACAGACTTAAAAGACGCCGTAAAAGATGCTGATTTAATTAGTGAGTCCGTTCCGGAGAAATTAGAAATAAAAAAATCATTCTATAATGATTTAGCTAAATATGCACCGGAAAAAACCATTTTTACTTCTAATTCTTCAACAATGTTACCCAGTGCTTACGCTAAAGAAACCGGTCGCCCTGAAAAATTCTTGGCATTACATTTTGCAAATCCTATTTGGGATGCAAATGTGGGAGAAGTGATGATGCATTCAGGAACAGACAAACAATATTTTGAAATTGTACTGGATTTTGCAAAAAGTATCGGAATGGTTCCAATCCCAATTCATAAAGAACAACCCGGTTATATATTAAATACATTATTAGTTCCTCTATTGTCGGGAGCTCAAAACCTTTTCTTTGGAGGGGTATCTGATTTCGAAAGTATTGATAAAACATGGATGATTAGTACCGGTGCAAAAGTTGGCCCTTTTGGAATTATAGATATGATAGGCATGCAAACAGTTTATAATATTGCTCTGATGAATGGCACAAAAACTAATAATAAGGCAATGATTGAAAGAGCTAAAATGATAAAAGAAAGATGGCTTGATAAAGGTAAAACGGGAGTTGCAAGCGGAGAAGGATATTATAAATATCCAAACCCATCGTACCAAGATCCTGATTTTTTATCATAGTACAGATAAATAAGTGTGATAATACTTGAATACAATATCGAAATAATTACGGGTTTAAAAATAACATAACTTTATTTCCATAATAAACTGAAGGTATATTGCTCACTATTGGCTTTGTTTCTAAATGTTATAAATCATTAATAGATGCAGGCATTTAATTTTAATGAAAAACAAGACTCACTTAATGTTCTAAATTATGAAATTAGAGCATGTGAAAAGTGCAATCTATCTCTAACACGTAAGCATGCTCTTACCGGTGAAGGAGATATTAATGCTGATGTATTATTTGTAGCTCTCTCTCCCGGGAGTAAAGAAAATGATCAAAATAGGATGTTTGTTGGTCCTTCAGGTCAGGTTTTTAATAAACTTTTATCTGCAGCCGGAATTGATAGGGAATCGGTTTATATGACTAATCTGATAAAATGCATGCTCCCTAAAAATCGTAAACCTACTTGGAAAGAAATAGAGATATGTTCCGGTTTTTTAGACGATGAAATTTTACTTATTCAACCTAAAATTATTGTTCCGTTAGGTTATTATGCAACGCTTTCTATCTTAAAAAAATTCCATGCTGATCCTTCGGAAGTAGAGATGAGTTTTAAAAATATAAACGGACAATTATTAACTTTAGAGAACATGAAAATATTCCCTCTTACACATCCATCGGCACTTCTTTATAACCCCTCGTTCGAATCAGGAACTATACAGAAATATATAAAATTAAAGTCTTTATTATGATGAAAGAATATTTTTTTTGCAAAAAGAAGTATTTATTTGTAACTTTATAGATAAACTCATTAAAAGTAATCATCATGAAAGAAATAAAGAATTTATATGACGATTTGAATTGGGAGAATGCAGATGCATATTCCGATGGAGCTCAAAGAAAAGTTTTGAGAAATGATAATAGAGGAGAAACGATATTATTAAAAATGCAAGCGGGGTTTTCTATGTCGCCACACTCTCATATCACTACAGAGCAACATTTTGTAATTGAAGGCGAATATCAAAGTGCAGGTAAAACGTATTCTGCTGGTTCTTATCAGATATTCTCGCCGGGAGAAGAACATGGCCCATTTGAATCGAAAGAAGGAGCATTAATTTTAGTTGTTTGGGATCCTATCAGATAATATTGATAATTAAAAAACCATAGAATAAATTTAAGAAAATGAAAATATTATTAGCAGTAGACGGAAATAGTCTAGAAAGTAAAATAGCAAAAAGATTTGGTGAAGCACCCTATTATTTAATTTACAATAGCGATACTAAAGAAACAGAAGCTAGAGTTAATCCCGGTCATGATGATAATCATTCAGGATTAAGAGATTTGGTTAACGAAGGTGTTCTGTATTTTATTATTGGGAATACCGGACCTAACGCCTTTAATATACTAAACGATATGAAAGCAGAAGTCTATTTAGGAAGAGGTTTTATTGCTAAAGATGCTTTGGACAGTTTTTTAAATAACAAGCTCGAAAAACTTACAAAGGCTACTTTAAAAAAACCTATTCGTAATTAGGTTTTCATTAAAAAATTGTGTAATTTTAAAATGGAGCATTAATTGGAAATGAAAATTAATGTGACAGTAATTTTTTAACTCCAAGACCGTAATTTTTTTATTAATCATCTAAATAGGAGGAATAACATGAAAAATTTAATGAATTTGTATAACGATTTAGGATGGGAAAATGCCGATGATTATTTCACTGGAACAAAAAGAAAGGTATTAAGGAATGAAAATGGTGCCAGAACTGTTTTGCTAAAATTGCCAAAAGGGTTTTTTATGTCACCCCATTCGCACATAACTACTGAGCAACATTTTGTTCTTGATGGAGAATATACTAGCAATGGGAAAAAATTTCCTAAGGGCTCTTATCAAATTTTTTCACCCCACGACGAACATGGTCCTTTTGTATCGAAAGAGGGAGCTTTAGTCTTGGTAATAGGAGATCCAATGTTAATTTAAAAAATTAAAATATGATGACAAAAGAAGAAATATTAAAAGTAATTTCAGTGGTAAAACATCCTGCAATTGATTATTCATTAGTGGATTTGGGTATGATTCAAGATAATATTAAAGTGCTTGATTCTGTGGTAAAATTGACATTTGTTTTTCCTTTTCCGAATATTCCTATTGCGGGTACTTTAATCAATTCAATAGCAGTGCCACTAAAAAATATTGGCTACGATTTAGAGTATGAAATTGTTTTGATGACAGATGAAGAAAAGGTAAAATTTATGCGAATGGAAACAGAAGCATGGAAAGGCTAAGTTTTTTCAATATATTGTTGTCCAATCTTATATTTTTAGTCTAATTTAAACTAGAAATCTAAATAAAATAATAATAAATAGATCTAATAGAAGGAGATTCCTATGAATTTATTCGGCAAAAATGCACTGGTAACTGGTGGCGATAAAGGTATAGGCAGAGCCATCTCTCTTGCTCTTGCTAATAAGGGTGTAAATGTTGCTTTTTGTTTTTACAAAGATCAAGAAAAAGCTGCAGAGACCATTCAAGAGCTAAAAAAATATCCTGTAAAGGCTTTCAAGGTACAAACCGATGTTCGTAATTACAATCAGGTTCAAGGGATGATAGAGCTTGTAAAGGAAAAATTCGGGGAAATAGATGTATTGGTAAATAATGCCGGTACATCTGGATTGAATTCGGCAATTGAAAAAATAAGTATTAAAGATTGGCAGAACGTAATGGATGTGAATCTGACAGGTGTTTTCAACTGTTGTAAAGCAGCTAAGGCAGAATTAGAAAAAAACAAAGGGAAAATAGTAAATATTTCTTCTATAGCTGGGAAGATGGGTGGAACTATCGGTTGTCATTATGCTGCATCAAAAGCAGGGGTTATTGGCTTGACTTTTGCTCTTGCCAGAGAATTAGCCCCACAGGTTACTGTAAACGCAATAGCTCCCGGACCGGTAGATACAGAATTATTATCAGAGGAAATAAAAAATAAATTATCGAAAGAAACACCATTTGGTCGAATTGCAATACCTGAAGAAATTGCCCATACCGCGATTTATTTACTCGAAAACGATTATGTCTCGGGAGAAGTAATAGATGTAAATGCAGGGAGGTATATGGATTAAAAAAAGTAAAATAATGAATAAGGACAGTACTTTTTTTTATTCAGAGAGCAAAAAAAATTAATCATAGAAGAGAATAGTCTCTAAAGCAAAAGTGTAAAAAACTTTGGAGAAATTTACAAAAGCCAATTTATAGAAAGCTGTTTGAGAACAAGGCGCATCTAAAAAATAAATTATATTAAAGTTAAGTTACAAAATATGAAAGTAGCATTTGCAAGTGACAATGGAAAATCGTTTATAGATAGGCATTTTGGCGATTCAGAACATTATTATATTTATGAAATGAAGGCTTCGGGAATAGAATTCGTAAAAAAAATAGAAAATACAACCGAAGAAGATAATGAAGAAATTCATGCCGATCCCGTAAAAGCTAAAGGGGTTACAGAAATGTTAAGAAATGAAGATATTAGAGTTGTTGTAGCCAAAGTTTTTGGTCCAAATATCAAAAGAATAAAGAAAAAATTCGTTTGTATTATAATGAATGATAAAAATATCTCAGACAGTATAAAAAAAGTATATCAGAAATCTGAGCTTATTCTAAGTGAGTGGAATAAAGGGGAAAGCAGAAACCATATCAACTTACAAACAGAGAAGAAATAATAAACTAACGATATGTATAAACATCTTTTTGGCCCCGTTCCTTCGCGCAGACTTGGTATGTCTTTGGGTATAGATTTAATACCTAAAAAAGTGTGTTCTTTAAATTGTGTTTATTGCGAAGTAGGAAAAACAACCAAGCTTACCACCGATAGAATGGAGTATGTAAAATACAATCAGGTTATTACAGAACTGGAGCAGTTTATGAGTAAGAAACCTAAAATTGATTATATCACTTTTTCGGGATCGGGCGAGCCTACTTTAAACAGTAAAATAGGTGCTGTAATGGACTTTATTAAAACAAATTATCCTGATATAAAAACAGCAGTTTTAACAAATGGAACCTTGCTCTCTGATAAAAAATTAAGAAAAGAGCTTTTAAAGGCCGATGTTATCCTGCCTTCTTTAGATGCTGCAAGTCAGGAAGTATTTGAGAAAATTGATCGCCCAAATGCAAAAATAAAAATAGACAACTATATTCAGGGTTTAATTGATTTAAGAGAAGAATATAAAGGAAAAATTTGGTTAGAAATATTCTTATTGAAAAATTATAACGATTCTGAAAAAGAATTGGATTTACTTAAGAAGGCTATCATTAAAATTAATCCCGACAGTATACAGTTAAATACTTTGGATAGACCCGGAACAGTGATGGACTTAATTCCTTTATCGAGAAATGAATTACAGAAAATTATTGATTACTGGAAGCTCCCAAAAGTAGAAATTATTGCATCGGCTCCCGAAAGAACAAATATTGATTCTTATAGCGGAGATATTGAAACGGCTATTTTAGAAACAATAGCTCGTCGTCCCTGCACGCTCGATGATTTGCATCGTTTTTTAGGTATCCATATCAACGAAATAAATAAATATTTAGGTCCCTTAGAAGTAGATAATAAGATCAAATCGGTTAGTTTGGAAAGAGGTGTTTTTTACGAGTTAAAACAGAAATGATTAGCAAGCGTTTTTACTAAATAATTACTAAAACAAAACTATTTATCGTTAATTACGGCATAGAAATTGCTTACTTCTTACAGTCTATACACTTAATATTAAGCCTTATGAAATTAAACGTATTATTCCTCTCTCTTGGTTTATTAATTATCTCTTGCAATAAAGAAAGCATTAAAACCGATCCAGTCCCTATTGAAATTTCAGAAAAAGCACAAGAAATTCTCAGTGCTAGTAATCAGTTTGGATTTGAAATACTACAAAAAGCTTTTGAAGAAAATGGCGACAATAATATAATGATTTCCCCTTTGAGCATAACACAGGCTCTTTCTATGACCTATAATGGAGCCAATGGCGAAACAAAAACAGCTTTCGAAAATGTTTTGCATTTTACCGGACAAGCCACTTCAGAAGTAAATCAATCTGCTTTAGATTTAACCAATGCACTTTTAGAAATCGATTCCAAAGTGGATATCAGTATTGCAAATTCTATTTGGTATCGTCAAGGTTTTTCGGTTGAACAAGATTTTATCAATACAAACCAAACCTATTATAATGCAGAAGTCAGCGCCTTGGATTTTAATAAT
>Ga0164318_10002127_pt1 | contig 18207 bp, 14 predicted proteins | sample GuaBasSedimGuay9_FD_113734 | JGI IMG/M metagenome (GOLD analysis project Ga0164318, IMG submission 113734) | Subseafloor sediment microbial communities from Guaymas Basin, Gulf of California, Mexico - Guay9, Core 4571-4, 0-3 cm | ecosystem: Environmental > Aquatic > Marine > Hydrothermal vents... | reverse complement strand
TATCTGCTGCTGAGGTGCCTTTTTCTTTTTGCATTTCCTTTTGAATCAAACTCTTAGACGAACCTGCCTTCCTTATAACAAAAACTTGCACTACATTGCTCAACATGAAAATAATAGCCAAAACAACTGTCAATTTACTCAGAAAAGTAGCAGCTCCTCTACCACCAAAAATAGCACCCATGCCCCCGGTACCACCAAACGCACCTGCTAATCCTCCGCCTTTGCTCGATTGGAGAAGAATTACCACCAATAACAAAAAACAGACAAGGACATGAAAAAAAACAATAATAGTTACCAATTTCTTAATCCCTAATTTATTCGTTTTTATACATTAAGCATGCGAAAGAAGTTCCCCTGCTTTAATAATGGCAACAAAGGAATCGGCTTTCAAACTGGCCCCTCCTACCAAAGCTCCGTCGATTTCTTCCTCTTGCAACAACTCATTAGCATTCTGGGGAGTAACACTCCCTCCATATTGAATGCGAAATTTATTAGCTAAATCAGCTCCGTATTGGGATTTTAATAGCTCTCGAATGAGAGAATGAACCTCTACCGCCTGTTCAGGGGTAGCATTACGGCCCGTGCCAATAGCCCAAACAGGTTCATAGGCAATGACCATCTTTGCGACTTCATCTGCAGAAAAATCAGCTAATCCTTCCTTCACCTGGGTAGTCACCACGGTTTCCATCGAACCCGCCTCGCGCTGTTCTAAAGTTTCCCCCACACAAAGAATAGGAGTCAAGCCAAACTTTAGCGCTGCTTTAATCCGCCTATTTACTGTTTGATTAGTTTCTCCAAAATATTTGCGTCGTTCCGAATGACCGACGATTACAAATTGGCAACCTACAGAGGTCAACATAGGCGCGGCTACTTCACCTGTAAATGCTCCCTGCTCTTCCCAGAACAGATTTTGGGCTCCTAATTTAATATTAGAATCCTTAATAATCTCCCCGACACTGAACAACATCGGAAACGGGGGACAGAGCACAACGTCCACATTATTGACATTACCAACTTGCTTTTTCAGCTCACCCGCCAGTTCTACTGCCTCGGGCAATGTTTTATTCATCTTCCAATTACCAGCAATAAGTTTCCGTCGCATTCGCACTCCTATTTGTCTGTTAATGCTTCAACTCCAGGTAATTTCAAGCCACTTAACAATTCTAAAGAGGCTCCACCTCCGGTGGAAATATGGGTCATCTGATCTTCCAAGCCAGCTTTGTTTACAGCTGCTACCGAATCACCACCGCCTACAATAGTAATTGCTCCTTTCTTAGTAGCTTCTGCCAAAGCTTTAGCAATGTCAAAGGTACCTTTTGCAAAAGTAGAAATTTCAAAGATACCCATAGGACCATTCCAGATCACCGTTTTGGCACTTTCGATTTTCCTTCTAAACTCATCCACGGTTTTCGGTCCTATATCTACACCAATCCAGCCGGAGGGAATCTGGTCAATATCCACAACTCTGGTAGTTGCTCCCTCTTCAATTTTGTCGGCAATTACAACATCCGCAGGGAGTACAAAATTTACCTTTTGCTGACTGGCTTTATCTAAAATTTCTTTAGCCAGATCAATTTTGTCTTGTTCAAGAATAGAGTTACCAATTTCATAACCTTGAGCCTTAAGAAAAGTGAAAACCATCCCACCTCCAATAAGAAAAGCGTCCACCTTGGGGAGAAGGTTTTCGATAACATCGATTTTGCCTGAAATTTTAGCCCCACCAATAATCACAACAAAGGGCTTTTCAGGTGATTCCACAGCGTTGATCAAATATTTAAGTTCTTTTTCCATGAGAAAACCGGCTGCACATTGCTGGAAATATTTGGTAACACCTTCGGTAGAAGCATGAGCACGATGGGCAGTACCAAAAGCATCATTCACGTACACATCACCGAGTTTGGCCAGTGCTCGAGCAAAATCGGGATCATTTTTCTCCTCCTCGGCATGAAAACGCAAGTTTTCCAACAGTAACACATCCCCGTTTTGCAAACTGGCTACTTGCTTTTCCACCTCATCGCCAACACAGTCGTTGACAAAATACACTTCTTTACCCAGCAACTTACCCAAATGTTGGGCAACTGGCTTTAAACTTTTGCTGGGATCAACTTTACCCTTAGGACGTCCCAGGTGGGACATGAGAATCAACTTTGCTCCCTGATCAATAGCATATTGAATTGTAGGTAAAGCGCTACGGATACGAGTGTCATCGGCAACCTGACCATTCGCATCCAAAGGCACATTGAAATCTACCCGCATTAACAGTCGTTTACCTTTCAAATCTAAGTCTCTAATAGATAACTTAGCCATTCTATCCTCCCCATATCATCAGGCTATTATTTACAAGCTTTTGGCCATTAGATTGATTAGGTCAATTACCCGGCAAGAAAAACCCCACTCGTTATCGTACCAGGCAAGCACCTTAACCAACGTCTCTTCTATTACCATAGTGGAGCCGCCATCGACAATTCCTGAATGCGAGTTGCCATTGAAATCCACAGAAACTAACGGTTCAGCACTAAAATCTAGGATGCCTTTTAGTTCACCATTAGCTGCAGCCTGTAATGCGGCGTTAACTTTCTCCACTGTAGTAGGTGTTTCGACATCGAAAACCGCATCTACCAAAGAGACATTGGGAGTAGGAACTCGCACTGCTAAACCGTTGAGTTTACCTTTTAGCTCTGGCAAAACTTCACCTACTGCTTTAGCAGCACCGGTAGTAGTAGGGATCATCGACAATGCTGCTGCTCGCGCCCTTCGTAAATCCTTGTGAGGCAAATCCAAAATGCGCTGATCATTAGTATAGGAATGGATAGTAGTCATCAAGCCTTTTTTGATTCCGAATTCCTTCAAAATCACCTTAGTGACAGGACCTAAACAGTTGGTTGTACAAGAGGCATTAGAGACTATATGATGTTTAGTTGAATCGTACAGGTTATGATTAACACCAATCACCACTGTTAGATCTGGACCCTTTGCGGGAGCTGTAATGATCACTTTCTTAGCACCAGCATCGATATGCTTCTGAGCATCCTCACGTTTGCGGAACAATCCTGTTGATTCTACCACTAACTCTACTCCTAAATCCTTCCAGGGTAGTTGAGCAGGATCTTTGATGGAAAGAACCTTAAGTTCCTTTCCATCTACCACTATCGCGTCGTCCGTAGCTTTGATATCTGCATCCCAAATCCCATGTACTGAATCGTATTTTAATAAATGTGCTAAAACTTCTGCATTGGTAATATCGTTAACGGCAACAAATTCAATATTTTCATTTTTTAAACCAGCTCTTAAAACTAACCGTCCGATACGTCCGAATCCATTAATACCAACTCTTACTGCCATTGCCAATTCCTCCTTTGAAAGTTAATTTTTACCACTATTTTATCAACTACTCAAACTTTTAGCCAACTCTAATAGCTCTGGAGTTATTTTTTTCTTTTTAGAGATAACTTCTTCCAAGCTAATTGTTGAATAGTTATTACCTTGCAACACTGTCATTTCGCCCGATTTGCCGTCCAAAAGTGCTTTAACAGCAAGCATGCCAAAATTGCTTGCAAGTAGTCGATCGAAAACGGTGGTCACTCCCCCACGCTGGATGTGACCTAATACAGTAATTCTAGTTTCATAGCCAATAGAACCCTTAAGTTTGCGCTCGATGGTATAGGCACTAGAGGCTCCCTCAGCCACAATAATGAGGCTATTGGTTTTACCAGCCTTGTAGCGTTCAAGAAGATGTTGAGCAATCTTTTCCAGGTCGCACGGCACTTCGGGAATAATCGCTGCTTCAGCTCCACTGGCAATAGCCGCCATCAAGGCTAAATAGCCAGATTCACGCCCCATGACTTCAATAATAAAGGCACGGTCATGCGACGAAGCAGTATCACGAATAATGTCGATGGCGGTCACAATGGTATTTAACGCAGTGTCCACCCCGATTGCCATATCCGTACCAAAAAGGTCATTATCAATGGTGGCAGGGATTCCTATTACCTTTATTCCCTGGTGATGCAGTGCCAGAGCTCCGGTCAAAGAACCATTTCCACCTATGATTACTAAACCATCAATGCCCAATTCTTCGATGGTGCGGACAGCCTGTTTCTGCCCACGCTCAAATTTGAATTCCTCGCAACGAGCGGTCTGTAAAATTGTTCCCGCATGTTGAAGAATATTACTAACAGATTTCGAATCCATGGAAAAGTACAACTTATCCAGCAAACCGACGAACCCCTGACGAATTCCCACAACCTCCAATCCCTTGGTCAAAGCAGTGCGGACCGTTGAGCGAATTGCTGCATTCATACCAGAACAGTCACCGCCGCTGGTAAGAACACCTATTTTTTTCATGACTGAACTCAAATTTAATTATTCAATGTGAATTTAATTATAAGGATTTTTTTACAAAATGTCAAGGGTTATTTAATTCTAAACAGTTGATAACACCCTTTCTGAATAGATGATTTCCTAATTTCTAATAATCCTACCGCAACCCCAGGGACAAACCTGCAGCCAGCAAAATCGAAATTGCACAGGTAAGGCGATAAGCGGCGACATGATAAATTCGGAAATTGGCTATAGAATCTTTCCAACGTTTAGCTACAAAGACCGCTGGAAGTGAAAAAACTGCGGCCAGAGTTCCACTGACGCCCACATAATTCCAGAAGCGCTCCCAACCTTCACTCACCCACCAAGGGTTCGCTAATAAATACCGCACCAAAATTGCGAAAAGAGCAAAATTAAAGTAAACCAACATTGGAAATAACAACATAGTAGTTAGACGTCGTAGTTGATATCTATCCAATACAAAAAATCCCATTTCAAACACTCCCCCCAATAAAAGCAATGCTAACACTTGACAACCCCAAAATGGTACATTAAGAAACTTGAAAAAAGCCGCTACTACACCGATCATAATCGTGCTACCAAAGGAGTTATCGATTTGTCGAGCTAATACCATCACAAATACAGCAAAGGTGGTAAGTACTGGAGCACGCAACAGCATGGTTGGTACACCAATAAGACGATCTGTTGTCAGTTCTAAGATTCCCCACAGCGCCCCAAAGAACACAACATGGTAAATAAGATTCGTACGTTTGATCATTCTGCCCTCACCTTTTAAGTTCCAATTACTCTACAATATTAAAGGACTGCTATCACACTATCTTCCCATTCATTATTTTGATTGCTTCTTCTTTCAATACCAAGGCTTGTTCTGGGCGAAAAGCAATTTTGCGCCGCAACAAATCCGCCACTTGTTGCCAAAATTGTAGCCGCTCGATCTCCGTGCCCATCTGCTCTTCATAAGCACACAGAAACTGTTGACAAAATCGATACTTTGCGGCAGTAAACATGGGCTCAGTATCCAAAACAGAACAGGCAAATTGTACCAGATCAAGAATACTATCCCCGGGTGCAGTTTCTTCAAAATCAACGCCGTAAATTTTCTCGCCAGCGAGAATGAAATTACGCAGGTTAGCATCGCCATGCCGTTGACCAGCATGGCGATGAAACGCCACAAACCACCCAGATAGTGTCGGAATCAGTTTCTCATCGAGGCAGGCATTGAGATAGTCACAGAGATTGGCTCCGGCGATGTACTCCATCCACAGTTGTTCTTTGCGTAAACGCAAAGGCTTAGGTACTGGGACACCCCTTTCCAGTGCCTGTCGCAAAACCCGCCATTCTTTCTCCGCTAAACTTGCTTCAGGAAAAACCTTGAGCACTTTGTTTTGATTCACCAAGTGAAAAACTCGATTCTTCCGACTCTTGAAACGAATCCATTCAATCATCAGTACCTTACGCAACCTAAAGGTTGCGGTTACCATTCATTTAAGATGTAAATTGTCTATTTTGCAGAACTCTACTAAGATACAAAATGTGCCAGTCGCTTGCGTGCGTCCTGGACATATTTGATGATCTCCGCAGCGTATCTGCCTACCCGCTCTCCCCAAATCCACCGGATAATACCTTCGATCTTGCTATCGCTAAGCTCATGCCACTGATCAAAGCACAACTGGACTGGAATTGTGCCATTTTCGAGTTTTTCTGGCAGCACAGCAATCCCCGCCATTGCCCCTAATGCCATATTGAGTGGTTCAATACCTTGTTCCAACGCCAGTGCCATCGTTCCAAATATGCGATCATTATAGGCAAGCTTTCGCAGTGGATCACGCCCAGCTCTTTCAATCGTGTCCGCCAAATAAGGATTAGTAATTCGTTGCAACAGGTCTTCAGCATATCTCTTGTAACCTGCATCGGTGAAGAGCTCATCATTTAAATCAGCATATTTTTTTACTAATGCCCTCCCTGACTCATTCAAAAAAGCGTCAGTGGCTACAGCAAAAATGTTAGCATCATTTTTAAGTTCTGCCATTTTCTTGTAACCCTTTAATGCCCCCAAATACGCCAGTAGGGCATGAATAGCATTGTGACCATACAATTTCGCTTCTTCGAAGGGCAGTAGATCATCCTTTTCAATAAATACTTCAATCCCGGGCTTAAAATCTTCTATCCGATTTCGAGTTACCAGAATTCTATTGAACTCCTCAACTAAAAAGGCTCGGTCAATATCAGGTACAATTGTCCTGAGTCCTAGTTCAACTATTTCGGATTTGTTCCTCACAACTCTGCTCATTTTACCGATAACAGTATTTAAGAACTGTACTCGGCAAGAGAAGCCAGAAGCGCCTTTTGCTGAAACAATCCCTTCCAAAATCTCGGCAGCCTGATTGTTATTTTCAGCAGTGTAGATTATTGAAGCGTCGGTTTTACTGGCCTGTAGGCCTTGAGCAATTAGCGAAGCCACACTATTAGTGCCTCCCGTATCGTAGGAATCAACAGAAGGGAGAGCTGTAGCTATTTCTGTGGACTGTGACAATGCGTCCACGAGGATTTTTCTCTCTGAGACTACGTTAGGGTTGAGTATCTCAATATTATCAATTTTCAAAATCTCGATGCCATCCGCACGGGCAACATTTACATAGTAGCTGCCCTTATTAGCTCTGACTGCATCGATAAGTTTTGAATCAATCTCGGCTACGACTATTCGAGAAAAGTTGCCACTCTGAAACGCCTCTTTAATAAAAAGTCCACCTTGAATAGGACCAAATCCGAATCCGGTAAAAATCTTTTCTGCCATAATCCATCATGTTAAATGGTTGTTGAGAAATTCTATCTCTTTCGACTTGTCCCAGTAATCAACCATTTGTAAAGGAGTTTGCTTGATGTGTGGATAAAGGATTGCTTTTCCATCTATTTGAGTTTGTTTGATCATCTTCAATACATCGATTGCGTTGTCTAACGAGCCAACTGCAGCAACGTAATTCCCGGGATCAATTTCCTTATCAGCTATGGCTTTCAGGGTTGCTGCCATATCGCTTGGTTCTCCGCCACTGGAGCCAACTATTTTTATTTCCCGGTAATGAATAGCTAAAGCATCGACTTCCAAAATGTGTTCTCCCCGAGGCAACCCTCCAAACAAATTCGCTACTCCGCCATCAGCAAGCATTGAAAGAGCATTCTGTTGTACTTGTTGAATACCCACAGCAAGGATGATATCATCCGCACCATTGCCCGAAGAGATTTCCTTGAGTGTTTCTTCAAGTTTGGCGGCAGTCACACAAACCAGACGAGTACCCTTTTGCTGCGCCTTTTCGCTGATGCCACTAATTACTTTATCAAGTCGCCTCTGCTGCAGGTCAGACACAATCAAAATCCTGGGATTGAATCGCAAAGCTAATTCAGCATGCATCCTTCCCATCACCCCGGCACCAATAATCACGGTTATTCCACCGGGTAGGAGTCCCAGATGAGCCCTGCGTGGAGCATGGGGATTGTCCTTAATAATGTGGTAGTTTCGCTGCTGGGCGGAATAAACACAACTGATAGGCTCAGCCATCGAAGTGGCAAAGTAAGGTAGGTCCTCATCCGGCAAAGGAAGAAGACATTCGCCCATCAGTACCTCTTCCTGAATACGGATATACTGGGCCAGATGACCACCAAGGGTATAGCCAACTGCGCATTTACGCATACCCTCAGCGTTGTTGTTGTAGCGCTCGCGATGAAGAACCGGAGCAACATCTACTGCAGGCTGAATCACATAGCGCTGACCAACCTTGTATTTATCCTTAAGGTTATGACCAACTTTTACCAGCGTAATTGAACCTTCATCTCCAAGAATTATCGGCCATTTTTTCATGTCCCAGCCGTTAATAAAGGTATGTTTTTCCCCCTGAGCAATCAGTTTTATGATACTGGTACATACCCCTGCAGCATCCACTCGTGCCAAAAGTTGGTTGGGACCAATCTCTGGCATTGGTACCTCTCTCAGTTCAAGATTGTCAAATCCACTGCCGGAAGCTACCAATGCTTGCATAGTTCGGGGTATCACAAAATCGGTTTGGGAAACATAGTCACCGTATTTGCTCATGAGTCATCTCGAAAGTCAAAATTCAAAATCACCCCTTCCTTTAGGAATTTAGGTTGTAACTTTACCCTACCCAAAATTGGATGTGTTTTCGAGCACTTTTTTTATTAAACCCAAAAACTGGGCAGCGTACATACCATTGACGATTCTATGATCCACAGAAAGAGTCATATCCATCAATTTCCGCACCATGATGTTACCATCTTTTGGCACACAAGTATCAGTTATCTGTCCAATTCCCAATATGCTGCACTGACCAGGAACTACTATTGCAATAAAAGACTTTATTCCGAACGCTCCCAGATTGGTGATAGTGATACAACCGCCTTCCAGGTCAGCAGGCGCCAGCTTGTTGTTGCGCGCTTTTTCGATCAAAGCTTTACTCTCACGTGCAATCTGAACAACATCTTTCCGCTGCACATCTTTGACTACTGGAACAACGAGGCCATCTGGCACAGAAACCGCTAATCCAATATTAATACTATCAGCCAGCTTGACTGTGTCTCCAACCAGCTGACCCGCCATAAGCGGGAATTCTTCCATTGCAATTGCAATTGCTCGCATAATGAAATCATTGTAGGATAGTTTTACCTCGCTGGTTTCATTCAATCTGGTTCGCAACTCAACCAGAGCGGTCATGTCTACTGTTGCAGTAAGATAGAAGCAAGGAATTTCGCCTTTTGATTGCAGCATTCTTTGAGCAGTAATTTTCTGCAGCCTACTGAGGGGTACGGTTTCCCCTAATCTAATTGCTGGCTCGGTTACTGGATGTTCAACAGATTTGGACGATTCTGAAGCAGCAGCTTTTCTAACATCCTGTTCAGTAATCCTACCACCCGTAGCGGTGCCTTTAACAGTGGTCAAATCGACACCCAGCTCTTTTGCCAGTTTTTTCGCTCTTGGGGAAGCTATTATTCTACCTACAGGTTGAGGTGGCTGTGTCTGTGGTTTGGTTGGCTCAACAACAGAAGTCTCGAATGCGGTTTCAGCAGCAGGCATACCACCTTTCAGTGAGTCCACAAAGCTCTGGGGGACCTCTTCATCCTTATCTGCCAAAATCAAAATTACCGTCCCAACGGGCAACGTCTGTCCAGTTTCAGCAAGAATATGCTTCACAAACCCATCGGCAGGGGATTCCATTTCCAAAACTGCCTTGTCTGTTTCAACTTCAAAAATTATGTCGCCCTTTTTGACCTCATCACCGATCTTTACTAAACAATTCACAATGGTTGCTTCTTCCATTGTCTGGCCAAGTTGTGGTAATCTTACCTCTTTTACCATTTAATACCCTATTTTTTTTGAAGCGATCATATTAACTACCTCCTTCTCCCGATAGGAGATAGTCGAGTCGAAATTCATGAACAATCAAGCTTAAACAGATCAAAAAATTGCTTTAATAGCCAACGACTGATTTAGCAGACTCGATTATTTTTTCCACACTTGGGATACTCGCCAACTCCAAAGGCTCACTCATGGGTGGAGGTACGTCAGCGGCAGCTAAATTTACTGGTGGAGCATCAAGATAATCAAAGCCGCAGGTTCCATCAGCAAACTGATATTCCATAAATCGACCCGTAATTTCCCTTCCGGCACCACAGATAGGAAAACCCTCGCTTACCGTTATCAGTCGACCAGTTTTGCGAACAGATTCGGCTATCGTTTCTATGTCCAGTGGTTTCAGAGTTCGCACATCAATTACTTCAGCATCTATGCCATGTTCTGCAGCCAGAATTTTCGCTGCTTGCAAGGACCACATCGCCATTCTGCTGTAACTGACAATAGTAACATCTTTACCTTCTCTTTTGATATCTGCTACACCCAGAGGTATGATGTAGTCACCGTTTGGAACTGCGCCGTACTGACCATAGGTTGCCTTGTGTTCGATAAAAACCACGGGATTGTCACTACGAATGGCAGCTTTGAGAAGACCTTTTGCGTCGTAGGGAGTGGAAGGCATTACCACGTAGAGTCCGGGGACATGCATTAGCCAAGCTTCCAGTGATTCGCTGTGATGAGCAGCAATACACCTTCCCACACCGCCTTCAGTCCGCAATACCATAGGCACCTTGGCTTTACCACCGAACATGTAACGGTTGTAAGCACCGACATGGACAAGCTGGTCCATAGCGATGGTAATAAAATCGATGTACATTATTTCGGCGATTGGTCTCAGTCCCCGCAGGGCTGCACCAACAGCCCCGCCAGCTATCGCTGCTTCTGATATTGGAGTATCGATAACCCTCTGGTTGCCGAATTCTGCTAATAGTCCCCTGGTTGCCTGATAGGCTCCGCCATAGAGACCCACGTCTTCACCCATCACAATGACATTGTTATCTCTTCTCATTTCTTCTGCCTGAGCAGCAACCACAGCCTGGGCAATTGTCATTACTTCCATGCCAAATTGCTCTTTGATTTTTGTCCTGGCTTGTTCAACAGCCTCTTTCTTGGTCCTGGCAGTTGACGAATCCAGCACAGCCTCAAAAGCAGCAGTTGCCGCCATCGCCTTTGCCGCAAGATTTTTCTCAGATTCAATAAGCTCAATCGGATAGGTCTCTTCGACATACACATCTTTGGTTAAATCTTCTGGCTTTGGCCAGGGACTGTCCATGCCAAACTTTGTGGCGATTTCGATCGTGTTAAAGGCCTTATTTTTTATTGCATCCAACTGTTGCTGAGTACAGAGCTTCTCATCAAGCAACTTTTTACTCAGAACATTAATTGGGTCGCGAGCGCGCCAGGCTTTTTCTTCTGCCTTGGTACGGTAAACGCGCGGGTCACTTCGGCTATGACCGTACCAGCGATATGTTTTGGCCTCTACAAGGGTCATCTGCATCTGTTCTCTGGCTCTTTTTACTGCAGAACGAATTGCAAGAAACACCGCAACCACATCCTGCCCGTCCACAATCATACCCGGCACATTGTAAGCGGCTGCTCTCTGTACGGCATCATCAACATTACTGGCTCTGACGGTACCTTCAACCTCACTGCCAGAGAATGGCACACTCATTCCATACAGATTGTTTTCTATTATGGCTACTAACGGAAGTTTGAATGCTGAGGCCATGTTCATCGATTCATGAAACGTACCGGTATTAGTAGCACCGTCACCAAAGAAAGACAACACCACCCGACCACTTTTTTTGTACTTTTCAGCCAAAGCTGCTCCCACGGCTGCTGGTTGATTACCCCCCACAATACCAGTTGAACCCAGGTTATTATTTTTTTGGACTTCGGCAATGTGCATTGATCCGCCTCTGCCTTTACAGTAGCCGGTTTCCTTTCCCATCAGCTCGGCCATCATCTGGTTCCAATGATTCTGACGATCATCTTCGCTATCAGCATATTTATTGCCGATAGCTCCACAGTGGCCATGCCCCCGATGAGTGGAAGCGATTACATCACCACGCTCAATAGCAGCAATAGCACCCACGGCTACAGCCTCTTCGCCAGCATAGAGATGTGAAGCACCTTTAATAATATTTTGTCCCAAGAGGTCAAAAACCTTCTGTTCAAAAAAACGAATTTCATAAATCGTGCGGAGCCAATCGATAGGATCATCAGGGGTAATAATTCCATCCTTAATAAGTTCCTTCAACTTGGGAAGCGGTTTCTTGCGAGTGTCTTCAATACTGAAATGCATCCGTGCAACCCTTTCAGATTACAGAAGTAGTCGATTTATGCTTGTGATTGATATGGTGTTAAAGATAGCAAAAAATTTTAATAAAAGCAAGAACTTCATTGCTGAAATTTTACCATAAGAGGGGGATTCTTATGTGAGCGAATTCAATCAGTCCCTGGGGGGTCTCAGAAATCTTTCTCTGCCATATTACACTTCATACACAACTCTCTTTTGCAGTTCATCCATCACCTCCAGCCTTTTGTCTTCGTAACCCTCACGACCCATAAGAGCATAGGTAACAATTTTTCCTTCCTCTACTCCGGGTTGGTCAAATGGATTGATTTCAAACAATTTTCCTGCAAAAGCAGTAGCAATTTCTAACATCTGGAAAATTTGACCGATGGTGAAAGCCGAAACCAGCGGGAATTTTATGGTACAATTGGGCCTTTGATTACGCGTCAGTGCTAATTCTGTAGCTCGCTTCTCTGCTGCAATTAACTCATTAATAGTATGACCTCCCAGATACCTTGTCGCTTTTTCAAGTGCCTGGCCAGAATTGATGGGTAGAACGGTTTCAAATTGCTCCACTTCCAGGAAGACGAAAATCTTGTCGAAAGGGCCTTCCACGTACAATTGAACCTGGGAATGCTGATCAGTAGTTCCTAATGCTTTAACTGGAGTAGGGCCTACAAATACCTGACGGCCTTGAAGATCCAGCTTTTTCCCCAAACTCTCCGCCCAGAGTTGTCGAAACCAATCGGCTAGGCGATAAAGACGATCCGAGTAAGGCATCATTACTACGATCTTTTTGTCCCTCTGGTAGTTTAAATAGTTCAAAACAGCAAAAAGATAGGCTGGATTCTTCCAAATTGATTCTTGTTGGCATAGTTCATCCATGAAACTTGCGCCATGCAATAGCTCCAAAATATCAATCCCAGCTATGGCAGCAGGTAATAATCCTACAGGGGTCAATACTGAAAAGCGCCCTCCTACTCCTGGGGGGATTGCAAAGGCTGTAATTCCCTCTGCCGAAGCTAACTGCCGCAAAAATCCCTTGGCAGGATCAGTCACAAAAACTAAATGATTGTGATAATTGGATCCCAGGCGATCTTTCAAATACTGCAGAAAAACCAAAAAAGTTGCCAGAGTTTCAGCAGTAGAACCGGATTTGGTCACCACGTTAAACAGTGTTTTGTCGATATCAATTACATTCAAAACCGCCTTAATCGTATCCGGGTCGATATTGTCAAGGAAGAAGACCTGAGGTAATCGTTGCTGGCGGCGTTGGGGCGACAGATTGTACAAAGGATGCTGTAATGCTGTGTGAAGAGCAATAGCCCCTAAAGCGGAGCCACCAATACCGATGTGAACGTAATGGTCAAATTTACCCCGGACTTTGCGAACGTAATTCAAAACTTCCTCGGCCATCTTTTTCTGAGAGGGTAAATTCCAGAAAGACACCTCATCGCTCTGGCGATGATGCAAAAACTCCTGGTGAATAGGATCAATTGAATCCGCTATCTTCTGAATTTGTTTACGGTCGATACCGTGCTTAGAACCAATATTTTCTGCCATCATATTGGAATAATCCAACCGCAGACGAAATGCGTTTTTGCCTTTCATTACGCTTCCTTTCGTTTTGACAAACGACGTCCATTTCTACTATTTGTCTTGGTAAAAAAAAATCCCGACAGGCACTTACTTCTGTCGGGAAAATATGTTCTTGTTATTGAAACATGTAAATTATTTTTTGGTTTTCACTCTGGTCAAACCTTTTCAGCTTCTCCTGTTTTGTTAGCTTTAACGTACTTGCGTCCGATTTCAACAAATTCCAAACCGTTCTTTTTCTTTCTAATTTGAATATGACTACCATCCTGAAATTTACCTTTAAGTAATTCTTCAGCCAGTGGATCTTCTACCAAAGACTGAATGGTACGTTTAAGAGGCCGCGCCCCGAAAACAGGATCAAATCCCTTTTCCACAATATACTCTTTTGCCCCTCCTGTAAGCGTAATTTCAATGTCACGTTCCTTTAACCGTTTTGCAACATCGTTCATCACAATATCTACTATTTTCATCATGTCTTGTCTGGTTAATTGTCGGAAAACTACAATCTCATCCACCCGATTCAGAAACTCAGGATTGAACACTCGCTTTACTTCGGTTATGATTTTCTCTTTCATCACCTCATAGTTTGATTGCTCATCTGTACGAGTTGCAAATCCGATTCCTCCACTCTTTTGAATATCTCGCACTCCGAGGTTAGAAGTCATGATCAAGATTGTGTTTTTAAAATCTACTTTACGGCCCAAACCATCAGTAATGTGTCCCTCATCGAGAATTTGCAGAAGGATGTTGAAAACATCTGGATGAGCTTTTTCGATTTCATCAAATAACACCACCGAATAAGGATGACGACGTACCTTTTCGGTGAGTTGGCCACCTTCTTCATACCCTACATAACCAGGAGGTGCACCTGTTAGCCGCGACACCGAGAATTTCTCCATGTACTCGGACATATCAATACGAATAAGCGCTTCTTCATCCTCAAATAGATATTGGGCTAACATCTTAGCTAAATGTGTTTTGCCTACCCCAGTAGGACCAAGGAAAATAAACGAACCGATAGGACGATGTGGGTCTTTTAAACCCGCTCGAGTTCGCTGAATAGCTCTGGACAACAAGCGAATAACTTCATCCTGACCCACTACCCACTTCTTAAGTTCATTTTCCATTTCTAACAACCGTTCAGACTCCGACTTGGCAACGCGCGATACCGGAATTCCAGTCATCATCGAAACTACTTGAGCAATATCTTTTTCCTCAACCACTGCAACAACTTCATCCTCAGCTTCTTGCCAGCGTTTTTTGGCTGCTTCAAGCTGCACATTTAGACGCTTTTCAATATCCCGCAGTTCCGCTGCTTTCTCAAATTCCTGAGCCCGAATCACATCTTCTTTTTGCTTGCGGATTTCTTTGATCCGTTCTTCCAAATCTAAAATCTCTTTGGGGACTACTATATTAGCCAAATGCACCATGGACCCAGCTTCGTCCATTACATCAATTGCTTTATCAGGCTGATAGCGATCTGTGATGTACCGATCGGACAATCTTGCTCCAGCTTCTAATGCTGCGTCAGTATATTTGAGCCTGTGGTGTTTTTCATATTTTTCCCTCAATCCCTTTAAAATCTCAATCGTCTCTTCTAATGAGGGTGGATCGACCATAATTTTTTGGAACCGACGTTCTAATGCACCATCTTTTTCAATGTACTGGCGATATTCATCTAGGGTAGTAGCTCCAATACACTGCAATTCCCCCCGGGCCAAAGCTGGTTTGAACATATTCGAGGCATCCAGCGAACCAGAGGCACTACCGGCGCCAACAATAGTATGAAGCTCATCGATAAACAAAATAATGTCCCGATTACGCGACAGTTCATTGAGAATTGCCTTAATACGTTCCTCAAATTGTCCTCGGTATTTAGTGCCGGCAACAATAGCCCCTAAGTCCAGCGTTACCAGCCGCTTGTTATGTAACACTCGGGGGACCTTTTTTTCTACTATTCGTAACGCCAAACCCTCGGCAATGGCGGTTTTACCTACCCCTGGTTCTCCGATTAGCACAGGGTTATTTTTCTTACGTCGACTAAGAATTTGGGCTACTCGTTGGATTTCCTTATCCCGCCCAATAATTGGGTCCAACTCCCCTTTGCGGGCTAATTCTGTCAAGTCCCGGCCAAAATGATCTATGGCAGGGGTTTTCGATCTTTTTTGTGTTTCCTCGCGCATTGTTGGAGTCCCTTTTATAATGTTTTCTAACTCTTGACGAATAGCTTCGTAATTTACTCCAAAACTCATTAAAATCTGCGCCGCTACCCCCTCTCGTTCTTTAGCTAACGCCAACAGCAGATGTTCCGTACCAATAATATTCGATTTGTAACGTTCTGCTTCTATGTAAGAAATCTTCAACACCTTCTCAGCACGTTTGGTAAACGGGATATTCCCTAACGTGCTGGTTTCACTACCACCTTTTATCGTATCTTCAATAGTTGTACGAAGTTCTTCTAAATCTAAACCCAAATTTTTTAGGATTTCAGCAGCGATGCCTTCACCCTCGAGCAACAACCCCAAAAGAAGATGCTCGGTACCAATATAATCGTGCTCCAAACGAATTGCCTCCTCTCGGGATAATTGGAGCACCATTTGAACCCGACTAGAAAAATTATTTCTCATCGCCAAACCTCTCAAATAAATCTAAACTAACTTCCATCTCTGTGACCTATGAATTCAATTACAATTTCAACTTGTCTCGAACCAGTTCAGCCCGATAGACATCGCGTTCCAAAGCTCTCATACTGCTACCATACAACCGTTGAATATGAGCAGGTTGAGTTATGATCATCAACTCGTTTAGGGTTGATTTCTGAATTTGAGAAATAATCCCCAAATTAACGCCTAATAACAGGTAAGAATAATGTTCTATGAATTCTTTAGAAGTCAATAAGCGAGCTTTGGATAAGATACCAATAGATCGAAAAACTCGATCTTCTACACGAATACGCTCATCATTCATCAACTTTTGTCGGCTCTTATCCTCTTTATCGACAATTTCTTTAGCAACCTTTATTAAATCCTCTATGATACGCCATTCAGTCCACCCTAAGGTTAACTGATTGGAAATCTGGTAAATACTACCAATTACATCAGTACCTTCGCCATAGAAACCGCGCACTGCTAACCCCGAGGGTGTTTTTTTAGTTAAGGCCTTCTCAATCTCTCCACACATCTCCGTAGCAGGTAAATGAACGAAAGCAGAAACCCGCATCCCGGTGCCGGTATTAGTAGGGCAAGCAGTCAAATAACCAAATTGATCAGAAAAAGCGTAATCCAAACATTCAGCAAACCCGTCATCAACTGCACGAAGTTCGTCCCATACGGTACTCAAACTTAATCCAACTCCAAACCCCTGGAGACGCAAATGATCCTCTTCATTGATCATAATACTGATTTTTTCATCCGAACTGAAAGCTACCGCTCGAGGAATTTTCTGCTGCACAAACTCTGGACTAATCAGCCGTCTTTCAACCAAAATCCGAGACTCTAAAGAGGATAACTCCTCTATCGGCAAGAAAATCGCATCCCCTAACTGATCCAATCGCTCAGTAGCTTCCTGTACACGTTCCACAACCTCAGTCAGATTTTGCGAAGAGGCTCGATTAGGAAATGGGACATTACTAATATTTCGCGCTAACCGAATCCGGCATGAAATAACAATTTCGTCCTCTTCGCCCGACTCTTGCAACCAGGGGATCGGTTTACAAACTAAATTCCCAAAATCAAAGTTCATCACACTTCTGTTAATAAAATTTATATTAAAAAAGTGAACTATGCAAATAAAAAATCAATGTTGGTAAAAAAAATGCAAGCTCACTCTAAACTCATTCAACTATTTTTCGAATGTATTTTGCTTTCTAATTCACGAATCTTATCACGCAGCTCTGCTGCTTTCTCATATTCTTCTCTACGAATAGCCCTATTCAGTGCCTTGCGCAGTCGAACAATGTCAACTTCGGGAAGTGAAACATGCTTCCCGCGGGGATTATTACCAATATGGCGCGTATTGCCATGGATTTGCCGCAACACTTCCTCAACTTGAGAATGGAAATATTGGTAACATTTATCACAACCCAGAAACCCTGTCCGTTTAAAATCCTCCCACGCAGCACCACAGTAAGAACAACGAATTTCCTCTGAATGTCGAACTGGTAGATTAGCCTGATTAATATTTTGGGGAAGCATTTGTTTCTTCTTCTCCTTTAAAATATCAAGTACCAGACCCACAAACACATGGGGTAGTTGAGATAATGCTTTGTTAACCCCCAACTTCTCTGCACATTCCTGACAAAGATGCAACTTTTCCTTTTTGTTTTTAATCACTTGGGTTAACTGAATCGTCGCATTTTTTTTAAAACAATGTTGACACAGCATGTCTCTTTCCGCTTCATATTAAACTCTAAATACACAACCTATATTAGTTGACGATTTTACCATCGTAAAGTTCCACAATCCGATCGCCTCTCTGGGCAAGTTGCTGATTATGAGTTACAATCACAATTGTTTGATTTTGTTCCCTACTCAACCGCCAGAGTAAATCATGCAAAGCT
>Ga0164318_10002126_pt1 | contig 18208 bp, 14 predicted proteins | sample GuaBasSedimGuay9_FD_113734 | JGI IMG/M metagenome (GOLD analysis project Ga0164318, IMG submission 113734) | Subseafloor sediment microbial communities from Guaymas Basin, Gulf of California, Mexico - Guay9, Core 4571-4, 0-3 cm | ecosystem: Environmental > Aquatic > Marine > Hydrothermal vents... | reverse complement strand
GAATTAACGAAAATCAATTCCATTTTAGGAAATTCTTCAGTAACTAATTCAATTACTTTAGGGCGCAAACTGAGGCAGGGAGCACAATTGTCATTATAAAAATAGACCAGTGTGGCTGGGTTTTCTTTAACAGTTTTTTCAACTTGTTCGATGGAATTCAGTTCGTTATTAAGCATCTTTTATTAAATTAGAATGGGTATTTCAAGAGCGGCGCAAAAGTAATTTTTTCTTTCTAAATACAAAGTGATATTTTGTTGAGAGCAGATTGAATTTTCTTTAATTTCGCTTAAAAAAATAAAATGACACTAATGATAAAAGGGGCAGGATTAAGCATTGAAGACATGGTTGCCGTCGCCCGTCACCAAAAAAAAGTAGCACTACATCCCAATGCTTTAAAAGCCATTGAGAAATGTCGTGCCATGCTTGAAAGAAAAGTTGCTGCACACGAAATAATGTATGGCGTAAACACCGGTATTGGCGAATTTTCTGAAGTTGTATTAAATGATGACCAGGTTAAGGATTTTCAGAAATACCTTGTTTATAACCATGCTGCCGGAATTGGTGATGCCATGCCAGAAGACTACGTAAGGGCAGCCATGCTTGGAAGAATAAATGTTCATGCGCACGGCAATTCAGGTATTCGTCCGCTTATCACAAAAACATTGATCGAGATGCTCAACAAAGGAGTTACGCCCTATGTTTGCCGCAAAGGTTCAGTGGGTGCCTCCGGTGATTTGGCGCCTATGTCGCAAATTGCACTTTTGATGCTTGGCGAAGGAAAAGCTTATTTTAAAGGGGCACTTCTCGAAGGAAAAGAGGCCATGGAAAAAGCTGGGATTGAGATTCCAGGTCTCCATGCCCGTGACGGACTGGGCATTATTAATGGGTCGAATGTACTTACAGCCATGAGTGCCTTGTTTTTATACGATGCCAACCGATGGCTGATGCAGGCAGAAATTGCTGCTGCCATGTCGCTCGAAGCATTGAAGGCCAATATGGGTCCATACAACGCAAGGCTTCATGAAGTAAGAGGGTTCAAAGGTGCAGTGCGAAGTGCAAAAGCAATTGCCAAATTGGTTGCCGAAGGTGATTTGAAAATGGGAAAAGTAAAGCACAAAGTGCAAGACGCCTATTCCATGCGTTCGACACCACAAGTAATTGGAGCTGCACATGATGCCTTGGCTTATGCCCGTTCGCAGGTTGAAATTGAACTAAATGGTGTTGGCGATAATCCGATTTTCTTCCCTGACGAAGACATGGCGCTTTCTGGAGCCAATTTCCAGGGAACTCCCGTAGCCCTGCCGATGGATATGGCCGGCATTGCTATTACTATGGTGAGTGTGCTTTCTGAAAGAAGAATGAACCGATTAAACAATCCTGCGCTCAGTGCGGGTTTGCCGGCATTTCTTACAAAAGGTGCAGGGATGTTTTCAGGACTGATGCTCAGCCAATATACTGCCGATATGCAAATTGTTGAACAGCGTATCTTGTCAGCACCAGCATCCATTCAATCTATTCCTGCCGCTGCCGACCAGGAAGATTTTGTTTCGATGGGAATGAATACAGCCATAAAAAATTTCCAGATTATTGACAATGCTTATGGAATACTTGGCATCGAATTCATGGCTGCCGCTCAGGCACTAGACTTTAGGGATTATAAATTTGGAGACGGTGTAACAAAAGCGCACGAAGTTATTCGCCGTCATGTTGAATTTCTCGATATTGACCGTCCTTTATACAAAGACCATAACAAAATGAAGGAGCTTGTCGAGTCGGGTGAAATACTTGAGGAAGTGGAAAAAGCGGTCGGGAGTTTGAAATAGAGGAAACCCTCAACCTCAAACCTTAACCTCAACCTCAACCCAACAAATGAAGTAGAATTACACATGGAGGAAACCATAGAACAACCTAAAAAACGCTCAGACTTATTAACAGTTCTTTGCATACTTACCTTTATTGGTAGTGGCATGTCGATGATGGCAAACGGTTTATTGTTTCTCACTATCGAACCGATTAAAGAACTACTTGAACAGCAAAGCACGTATTCATTTTTGGGATCGGAAATAGATATGGGCTTTCTGCTTGACATCAGTCCGGTATTTTTTCTGCTACAATCCCTCACACTTCTTGTTACAATAATTGGTGCAACGCAAATGTGGCAATTAAAAAAAGCCGGCTTTCATCTTTATACGGTATCACAAATCCTGTTGCTTATTCTCCCCAAACTTTTTATTAACGGGCTCCCTTTTCCGGTGCCTGAATTAGTGATTAGTGCGAGTTTCGTCTATTTATACGCCAAAAGTCTTTCTATAATTAAATAGACTGTTTATGACAATTAATTCCGAAATGGATAAAATAAATGTAGTCCCACGCATCCCTTTGCTGTTGAGAATTATCTCTATTATAATTCTTGTAGAAGGTGTGTTGGGGTTTCTGTTTTTTATGGCAGCAGGATTATTTCAGTTAAGTGATACAAATTTTGTTGGATTTAGCGGGCTAAACGGCTTGACCCCTAATTTTTATTCATTCTATATAATACTACATATTGCTCTTTTTTCGGGCTTCATTCTTAGTGGTATTTTCATGCTCAAATTAAAAAAGAAGGGCTATTATTTATTCATTATTAACTACTTAATATTAACAGGCTTTGGTATATATTTGAATGATGTTTTTGTCTGGACAACTATTATAGTTGGTCTTGGTTTTATAGCTGTTTTGACTTATTATTTTAAAAAAATGTTTTAAGTAATTGTTTGTTAAAAAATGTTATAAATTGCACCCTTAAACCAAAGCAGAAACTATAAAACATACAGCCCTCTATATAACTCACAAACATTAACCTAAATTTTTTATTAAGAATTGATTGTTTATTTCTTTAATGTTAAAAAATCATAAAGTTTACAATTTGTATATATCTTGCATCGATTATGAAAATTATTAATCAATTTTATATGTTCAATTAATTCATTAACCAAAAATTATCATTATGAGGAAAATTACAATTTTAATGGTGTTCTTGTTTTTCGTTGGTATACAATTTGCCAATGCACAAACAAGAACCATTAGTGGTAAGGTTATCAGTGCCGACGACGGAATGGGAATCCCAGGGGTTACCGTTCAGGTAAAAGGAACTACCGTTGGTACGACAACCGACCTGGATGGTGTGTATTCCATTGGTCTGGAACCAGAGCATGAAGTGCTGCTATTCTCCTATGTTGGAATGAGCACCCAGGAAATTATTTTGGGTGATCAAACTACTGTTAACGTTACCATGGAGTCGGAAGCAACGATGATGGACGAGGTAGTAGTTACAGCACTTGGTGTATCGCGTGAAAAGAAATCATTGGGTTATGCAGTGGATGAACTTAGTGGAGATGATGTAAACAGGGTTGCTGATGTCAACGTTGTGAGCTCGCTCTCTGGAAAATCTGCGGGTGTATCAGTTATCTCACCTAACACCATGGGTGGTTCTGCCAACATTCTTATCAGGGGTTCAACATCACTTACCCAAAACAATCAGGCTTTGTTTGTTGTTGACGGTGTACCCATCAGTAACAACAACGACCGGGTGGTTCAACATGGTACTTACCAGAATGACGGTTGGGGAGGATATGACTATGGTAACGCAGCCATGGACATCAATCCTGATGACATTGAAAGTGTATCTGTATTAAAAGGTGCAGCTGCAACAGCCCTTTATGGTTCAAGAGCAGCCAACGGTGTTATTTTAATTACAACCAAAAAAGGTGCACGTGGTCCCGGTCAAAAACGGATTGGTGTTACCTGGAACTCAAGTGTACTTATGAGCAAAGCTGATATGTCAACTGCGCCACAGTACCAAAATGAGTATGGTGCTGGTTACGGTCCTTTCTACGAAGACCCAACTGCTTACTTCTTTTATGCAGACCTTGATGGTGATGGTGTAAATGATTTGATCACACCTAGTTCTGAAGATGCATCATGGGGCGCGAAATTTGATCCCAATCTTCAGGTTATTCAATGGGATGCTTTGGACCCGCTTCGGGAAAATTATGCTGAAAAAAGAGCATGGCAAGCCGGAGAAAATAGCTTGGATTATTTCTTCAAAACAGGTTATACTTTTACAAACAACGTTTCTTTTAATGCTGCCAATGATGATGGTTCATTCAGATTGTCTTATACCAATGTTGACCAAACAGGTATCATGGTAAATAGCGAGTTGAATAAGAATACAATTAATTTTGCCGGTGATTACAATTTTACAAAAAAGTTTAATGTAGAAGCCAATATTACTTATGTTAACACACAAGCAACTGGCCGTTTTGGAACAGGTTATGATGGTATGAATCCCATGCAATCACTCGGACAATGGTTCGAAAGAAATGTGGACATGAAAAGATTGGATGAAGGTTATTTGCGTCCTAATGGCGACCAACTTTCATGGAACTCCAGTTATTATGACAATTTGAACCCTATTTTCTTTGACAACCCTTATTATGTGCGTAGAAAAAGTTACCAAGATGACTGGCGCAATAGGGTATTTGGATATGCTGCATTGAATTATAAATTTACTGATTATTTAAGCCTTTCAGTAAAAGGAATGCTTGACTACTATGCCGCTACGCAAAACGAAAGAATTGCTGCCGGTAGTGTTGACCCTTCTTATTATTCGAATTACACAAATCAGGTTTCTGAATTGAACCTTGAGGCTTTGCTTAAGTTTAACAAGACCTGGGACAAGATTTCTTTGAGTGCATTACTGGGATCGAACCTGAGAAGAAATAGTTTTGAGTCTATTTTTGGACACACTGTAGGTGGTCTTGTAGTCCCCGGACTTTATACAGTCTCGAACTCTGAATCACCTTATTATGTTACTGAGTCATTAATCAATAGCGGAGTAAACAGTTATTTTGGAAGTGTATCATTGGGATATGGTAATTTTATATATCTCGACTTAACTGACAGATATGATATTTCTTCTACTTTACCTGATGGCAGTAACGGATACAATTACTGGTCAGGATCACTCAGTGTAGTGTTAACAGAAATTGCAGCAATGCGTGATTTAAGCTGGATGCCATTGTTGAAACTGAGAGCAAACTACGCTGAAGTTGGTAGTGATGCTCCTGCTTATAGCCTGGTTTCAACCTATTCGCAAAACACCAGTTGGGACGGCAATCCATTGTTCTCAGTAAATAGCACATTGCAGAACCCGAATCTGATACCTGAGCGTACAAAGAGTTTAGAGTTTGGTCTTGAGGCACACTTCCTGCAGAGCAGGTTAAGACTCGACGTTTCAACTTATAGCTCTGCTACTTACAACCAAATTCTACCTGTTGCTGTTTCTCCTTATTCAGGAAATAGCTTTATGTGGATTAACGGCGGAGAAATGACAAACAAAGGTTGGGAAATTGGCATTGTTGGTGTACCTGTTCAAACAAAAGACTGGACATGGGACATTGGCGCTAACTGGTGGACCAATAAAAGTGATGTTGTGAGCCTGTTTACTGATGCCAGTGGTACTAAAGTTACCAATATCCTGATATACTCAGCATGGGATGTCTCAGTTAACGCAACAGTAGGCCAGCCTTACGGAACCATTCTGGGAACTGATTATGTTTATCATGAAAATGGTGAGCCGATGGTTGACGAAAATGGTTATTATATGAAATCCGAAAGAGGTGATATGATCTTGGGTGACATTAATCCAGACTGGAAAATGGGTATCCCAACAACTTTACGTTGGAGAGGACTAACATTATATGCTTTGATCGACATCCAAAAAGGTGGTGATGTTTACTCAGTGAGTACCAAATATGGTCAGGCAACAGGCCTGTATGCTGAAACAGCTGGAAACAACCAACTTGGTAACCCAATGCGTGACAACCTTGTAAGCAAAACGGATGGTGAGCTTAGCCCCCATTTTGGTGGTGGTTTGCCTATCAGTGATGCTGCTGATAATTCAGGAGGAACTGTTCTTCCGGGAGTTAAAGAAGATGGAACGCCTAACGACATTCTGATCAACTCGGCACGTTGGGGTAGGGCATTTTATTACAACAACAGCCCAACCAAAAGGTACGTATTCGATGCTTCTTATACCAAGTTGCGTGAAGTTTCTTTATCTTATAGTTTCCCAAAGAAAATGTTTGAAAAGGTATTACTTCAAGATCTTACAATTGCTTTTGTAGGACGTAACTTATGGATAATCAGCAAAAATGTTGACCACTTTGACCCTGAAGCAAGTTTGGGTTCAGGTAATAACCAGGGAATTGAAACTGGTTCTTATCCTACTGCAAAAACTTTTGGGTTTAACCTTAAATTAGGATTTTAATATAATCAGCAAAAAAATAATTAGATATGAAAATAATAAAATATTTATCGCTCGCATTGATCCTCGTTATTGGGGTATCACAATGCAAATTGCCTGATAACATTGACCCTAAGCACCCAACCGAGGTACCTTATTATACCTTGTTTACAAATGCGCTTGTGGGAATGGTTAATCAGACAGAAGAGACCAGTGTTAACTTGAATATCCAAAGGTTAACATGCCAATACTGGCAGGAAACGACTTATTTTGATGAGTCACGCTATTTGTACCAGGACAGAAAAATTCCTGATGGGTTCACCAGAGAATATTACAGGGATGCTTTAATGGATTTCCAGGAAGCAAAAAATATGTTGATGGACGAAAATTACGGTGGAGATCCTGATGAAGCAAAAAACATGATTGCTATCATTGATATCTGTGAAGTGTATAGTTACCAAGTGCTTGTTGATGCTTTTGGAAATGTTCCATATACCGAAGCATTGATGGGCTTTGAAAACTCAGCACCTGTTTATGACGATGCTGCAGCCATTTATAACGATCTGCTTGCCAGGTTAAGAAATGACCTTGTTAGTTTGAATGCAGATTATGGTAGTTTTGGTACAGCTGATGTTATGTACAACGGAGATGTTGCATCATGGAAAAGGTTTGCTGCTTCTTTACTCTTAAGAGTAGGTATGCGCCTTTCTGATGTTGACGCTGGAAAAGCTGGTGTAGCTGCTAAGGATGCTGAAAGTGCTGGCCTGTTTACAGATCAGTCACAAAGTGGATTTGTATATTATCCAGGAGTTGTTCCTCACATTAACAGAATTTGGGAAGGGTTTAGAGCAGGCCGTAAAGACTTCTTACCCACCAACACTATTGTTGATATGATGCTTGCAAAAGAAGACGGTCGTATTGGAAAATACTTTACCATGGTTGACACCAGTAGCAATGCCGAAGTTGAGAAATTTGTATATTTAGGTGCTGTAGCCGGTTTAGATGGTGCACAGTCATACAATAACTTCTCAAACTTCCAGGCTCGTTTCTTTGATCCTGCTTTTGAAGCCAATATGATAGACTATGTTGAAGTTGAGTTCCTATTAGCCGAAGCTGCACAAAGAGGATTTGGTGTAAGCGGATCAGCAGCAGATCATTACAATGCTGCTATCGAAGCCAGTTTTGCATATTGGGAAGCTGAAGGTGTTGCTGAATACCTTACGCAAAACCCATACGATGCTGCCAACTGGAAGCAAAGTATTGGTGAGCAAAAATGGCTTGCTTTATACAACAGAGGTGTTGAAGGACTTACTGAGTGGAAAAGGTTAGACTATCCCCAATTGAATGTTCCTGAAGGAATGGTTTATGGTGATATTCCTTTGCGTATGCCTTATCCTTACAATGAAGTTCAGCAGAACAAAAACAATTACGAAGCTGCTTCTGCTGCCATTGGTGGTGATGAAACCAGTACGCCAATATTCTGGGATGTTGTGCCCAGCCCGTTTAAGTAAATATTGGTAAATACATAATTTTTAAAAACCGCTCTTGTTTCAAGAGCGGTTTTTTTTGTTAGGCCTTTTCGTTGCCGTTTTTTCAGCAGGGTAAAATCGGGTTAAAACCAGAAGAAGTGGTCATTCGTATCCATCAACGGCCAAGGAAGGATGTTTGTATTGGAAAGATCAATTTCAATACCCCTCTCCGCTGTTGGTGTCCCACCAACGGCATTTAGATATATTTACTACACCACAGTTGGTAGTCTGTACCAATAATACTTCCCCAATTCATTAAAATCAAATCACAGAATCTTGAGTTTTAGCTATATGTGTGGACACCAATAATGGGGATAGGAAACTAAGAAAGGGTATGCTAATGAATGTTGTTGGCGAGGAAACCAACAACGGGGGAGGGGAAGGGCAATAACGGAAAAGAGACGATTATTGAATAGAATCGAGCAAATATAAATACCTGTTTACAACCGAATCAAAAGCAGACTGATAATCCGGATCAATTGGTTTTGAAGGTGGCGATTCTACTTTTAGGGGATTAACGGCTTTCCCGTTCCGGTAAAATCGAAAATCGAGATGAGGGCCGGTAGCCAGGCCTGTTTGACCAACATAACCCAACAAATCGCCTTGCTTAACATACTTGCCCACTTTAATGCCTTTTGCAAAGCCTTTTAAATGCATATAAGTTGTGCTATAAGTTCCGTTGTGCTTTACTTTCACATAATTTCCACCGCCACGTTTTTGGTATCCTTTTTTAATGATTTTACCATCACCCACAGTATAAACCGGAGTTCCTGTTGGTGCTGCATAATCAATTCCATGATGCGGCCTTCTTATTTTTAAAACGGGATGCAAACGACTATTTGAAAACCCTGAACTTATTCTGGAATACCGAAGTGGTGCTTTTAAAAAAGCCCGCTGTAAGCTTTTCCCTTCTTCATCAAAATAGTCACCGCTTCCATTTTGTTCAAAATAAAAAGCATAGCGGTTTTTTCCTCCATGGTAAAATTTGGCTGCTTTTACTTTTCCAAGACTGATGTATTGGTCTTCTACAAAGTATTGCTCAAAAATGGCTTTGTATTTGTCACCTTTTTGCAAGCCAAAGAAATCAATTGTCCAGGCATAAATTTCTGACAGATCGTTGGCAAGGTTTGGATCTGCATTCTTTTCCACCAAAGCATTCCACAATGATGATTGGATGACTCCAGAAGTCGAGTCGGTAATAATGTTTATTTCTTTCGCCCCTCGTTTGGCGTATAAGGAATCTGTCAGATGGTACAAAACAAAGGATGCAGCCGAAATTTCATAAGCAAAGTACAAAGCTTTTTCACTTGAGTCGTTTGTACAAATGATGCTGTATTTATTACCTGTCCGGATTTTCCGTACATCAAAAGTATCCCTGGTATAGCGGGCGATGTAATCAATAATCTGGTAATCGACACCATGCCTTAATAAGATGTCTGCAAGGAATTCATTTTTCTTGACATTGCCTTTAATTACTTTCAGGCTGTCAATATTTATTCCGTAAGCAAATTCAGGAATGTTTATTATTTTCTCATCTGTTACAGTGGTGTTCTCATCGGAAGTTCCGCAGGAAAACAAGCCAAGTACAATAAGAAAGTAGAGAAGTTTTATTTTTTGCATTTTACTTTTCAATCAGTCGGCAAAAGTAAAAAAAGTGAGAAGACGGCAGGCAGAAAAACCATTCCTGTTGCAAGCGTCTTTAATTTAGTTTAAGATGAAAATGGATTAACTGTAAAATATCTTCTTTTTTAAGCGAGGACGCTTGAAACGGGGGGTGGGAATATTGAACCTGCTAAGTGGGCTTTTGCTCTTAGCAGGTTGAGAATGTGAATGGTCTCAATTATGTCCGCTCGTCAGCATAATCTTTACCGGCTTTCAAAGCTTTCAGGTTTAGCTGTACAATATCGTCACCTTTTTTAGAAAAAATTGATGAAATCGCTTTTTCAAGAGATTCATATTTAATATCAAGAAAAGGGCTGGCAGCACCGAGAACTACAATATTGGCAGCTTTTATCGATCCCAAATCCTTGGCTACCCTGTTGGCATCGATAGTAACATAATGTGGTAGTTTCCAAATTGCATTTAAAACATCTTCAATTGGTGGATAATTGGCAATATTGTTAAATGGATTCATACTGGTAACTAACCATCCGCCCTTTTTATGTAGCATATTTACATAGCGCAGGGATTCCATTGGTTCTATCGAAATAATGATGTCCGCTTTTCCTTCCGGTATCAGGTCGGATGCGATTGGATTTGAAGAAATTCGCAAGTGCGATTGTACATCGCCACCACGTTGGCTCATGCCATGCACTTCGGCCTGCTTCAATTCTAATCCTTCTGATAAAGCGGCAGTTCCGATAACTGTAGCAATGGTTAAAATTCCTTGTCCGCCAACGCCTGAAATTATGATATTCTTTTTCATTTCAATTTCCTGATTATAATACTATGCTTTTGCTTCCCTCTTTTCCATCATTTTTAGCTTCATTCTTCGTGCCAGTGTTTGAACACATTCGCGTCGGGCAATAATTACTGAAACGCCTTTGTATTCTAACTCTTCCTGGAAAACTTTCACATTCTCCTCGTGGTTTCTTCTAAGCGGTATAATGATACGTATGTGCGCTTCTTCGACACCAACACCCCTGACAATATCATCTACTTTTTCGAAAGCTGAAGAATTCTGTCCGCCAGTCATTCCTGTAGTTGCATTGTCATTCAATAAAACTGTAATCGGCGCTTTTTGATTGACGGCATCCAATAATCCGGTCATTCCCGAATGGGTAAAAGTTGAATCACCAATGGCAGCCACAACCGGGAACAAACCGGCATCGGCAGCTCCAATGGCCATGGTAATGGATGCGCCCATATCGACACACGAATTAATGGCTTCAAGTGGTGGGAGTGCGCTTAAAGTATAACAACCAATATCAGACAAAACACGCCCTCTTGAATAAGGCTCCAGCGCTTCATTTAGTGCTGTAAACGAATCGGTATGCGAACAACCCTGGCAAAGCTGCGGTGGCCTTCCTGCCAGAACGCCCGGTGTTTCAAAGCCTTCAGAAATTTCAAGTCCCAAAGCTTTGCCCACGATATTCGGGTTCAATTCGCCAGCTCTTGGAATACTGCCGTCCATCCGTCCGTGAATGGTTTTTCCTTTATTCAGATAACCTCTCAACAATTCTTCAAAAATTGGGTAACCATCTTCCAGTACCAATACTTCGTCAACCATTTCGTAGAGTTTTTCAACCATCTTACGAGGCACAGGATACTGGCTTACTTTGAGTACCGGAAATGGAATTTTTCCATCTTCATAATTCTCGAGTAAATAGTTGTAAGCAATACCACATGCGATAACGCCCAAACTTTTGTCCTTGGCGGGAAAGAATTTATTGAAGCCTGATTGCATTGCATCTTCTTCAAACAATTCCTGCTTGTCCAGTAACATATTGTATTGCTTGCGTGCGATGGATGGCAACAGTACAAATTGTTGTAAATCTGAGGATAGCTTCATTTTATTTTGTGGAACTTCAGCCTCTCGTTTTACACCTGCCCTTGAGTGCGCCAAACGCGTAGTGATACGCAATAAAACAGGAGTTCCATATTTTTCTGAAAGCTCAAAAGCATACCTTGTCATATCGTAGGCTTCCTGCTGATTACTGGGCTCCATGACAGGAATAAGGGCAAATTTTCCGTAGAAACGAGAATCTTGTTCATTCTGCGAAGAGTGCATCGAAGGGTCATCGGCCGATAACACAACCAAACCTCCATTGGCACCTGTAATGGCTGAATTGATGAAAGCATCGGCAGCAACATTCAGCCCCACATGTTTCATGCAAACCAGCGATTTTTTTCCGGCATAAGACATGCCAATCGCAGTTTCCATGGCGGTTTTTTCATTGGCCGACCACTGTGATTTTATCTTTTTTGCAGACGCATCTTTCGATACCTGAATATATTCTGTAATCTCGGTTGAAGGGGTTCCGGGGTAGGCATAAACAGCAGAAATACCTGCGTCAATAGCTCCCTGGGCAATGGCTTCATCTCCTAACAACAACAACTTTTGCATCCGTTCAAATTAAATTTTTAGTATATTGAAAACAGCACAAAATTATTAAAAAAACAGATCAAATCATTTCACCTAAAAGCTATCTATAATCATTATAAATTGAATAATATTTTACTTTTGCCAAAAGATTGAAACCCATGAATTTCCTTGCGCACGCCCATCTTTCAGGAAACAACAATAAAGTTCTATTAGGGAATTTTTTTGCCGATGCGGTGAAAGGAAAACAATGGGAAAAGTTTGAGACAGAAATTCAGGCCGGTATCCTGCTTCATCGGCAAATTGATACTTTTACGGATAAACACCTGATTGTAAAAAGAAGTGTAAACAGGATAAGGGAAGATTATGGTAGATATTCGGGCGTGGTGATGGATATTTATTACGATCATTTTCTGGCAAAAAATTGGAAACTATACCACCCCTCAAGTCTCAATAGCTTTTCAAAACATGTTTATGCCGAACTTACCAAACGATTTTTAATCCTTCCCGACCGGACAAAACGGATGTTGCCTTTTTTGATTGCACAAAACTGGCTGACATCTTATGCCGAGTTTTCAGGTTTGGAGCGTGTATTCCATGGAATGGACAGGCGTACCGGATTGCTTTCAGGCATGAGTTCTGCTGTTACAGGATTAGAGAAAAATTATGAAGAATTGAAAAAAGACTTCACAGAATTTTATCCTGAGCTTCAAAGATTTTCAAATGATATGCTCACTGAAATTATCGAGAATGGTAATCATTCTGCAAACTTTCAAAGAAAATTGTAATCTGTTTAGCTATTGAGGAAGAATAATTGTGATAAGTTGTTTCCAGTAACGCTTAAGCATTAACCTTCTGCTTGTTTTCTGCATCAACGATTGCCAAATCTAGAAAATTGCGCAATCGCCCCATCTGTTTGTTTGCTTTACGTTGTCCTATTTTTGCCGCCAAAAAAACCACCACCCACAATATCGCTGAAGCAGGAATGCTCCACAACCAGGGTGCACTCATTCCCAGCATCCATTGCGAAACTCCCATTGTACTGCCAAACAAAAAAAGGACAATAATCCCTGTATAGAAAAACATGAACATGGTCCAGATTTTTGGCTTTGGGCCCACAACACCATTTACAACCGATCCACCTTCAACTTGTTCAACAGTAACATGAAGTTCTGGCGACCAATAGTTTTGTTCATTTTCCGGAATTTTTAAATAGGCGTGGTTGAGCAAGGTATTGCCCGCTACTTTTTCTTCGTCTTCCCTTAGCTTGTTTACAATTGACTGCATGATTTCTTCGACAGTCAAAGTGGTATTCAAGCTACACCTCGGTCGTATGGCTAATGGTTTCATATCGTAAAATGGAATTGAGGTGGTGTTTGGATGCTGCGAATATAAAAATATTTTTTGATTGTGATTTGATTTACAACAAACACAGGAACTATGGAATTAAGTAGTATGACAGCATAAAGTTGGCATAAACTGAATTGATTTGAACGATAATTCATTCCATTAATTTCCTAATTTTGACAAAAAAATAATTTCAATGGAACTCTCCCCTTTAACCGCCACTTCGCCGGTAGATGGCCGATATAGAAACAAGACCAATGAGCTTTCTGATTTCTTCTCTGAATATGCACTGTTTAAATACCGTGTTCAGGTCGAGATTGAATACTTTATCGCCTTGTGTAATTTGCCACTTCCTAGTTTGGAAAATTTTGATAAAAGCTATTTTAACAAACTTAGAAATATCTACAAAGACTTTACTCCCGATGATGCCTCATCCATTAAAACCATCGAAAAAACGACCAATCATGATGTAAAGGCAGTGGAATATTTTATCAAAGAATGTTTTGATGAATTGGGTTTGGTAGCCTATAAAGAGTTTGTGCATTTTGGATTAACTTCTCAGGATATTAATAATACAGCCATGCCTCTTTTGGTGAAAGACGCACATAATCTTGTGCTTTCTCCATTGATTGAAAAACTGTTAAACAAAATTAATTTGTCAGCTTTTGCCTGGAAGGATATTCCAATGCTGGCGCGAACACATGGACAGCCGGCATCGCCAACAAAGTTGGGGAAAGAGTTTTATGTTTTTGTTGAACGAATCGAGAATCAGTTGGATCTTTTGCGTAGCATTCCTTTTTCAGGAAAATTTGGTGGTGCCACTGGAAACCTGAATGCACATGTTGTTGCTTATCCTAAAATTGACTGGGAAGAATTTGCTTGCGATTTTGTGAAAAATGGTCTGAAACTCCATCGTCAGAAAACTACAACGCAGATTGAACATTACGATTATCTGGCAGCTTATTTTCAGAATTTGGCACGTATAAATACAATTCTTTTAGATTTTAGCAAAGACATTTGGACTTATATTTCGATGGATTATTTTAAACAGAAAATTAAGGAAGGTGAAATTGGTTCTTCGGCCATGCCCCATAAAGTAAATCCCATCGATTTTGAAAATGCCGAAGGCAACCTGGGTATTGCCAATGCAATGCTGCACCATTTAGCCGAAAAACTTCCAGTCTCCCGGTTGCAGCGCGATTTGACAGATTCTACTGTCATGCGAAACATTGGTGTTCCAATAGCGCATATGCTTATTGCGCTAAAATCATTGATGAAAGGTCTCGATAAATTATTGCTAAATGAGGAAAAAATTACCGCAGATTTGGAAGCAAACTGGGCTGTGGTTGCTGAGGCCATTCAAACCATTCTTCGCCGCGAAAAATACCCCAATCCATACGAAGCACTGAAAGGGCTGACACGCACCAATGAAAAAATAACCAGCGATTCTATCCGTTCTTTTATAAATGGCTTGGCAGTTTCTGATGAATTGAAGAATGAATTGTTGGCGATTAGTCCGGCTAATTATACTGGATTTGAGTTGCTGTAGGGGTGATTTATTGGATGATAAAAAAAGCGTATTAAAATTTGAAGATTTTGTTATGGAAAAACTTGATACATCCAATTATATATTGAAAATTTAGAAATGTAGATTCAGTAATTCAATCCCGTTAGGGATTAAATATTTATAGAAAATTTGATCAGTACAAATAATAGAGTCCTGTAGGGACGTGATATACAGAAATATGGCCAATACATATACGCAAATGTATATTCAATTTGTGTTTGCAGTTCAGAACAGAGTATCGTTGATTCAACCTTTGTGGAAAGATGAGATGTATAAATACATTACTGGTATTGTTCAAAACAATAAACACAAGCTCATCGCGATAAATGGTATGCCAAATCACCTTCATGTTTTTGTAGGTTATAAACCGCATCAGTCTATTCCTGATTTACTGCAGGATATTAAAGGCTCGTCTTCAGCATGGATTAATCAAAAAGGTTTTACTCGTTCGAAATTTAACTGGCAGGAAGGTTATGGAGCCTTTTCTTATTCCCATTCACATATTGATAGAGTAGTTAAGTATATTATAAATCAGGAACAACATCATAAAAAGAAGACATTCAGGAATGAATATCTTGATTTGTTAAACAGGTTTAATATTGATTTTGATGAACGTTATATTTTAAAAGACATATGATGATATTTCTTCTCTAACGGGACTTGTGTATTTTTGTCATTTCTCTTTTTCTATAAATATCATGTTCCTACGGGACAATACAGTATGAGAGATTAATGAGAAAAAATCTAAGGAAATAAATAAAGAATCTGAGTTTTTTTAGAAGAAGTATTGCACAAGAAAAAAATCCCGTTAGGGATTAAATATTTATAGAAAAAAATGATAACAACACCCAGTCCCGTAGGGACGCTATATAAGAACCAATGCCATATCTTTTTTAAATGAAAAAATTCTACCGCGTCCTTGCATACATCAAACCCTATCTGGGATATGCCGGATTGAATGTGATTTTCAATCTATTTACCATTGTATTTTCCCTGTTTTCATTTGCTTTATTGATTCCTTTCCTGAACCTATTGTTTGGCATGAATGAGTTGGTGACCGAAAAACCCGAAATGGGAATTACAACCGGAGCGTTTCTCGATTACTTGAATTATGAAATAAGCAGTATTATTATTTCAGAAGGCAAGGTGCAGGCACTGGTTTATATTTGTGTTATTTTGATTACTGCCTTCTTCCTTCGCAATCTTTCACGGTTTTTTGCCATGTATTATATGGCCAATGTGCGGATTGGTGCAGTAAAGGGAATCAGGAACGATGTTTATAAAAAACTGCTGATTCTCCCACTTTCATTTTACAGCAAGCACAAAAAAGGAGATATTATTGCACGGGTAACTACTGATGTTCAGGAAGTGGAGTTCTCGATTATGAATTACCTTGAAATGATTGTGAGAGATCCTATTACAATTATTGCCTACCTGGCATTCATGATTAGTATGAGCCCGAAATTGACTTTATTTGTATTGATTATTCTTCCGGTAACGGGCTTTATTATCGGACAAATTGGGAAGAGCCTGCGCAAGCAATCCAAGATTGGGCAAGCGCGTTTTGCAGGATTGCTATCAACAATTGAAGAAAGTATTTCGGGCTTGCGAATTATCAAAGCTTTCAATGCAATCGACTATTCCGATGAAAAATTTAAAGGTCAGAACAACGGTTACGCTAAGATATTGCTTTGGATTTATCGCCGCCGCGATTTATCGTCGCCCTTAAGCGAGTTCATGTCTTCGGTAGTGATTGTTGTCGTTTTGTGGTTTGGTGGGCAAATGGTGCTTTCCGATTCTCCCACTATTCAGGCTGCTGATTTTATTACTTATATCGTTGTGTTCTCACAGATTATTCCGCCGGCCAAAACCTTTGCACAGGGATTTTACAGCATTCAAAAAGGGATTGCTTCTGCCGAACGTATTTTTGAAATATTGGATGCTGAAGAAGTGATTGAGGAGAAACCAAACGCCTTGCCCATTAATACTTTTGAGAAAGCCATCGAATACCGGAACGTTCATTTTAAGTACGAACAGGAGCCGGTGCTGAAAGACATTAACCTGAAAGTAAGCAAAGGAAAACTGATTGCCCTTGTGGGTGAATCGGGTGGGGGAAAATCAACAATGGTGGATTTATTACCCCGCTTTTACGATGTGGATGAAGGCGGTTTGTATATTGATGGGAAAAATATTACAGACTACAAAATCAACGACCTGCGTGGACTGATGGGAATTGTTTCACAGGAAAGTATTTTATTTAACGACAGCATTTTCAATAACATTGCTTTTGGAACCGAAGGGGTGACGGAAGAAGATGTAATTGCCGCTGCAAAAGTAGCCAACGCCCACCAATTTATTATCGAAACGGAAGATGGCTACCAAACCAATATTGGCGACCGTGGAACAAAACTCTCTGGCGGCCAGCGGCAACGACTGAACATTGCCCGTGCTGTACTGGCCAATCCGCCCATTCTTATTCTTGATGAAGCGACTTCTTCTTTAGACACCGAATCTGAAAAGCTGGTACAAAATGCTTTGTCCAATGTAATGAAAGACCGGACTTCGGTGGTGATTGCTCATCGCCTGTCCACCATCCAACATGCCGATGAAATCATCGTCCTGAAAAAAGGGGAAATCGTTGAACGTGGCACCCACGAAGAATTGCTTGCCAAAGCCGGCGTTTACAAGCGCTTGCAGGATATGCAGTCGTTTGAGTAGGTCGGGAATCATCTACTTTTGCAATACAAAGTAACTGGCTTAAGTCTGTGACTTAGGCCTCGATTGTCCTCGTTTGTAACGAGGACACATTTACTTTCGTATTTCAATGCAAAAGGCTTCCACTCGTTCCGTTGCAAACGGATAAATAAAATATCCTCGTTACAAACGAGGATGAGCTCGGTGTTTAGTTTTCATATTTCCAAATATATCCGCCAACAGATTTTCTTTTACCATTGCAGCATTTGGATATGTGTATTATCCTGATATAGGTTTGCCTTTTTTTATAATTATTTACCTTTTGTTAAGTCCGCAAAAAAGTTATTTCAGAATTTTTTTTGTGTCTTTTAATTAAACATAACTACCAGCTACCAACACCCCAATTACCATTGTATCCTCCTAACTAAGAATAAAAAATTGATCACAAATGTATACGTTGCTAATAGTATTTGCGTTGTAGCTAAGATACTGTAGCTCATGCCGGAAGTCAAGTATTTTGTTATTTATCTGTAATATCGGGGTGGCTATGGATGAATTTCTATATTGTTTGCTGTAAACTTAACTCCGTAGGGCAGCTCTTAAAATTGCTCTTTCTTCAATTCCATATTTGGTGATTTGATTATTCAGAATTGCTGGAATTGCTCGTTCTAAAAAATCTCGTCAGTGTTTCACTGTGGAAATCATTTTGATTTTCCGGTTGAGCTTTTATCTTCCAATAATAT
>Ga0164318_10002125_pt1 | contig 18210 bp, 14 predicted proteins | sample GuaBasSedimGuay9_FD_113734 | JGI IMG/M metagenome (GOLD analysis project Ga0164318, IMG submission 113734) | Subseafloor sediment microbial communities from Guaymas Basin, Gulf of California, Mexico - Guay9, Core 4571-4, 0-3 cm | ecosystem: Environmental > Aquatic > Marine > Hydrothermal vents... | reverse complement strand
CACGGACATGAAGAGGTTCGGTGATGAGGTACCTGAAGGGCCCTCCCCGCAGTTCGCCATAAACAAGGAGATAATTGAGAACACGCACCTCCACGCGGCGGCATACAAGCTGAATATGGCGTTCTACGAGGTGCGGGGCGTCGAAGGGATGAGGGCGCTCGAGGAGACCGTTCGATACCTGAGAGCGGAGCACCCCGATATACTGGTCATACTCGATGCAAAGAAGGGAGACATAGGAAACACGTCAGGGGCCTATGCCGATGCCGCTTTCGGACATCTCGGGGTGGACTCGGTCACCGTGAACGCCTACATGGGCAGGGATGCCGTCGACCCATTTACGGAAGATCCGGACAGACTGTGCTTCGTTCTGTGCAGAACATCGAACGGGAGCGCCAGGGAGGTTCAGGACTTCGGAACGGATACGAAGCTCTTCATGAGGATGGCGGAACTGGTGAAGAAATGGAACAAGAGAGGCAACCTGGGATTGGTGGTGGGAGCCACATATCCATCCGAGCTTGAGATTGTAAGAAGGATCGTGGGATGGGAAATGCCCATACTCGTTCCGGGCGTGGGTGCCCAGGGAGGGGACCTGGAAGCGGTGCTCAGAAAAGGTACGGATGCGAGAGGAAGGAATATCCTTATCAATGTGTCCAGGGGAATAATGTTCGCATACAGGAACGAGGAGATGGCCGGCCTCTCCATGGGAGAGGCAGCTTCCCGGGCAGCCTCCCGTTACAGGGAAAGCATCATGACAGTGCTCGAAGATGCTGGCAGGTGGTAATTTTGAAGATGAATATGGAAAGGAAAGATACCCCGAGACCCGAGAGCTTCAGCCTCAGGGTCAAGATGAGCCCCATATCTGGTTCGGGTATAGCAAGGATCAACAGACTGCACCTGAAGAATACGGAACTGGAGGAGGGGAAGCCTGTCATGATAATCAACGGGGACCGGAAGAGGATAATGCGCCTCGTCGCCGATGAGATGATGGAGCGGGGGAAGATATCAATCCGAAGGAAGGACATGGGCAAACTGCGTGTCTCGGAAGGGGACGAGGTGACAATCCAACCGCTGAAGAACGTCGGTGAACGGCTTTCTCATGGACTGTCCTTCCTCAGGAAAAGCGGGGATGGCAGATGAAGGACCATGTAAGGAAGGTGAACAGCCCCCTCAAGGTCCCCACCATTCTGGGAACCATCAAGGAGAGATTGGTGGAGTACCGGTTCAACATAGATCATTACGACATCAAGGAGGGGAGCATCAGGGCAAGGAGGAATTCCCTGGACAAGATGGTCCTCGGCCTCTATCGGAACATAAGGGTCCTTGTGAAGAAGGATGAGAGGAGCCAGGACATCTCGATAGATCTTCAGTGGGGCGGCCTCATCTCATCGAACATCATCACGTTCCTCCTGATATTCTTCGTCGCATATGCATTCCTCAAGGGCTCGGGATGGATGGGGTTCCTCTATTCCATTCCCTTCGCGGCTGCTGCCGTCATGATGAACCTGTTCTTCTTCATGCTTCTCAGAAACAGATTGATCAACCTGATAAAAAGGGACCTCGTGGACCTGGAGAGGGAGCTGAAGAGGAAATCCCGAAGGCGGAAAGGTTAGAACCCGGTTGAAGATGATCCCGACCGAACCCAAGAACCCCTCTCCAAAGGCGGGACCTGCGAATACCGCGATGAAATTCCAGCCAGTTGCGATAACCTCAGGAATCCTCATCCTCCCAGGCGACCTCGACCAATTCAGGTGCTTCCCTTCTCCTGAGCATGAACAGGAGGACCAGCGAGACCGATATCAATATCACAACGGAGATCAGAATGAGGACCAGAACGACCCATGCGGGGATTCCGTGTTCGCTGACCCTTCTATCATATTCCGCCTGGGTCAATACCTCTATTGTCAGCTCCGCCTCGTTCTCGCTTGTCCGTCCGGCCATGTCCTCGACGATAACTGAGGCCCTGTAGCTTCCCAGCTCCGAATACTCGTGCACCGTTTCCCTGCCGAATATCCATCCCGACTCGGATCCGTCACCGAAATCCATTCTGAACCTGTATACCCCCACATCGTCCTCGGACCCCTCGATGAGGAAGAGAACGGGGCCCCTGACGGGAATGAGGGTCCTGTTCGAGGAGAGATGCGCCGTCGGGGGCGAGAGGTCGAACCCGATCTCCCATGTCCTCGTTTTCTCCCGGTTACCGGCTCCGTCCTCCGAATAGAAGAACAGGGTGTTCCTTCCGGGGACCAGATCTATCTCCCCACCTGGAAATTCTTCGAAGTGCTCGCCGTCGAGGGAATAGAAGGTCCTCTCGGGGGACAGGGGGGCGTCCTTCGTTGAGAAGGATATCGATGGGGGGATGTCATAGAACCATGAACCGCTGTCGGGTTCCCTGGAAAAGTGCAGCTCCGTGATGGGAGGGGAGGTATCTATCATGATGTGATGGGTGCCTCCATCGACCCTGTTCCCCGCCTGGTCCACCACCCAGAAGCTCACATTGTAATCACCGTCCGAAAGCAGAACGTCGGAGAAGAACTCGAAGGGACCCTGTCCGCCCAGCATGAAGAAAACCCGGGCGCCTTCCTCATCCGTGGAAAGGGAGAGATATGTGGGCCTGGCGCACCATGAAGAACAGAGAGGGGGGTTGAAGGAATAGGAGATCGTGGGGGCGATCGTATCCACCTTGAATCCCGCCACCGTCTCTTCCGAACTTCTCCCGGACGGGACGACCGCCCGACAGCGCAGCTCCCATATTCCGTCCTCGAGACGGAAAGGCGATGTGTACTCGAATTCCGGACCCCTGTTGAGGGATATCCACCCCGTGGCACCCTCGTCAAGTTCCAGCGAGATGAGGGGAGCTGTCCTGTAGAAACCAGATTCCCCGTCGGGTTCTCCGGGTTCGGCAACCAGGCGGAGGTAGGGGTTGCTGAGATCGATCAGCAGGTTGCAGGTGCTGTTGCCGCTCTTCCTTCCGGAAAGGTCCTCGGCCCAGTATCTGAGGGTCCAATCCCCCTGTCCCAGCTGAAAAGGGCCCGTGTAGCGAACGGGGCCGCCACCCGTATCGTAGTATGCGGTATCGTTCGGTTCCAGGGTCGCGAGCGTTATCGTCGGATCGCTCACGTAATAACCGTTCATACCATCCGGATAAGGAGGGTCCAGGCTGATGTCCAATGCCGGGTCCTTCGTATCGACCTTGAATACCATCTCCCTTGCCTCCTCCTCCAGTCCGAAATTGGACACCGCGTGGAACGACAGAACGCTGATGCCCTCCGGCGGGTGGAGAGTGGATACGTATTCCTCCTCCGGCCCTCCGTTCCACGAATAGAGTATCCTTGCATCGGGAGATGAAGTCTCGAGGACCACCCCCGGTGGGGAGAGATACCATCCGTTCCTGCCATCCGGAACGGGTGGGACCACGGAAATGTTCGTGGATGGGGGGGTCCCACCCGTCTCCTCGACCGAGACCGTTATCGTTCCCCCGGCCCTCGAGGTATGCGGCATCACGTAGATCGTATCATATTCCTCCCCGAATCCGGACAGGATCCGGACGATGTCCCCGGCTCCGCTGTTCGTCAGGTTGATTGCGGAGAGTATCATCGAGCTTCCCGTTCCGACTATGGTGACCTCCACGGGATCGGGGGAGCTTACCGACAGGGACATCGTCGGGGAGCCCCCGGTAAGCCGGATGTAATAGGCCGAATACCTTACCGTCGAATCGATCGTGTGATTCACGGGATAGACGTTCGTGTTCACCTCTAAGGTCCTGATCCCTATATCTATGAGCCCCTGGTCGTATATTCCCCCGCCGAAATCCGGATCGTCCAGAAGATCCGCGACCTTCTCCCCCCTCAGAACATCCCCGAATCTTTCCGAATATCCCAGATCGGCCAGGGTGGAGTCGATGGAAGCTATCGAGTTCTGTGCGTTGGCCACGAGGTCCACTGTCAGGTCCCTCATGCCGAAATGGTATGTCAGATACGATACGAACGCATATGCCCTCCCGTAATCAGCGATCGTTCCCATATAATCGGGGGGTTCGCCCTCATCCCAGGTCAACAGGTCGTTCTCCGGATACCTCTCGTAAGCGTCGATGTGACTCTGCACACCCGATGTACCGGGTCCCAGACATATGCGGACGGAGAGATCCGCCAGACCCTCGTTGAGCCAGACATCCTCGTTGGGGTCCAGGTCGTAGTGGAGCAGATGCTGGAATTCGTGGGCCACTATCTCGAAGGTCCAGTCCAGCGAATAATCCAGATCCTGCGAGTCCACGTACAGATCGTTCCTTGTTGCCAGGGACCCCAGGAAGAAGCCTCCCACGTTCCCGGGTCCGTCCCCGAAATCATATATCCGTATATCGATGACATCATAGGGAACCGACGGATTGAACCAGTAAGTGGCATTGGGGTATATCTTCGAATCGAATACGGATCCGAGTGCGTCTATCCCGGTGGACGATACGGTGAGTCCCTCTGCGACATAGATCCTGGAATGGGTGTAGGTGCCGGCAAGGTACCAGCTTGTAGGGATCGGGTCGGTCCTTGTCGGGGTTTCCCCCTCCCCCCTGTCATGAAGCTCCCTTATTAGGGATGTGGCATCCATGGGGGGCATGATGTTCCCGCCTCCGGCCATGTCCTTTACCAGTGCCACGGCATCGTCCACGAATCGGGCGATATCCGGCATTCCGTCCTCCTGACCGGTATCCGGCCTGGACAGGGTCATCTCGGGATATGATGCGGAAAGCAGCATCAGCATCAGAACGGTGACCGCGATCGTTCTCACGATATACCATCCGAGGTATTGTAAATAAATGGAACGGCTAGAGTTGCCTGAATTCTGTCAATACGCAATATGTTTTCCCGAGGGTCACGCCACCTCGATCCCCGATGATGGGGGCTGTTTCTTCTTCCCCTTTATCTTCACGGGAGGCATGGGCATTGGCGGGGGAAGGTTGACCTCCCTGCTCAGTATGACCGCCACGGGCATGCATGTCTTCATTATGGCCGAATGGATCTCCTGGGCGGCGTCGTCCGGCATCTGCCCGGTCTCCGTCCATTTCTCGTAAAGCTCCTTTGCCCTGTCCTTGTAGGTTATCCTGCCCTCCAGACTAACGTTCCCCAGCCCGGTATAGGTGGCGACGAACCTGAAATCCACCCTTGCGGTCTCCTCGTCAGTAAGGAATATCTGGGAAATGTTGGAATTAACGTCTATCCTGATGTTCATCTTCTTTCCGGCCATGCCAGCCCGTTTTGCTTCGATGGTAAGAAGTTCGGTCCTTAGGACACCCATGGGGGCGCACCTCCTTCTTCGACGTCGGGTAATAATGTGGTTCTGTTATTTCACTTTGTTCTATTCCCGACCCCCATACCGAAAGAGCAGATGGCGGACAGCGGGCATGAACCGCATGCGGGGGTCTTCCTGCAGTGGTCCTTGGAAAGAAGGACCAGAAGGGCATGGAACCTGTTGTAGAACAAAGCATCCCCGGAAAGCTCCCCCATCAGGAATGACTGCAGGGAGTCGTAATCCCCCTTTCTCACCCCCTCCGGGAAGCTTCCCCCGAGGAACCTTTCAAGGAACCTCCACGTGTAGGCATCGATGACAAGGACGGGAAGGGACGCTCCGTAGCAGAGTATGGAATCCGCGGTCTCCTTTCCGATACCCTTCACGGAAAGGAGCTCCTCCCTTGCCCTTTCAAGGGGGACCGAACCCAGGTTCTCGACCCTGCCCGAAAAGCGGTCCGAGAGGAAACGGGAGAACTCCTTCAGATATACCGATTTCTGGTTGAAGAACCCGGCAGGTCGAATGAGCCGCACCAGCTCCTCGTCCGGGGTCTCGACGATCCGATCCGGAGAGATGAGATCCTTCATCTTCAGATTGTGAATGGCCCTCTCCACGTTATCCCAGCTGGTATTCTGCGTTAGTACGGCTCCCACGGCCACTTCGAACGGTGTATCCCCGGGCCACCATCCCGGGTCCCCGCAGCGGGAAAAGAGGATGGAATGGACCATGAGCAGTTCCTTCCTGATAGAGGCCCGGAGCATGGAAGGTCAATACCTTGTGGGAAATAATCATTTGCCGGAGGAAAAACAATATCGTCGGGAGCCGATGTCGCCTTCATGGTAAGGCCCCTTGCACGCCAGAAAGAGGCCAGGTGGGACACCCGCTGGAGATATCTCATCCTGGACGGCTATGTCGACGAGCCGGCGGCTCTTGGTGTCCCCCCCTACATCTCACCGCAGGCCCGGTCCATCGCAGGGGGGCTGGTCTGCGGTGGAGCTCCACGTGATCGGGTCGGGTACTTGACCGTGGATCAGTGGAGGATGTCGAGGGGGAAGGAGGGGGGCCGCCTCCCCTTTGAGGGACTGGAAGCCGTGATCATCCTATCCGGCTGCGTGGTCCCCGGGAAATACCTCAGAGGCACCCCCATCTCCCGCAGGGAGGTGATCGAGCTTGTCAGCTCACTTAATGCCCCCCTGGTCGTAATAACGGGTTCGGCGGCGGGGCAGAACAGCGGACCCGGCATGGAGATCTGCCAGGGAGACCCGGGGGTGTTGGGTGAGGGGGTCTCGGCTTCCGGAAGGGTGATATCTTCAACAAGGTCGATCGAGCAGTGGAACACACATCTGAAAGAGGGTGCGTTCATCTCCTCGCTTCATCCGGACCATCCCTCACCCCTCATCAGCGAGATAGAGACGTCAAGCGGCTGCCCCAGGTTCATCTCGGGAGGGTGTTCATTCTGCATGGAGCCCGGCAAGGGTCCGGTCCGTTTCAGGGAACCCGATGACATCGTCACGGAGTTGAGGGAACTTGCATCCTGGGGAGTCGAGAACGTCAGGATCGGGGGGCAGTCGGACCTGATGTCATATCTCTCTCCGGATGTGGGACGTCTCGAGGTCCCCCGACCCGACCCCGAAGCCATAAGAGACCTGATGACGGGTGTCCGCAACGCCCTCCATGACGGAAAGGGCGTGAAGGATGCGGTGAAACGGGGCAGAAGGATCGGTATCGACTGCGGCATCATCCACACGGACAATGCAAACCCGTCCGTCATCGCCGCATATCCCGAGACCTCCCTCGAGGCGCTGTCGGTGATCGCCGGGGAATGCACCTCCGGCTCGGTCCTTGCACTGGGTCTGGAATCCTCGGATCCGGACGTCAAGAAGCTCAACAATCTCAACTCCGATGCCGAGGAGGTCGAAGAGGCCGTGAGACTGATCAACAGGGCGGGAGGCGAATACGGCGATAACGGGCTCCCGCGCCTTCTACCCGGCCTGAACTTCCTCGGGGGCCTTCCCGGTCAGACCCCCGAATCGTTCGAATTCGACCTTGAACTGCTAGGGTCGCTGCTCGACGGGAAGCTGATGCTGAGAAGGATAAACATAAGGAAGGCCCTCTTTCCTGACAGCAGGGGCCAGTATACCGAAAAAACCCTGTCCAGGGAGGTGGAGGCTGCCTTTGGAAGGTTCCGGAAAAGGGTCCGGGACGAGTACGACAGAGGGTTCCTGTCCCTGATGCTTCCCCCGGGTCATGTCCTGAAGGGGGTCATGGTGGAAGCGGCAAGCGGCCATGTCCATTTTGGAAGACAGATCGGCTCCTACCCGCTGCTGGTAGGCGTGGAGCACCGTGCGGAAGTGGGAGAATTCATCGATGTGGCGGTCACTGACATATCATCCAGGTCCGTCACCGGGTTCTCCACGCCTTTTTTCCTGGACAGGGCGTCCTTCAGCGACCTTCTCGCGCTGCCGGGCATAGGCAGGAGGAGGGCCGCTGAGCTGTTCAGGTCCGTTCCCGAAGGATGCCCCCATCCGGAAAAACTCTTCCCGGACCATCCGTGGGTGCTCCCTCACCTCAGATGCGGGAAGGGGTGAAAGATCCGGGCCCGGGGCCCTTTAGGAGGGGAAAAATGTACACTTATCACGGAAATTGTTTTAACCATATCAGTTTCATCATCGGACATGGATGGTGCAAACATGCGGCCGAGAGCGATACCCTTTCTGCTGGTCCTGTTCATGATACTCCAGTCGATCCCTCTCATGATGACATCGGGCATCCCCGGAAGGGACGCGGGAGAATTCCCGAGGAATCACAACATTCAGGATTACGAACCGAGCACCGATGAGCAGTGGGACCTGGACGTGACCATCTCCTCCGACGGGAGATTCTTCGCCGTCTGGGCCGATGACAGGCTGCTCTATTCGGACATCAGGTTCTCCAAGTCCCAGAACGGCAGCAGCTGGGGAGACGGATTGTTCAACAACAATGACATCACAGTCAACAGCGATTCCGGTGAAGGTCGCGAACACTGGCACCCCTCCATCACCGTGGATGCCATGGGTCGTCTCTACTCCATTTGGCTGGATGACGGAGCCGACGGGAACAGGCTCATGTTCGCCACATCGAACAACAGCGGAAATCTCTGGACCCCTGCAGCGCCCATCACCGATGGAACGACGGAGGGGGGTGACATATCGGAACCGTACATACGATGGTCCCCCGCATCGGGTCTGATCGTTATCTACGTTCTGGAGCACAACGCCACCGGAGGGGGAAGGCTCCAGAAGGATATCTCGATGATCCGTTCCACGGACGGCGGGGAGACCTTCTCGGACCCGATAATCCTGAACGATGATGACACGAACGAGGACCAGTTCCATCCGAGAATGACCGTCTCCACCGATGGAGAGGCAGCAGTGATCTGGGAGGATTACAGGAACGGGGACTCCGTCTCGGGAAGGAACGGGGACATCTATCTTGCAGTCATATCCGGGAATGGTGTACCCGGAAAGAACATCCGGGTCGGGCGTGAAGGCGAGGTGGAACAGCAGAACCCCGATGTGGCCTTCTCCCAGAGAGGGGACATCCTCGCAGTCTGGCAGGAATCCGGACTCGATGGCTGGAGAATACGCTATTCGATGGGATGGGCCTCTTCTCCCTCATGGGACGGCAACATGTCCGAGGACCATCAGGCCACGACGGAAAACCTGACAAGAAAGGACCAGTTCCGACCGAGGGTCGGATATGTGGAAGGAGCCTTTGCACTCGCCTGGACTGAGATAGACAGCAGGGATTTCTTCAACATAAGGATAGGGTACCTGTCAAGGAACGGTGATACCGTTTCCCGCAATCACATCGTCGATGATTCCATCTCACTCGGGACGTTCATAAACGACCCTGACATTTACATTGCGGAGATGGTAAGGGAGACAACGGCCGTGATAGGAGCGGGGAACAAGGCCCAGGTGTTCTGGATGGACCACAGGACCGACCCCAATCCGTCAAATGATATCGCGGAGGATTCGGACCCGTACACGGCCACTGCCTTCCCGGATCCCACGATCCCTCATCCCCCGGTCCCCGTCCATCCGCGACTGCGCAGTGTATCATGGGACAGCGCGGAACTGGTATGGGAACCGTCACCGGATGTCGAGTTCAAGGGCTATTACCTCACCATCGCGGAGAGGGAGGACCCACTCTATCCGGACGTACATATCAATGACGGGGCCGTAACGGACAGATTGTCCACACATTTCTCCTTCACCGGCCTTCAGCCCGATTCGAACTACCACGTGAGGTTGATGACCCTTGACCATTTCGGGAACAGAGCGGATTCCAATGTGATAACCTTCGAAACCGGGAGAAACTCCCTTCCCGTATTCAGATTCCTCGAACCTGACGGTGTGGATGACGAAACCGACACCGGCTTCCTGATCTCATGGGAATGCTCCGACGATGAGGAGGTGGCATCGTTCTCGATACATTACGATACCGACCTTGACCCCAGCGATCAGGTACTCCTCATCAACGGTACGACCGCCGAAGGGGGAGGGATCGGTGAATACTTCTGGAACACGTCCTCCCTCCCGTCGGGCGCATACACGCTCAATGCCACGATCTATGACGGGGTGAACGACCCCGTTACCGTGTATTCACCTGCGGTCATGGTCACACACAGGAGGATCATCGAGGATCATCCCCGGGTCCTGTCCGTCCGGGTGGAAGGCGGCAAGGAAAGGGCCTACATAGACCCGAAGATAACGGTGACGTTCAGCCATCATATGTCTCCGGTATCGATAGACAAGGACAGCCTGTACCTCATCGGTCCGGGCAACGTCAGGATGAACGGCGGCATTTCCATGCCGTTACCCGACACTGTCATATTCATTCCGGACCAGCCTCTCCTGTTCGGCTCCTCTTACAACCTGATCCTGAAGCACACGATAACGGATATGAACGGAAGCCAGCTGGATGGTGAGAACCTGGGGACACCCTCGCCCTTCGATTTCTCCTTTACCACCAGATCCGATGCGGGCACACCGGAGATACGTGAATGGGAACCGCAGGGTTCGGATGTACCTCTCAGACCCGAGATAAAGATCATGTTCGACATTCCGATGTCCCCGTCCACATTCCTGCCGGGGATCATAAGGCTCGTCGGGCCCTCGGGAGAGATCCCCTTATCCGTCGAGGACGGGGGCGGAGGACTTCTGCTTCTCGCACATCCGAAGGTTCCCCTCATCAAGAGCACCACCTACATGGTCAATATCTCCTCCGAAGCATCCTCCCTGAAAGGAGAATATATTTCCGGACCCTTCGAGTGGACGTTCCATACCGGTCTGCCGAACATGGACCTGGACAGTGACGGTGATTCCGTTCCCGACGATCTGGACTGGTTCCCGGAGGACCCCCTTGAATCCGAGGACTCCGACTTGGACGGGATAGGGAACAATGCGGACCTTGACGATGACGGGGACGGTATGCCCGATGAATGGGAAATGAAGTACGATCTGGATCCATTGGACCCCTCGGATGCCGGGGAGGACCCCGACAATGACGGGAAGACGAACCTGGAGGAGTTCAGAAGCGGTTCCGACCCCCGATCCACCACGGAAGACGAGAGCTCCATTCTCATGTTCCTCATCGTCATGATCGTCGGGGTCATGCTCATACTCGCCCTTGTTGTCTATGCGGTATTCCAGAGGAACAGGTTGAGGGAGAGGGAGCTCGAAAGGACGTTCTTCAGAGAGGAATGAACCGCATCGATTAAATATCATGCAGAGGAAGGACCGCAAAATTATTCATAACATTGGTCAATTGGGACATCCGGCACTCCACTCGGAAGACAGGTGAGGTCCATGAAGAACCACATGCTCGCTATATCCCTCCTGATACTGCTGACAGCCCCCGTTTTACCCTTACTTCCGGGAGGGGAGGGCTCGGTATCCGACCCCGACGGTTACGGTTACAAGATCGTTGACGGGAACGAGCCGGAACCTGTTCTCGAATTCGATTACGTCAATATCCGAAGCGATCCCAACGTCGTTGAATGGGACACCAGCAACTACGAAACGCTTATCCAGGCGAATCTGGGCTTCAATTTCGATTATTACGGAACCTCCTACTCCAAGATATACGTCAGCACCTTCATCGCGATGTCGTTCGTGGAGAACAGTGCGAGTTCCTTCAGGTATTACTACCAGAAGACTATGCCCTCGACGGGATCCCCGAAGGGGCTCATCGCCGTGTATTTCAACAACAACAACTGCTACGACAGGAGCAGCAAGAGACTCTATACCCTTCAGACGACCATCGATGGAGAGAAGGCATTCATCGTCGAGTGGAATCCCACGAGCGGTGGAAAGATACAGGCCATCCTCTTCGAGGGTGGAATGATCGAATTCCAGTACCAATCCCTCCCGAGCTGGCCCAACCCAGTCGGTTCCTATACCCTGATCGGCATCGAGAATCCGGCAGGGAGCACGGCCTCCGTGTATTCGAAGTACGAGTATCTCTCCACCGCCCTGTTCACACCCCCCTTCGCCATAGCCTTCGTAAGGGACGAGATAAAGATAAGGGCCGTGGGACTTCTCAACGGTGATGGAAAATGGGGGGACACCGTTTATGCGGGAGCAAAACCCTACCATTTCAGGGTCCAGGCCACACATTCCCGCGGGGCCAAGAACTTCCTCAACGTGATCCTCACCCTGGGCTCCCTGTGGGGGCAGGAGAACATCAACATGTTCTACTCGCACAAGAACAGAACATTCTCTCAGCTTTCCGGCTTGGGATACGCGAGCCTTCACGAGGAAGACTGCACGTTCTCGCAGGACGGGAACACCCTGACAGTGGACTTCTTTGTGGACTTCTCCATCGAATATCCAAGCCAGGAGATGAGGAACGTGACAGCAAAGGTGGTGGGGAGATCGGCCGTACCCGATATTCTGGACGCCGGCCAGATCTACTGGGTGGAGACGGAGGTGCAGTGGAACGCCCAGGAGCTTTACGCGGTACGGCAGTCGGATATGAGGAGCCTCCGCATGAACGATTACGTAAAGGGTGGCGAGGTCATAAGGTTCACCGGAATCAAGGTGGTTTACGAGGATTCCGAGGTCCAGCCACCCCACACGATGTTCAACATTCTCGTGACCGATAATTTCGGGAACAGCAAGGTCGTCTACATCCAGCAGGGTTCGTACATGGATTTCACATGGACCTCGGTCCATGAATCAACCCTCATGTCATGGCACTTCGAGGTGAGGGGATTCCCGCCTCTCAACGTTCTCTCGGAGAACTTTGACTTCTCACTCAGGGTGGACATAGACATACCCAACGAGGTGCCGTCCGTCTCGGTTCATCCCGACTCCATCGACGACCCGGCAGCGGACAATGACAATGACGGGACGGTGTTCGTGAGCTGGGAGCCCTCGGAGGACGGGGGAGCGGGTATGGGAGGCTACATCGTCAGGGCGGAAGCTCCGGGTTTTTCCACCTCGAAGGAGGTTTCCGCATCATCAAACTGGACGAAACTGGGTGACCGGTTCGGTGAGGAGCTTCCCGAGGGCATCGTCAACATCTCCGTGACCCCCAAGGACGATGTCGGTAACATGGGCCGGCCTACATGGTCACTGTTCAGGGTTGACCTCACGGGCCCGACCTACCGGCTCCTGTCCCCGGAAAGGGGAACATATGCAATGAGCACAAAACCCGAGGTGACCATCCGGATAACGGATGACAACACGGGTATAGAGGGAACCAGTCTCGTTTACAGGGTCTCGCGGGACGGAGGATACACGTACGGGGAGTGGAAGAGCTTCTACTTCTTCGGAACGGGGAATGATATAACGAGAACCCTGAAACCCACGCTGTCGGAGGGCAGGGACAATCTCATACAGGTGAAGGGGACGGACATCGCCCACTCGGAGGAGACGATCTCGGATGAGATGCCGATATGGGTGGATGCAAGGGCCCCCTCCATCTCCATGGACGAGCCTCTGACGGACGGGAACGGAACGACCGTGGAATGGTTGAAGGACAAGAATACGGCTCTGAGGATCAAGATCCACGATTTCAAGGGTTCGGGCATCGATCCCTCCAGGATCTCCTACAGGTATTCGACCGATGGAGGAAAGACATTCTCGACGGATATACCTCTCGAGGGCGAGGGCTACAACAACACCGATGGATACTTCGAGTACGCATTCGCAATAAGAAGGAAGGAATGGAACGAGGGTGACGGCAACATACTCGTTGTCGAGGCCCGGGACATGGTGGGCAGGAACACCACTGCCACGTTCAGGCTCAGGTTCGACATGGTCCCCGAAGTGACCCTGATATCCCCCCTGCCCCTGGAAAAGCTCTTCGACAACGAGACCATACATTTCCAGGTGGTGGTGGAGGACCGGGACGGAAAGGATGATGTCTCCGTATCATGGCTTTCGAACGTTGACGGGATACTGGGGATCGGAGAGAGCATCGATGTCCGCCTCTCACCCGGTGAACATATCATTCAGGTAACGGTAAAGGATGGTGTTCACACCGTCAGAAAGCTCTATTCATTCACCGTTTTTGATTCCATCCTCGAGGACCCCCGCTACAAGGACACCGACGGGGATGGAATGAACGACAGCTACGAGCAGGAGCACGGACTCAACCCATTCGCGGACGATTCCTCTGCGGATCTGGATGGGGATGGTTTCACGAACCTTGAGGAATACTATGCCGGGACGGATCCCGCCGACAAGGGAAGCTATCCCGGATCGGAGATAGAGGAGGAGGTCTTTCCGATACTTCCGGTGCTTGTCCTCATCGGTGCACTGGTGATACTGCTCGGAGCGGGTTTTCTGCTTGCAAGGGAATCCGGCAGGGCCAGAGCGAAAACGCCTTCGATCCCGCTGCCGCCTCCTCCCGTGCATTTGCAGGGAGCCGTTCAGCAGGGAAACCTGCAGGGGATCGGCTACGAGGCCCTTCCACCGCCCGGTACAGGGACCCTATAGAGGATCGGAAGCGATCAATGAACCCTTTCATTCACCCGCTTAGTATATATCCTCTTTATCCGTCTTGCCTCCACCGGGGAACCTTCCCTGTACACCATGCGCCTTTCCGTCTTTATCTTGGTGACGACAACCTTGGTCCTTCCAAGGTCCATCAGGTCCCCGACAGCGAACTCCTCATCCGGGGCCGCCGTCAACTTCTGGGACCTCGTATTGGCTCCCTCCACGACGGATATCTTCACATCGATCGTGTCGTAGTTCTTCAACCAGAGACAGGATACCTCTTCCGCCTGGGCCCTGTCCAATCTTCTACCGCCGGATTCTATTGACGTTATACGCAGGTTGTGCCCGTCCCACATCATCTCCTCCCCCACGCGGAGGAGCTCATGGGGATAGAGTTCCATGGAGGTCTTGGTCGAGGAGCTTCCCTCCGAGATGATGGCGGGCACCTTGACGGGTTTCTCCATATCCAGATGAGCGGAATGTACCGAGCCGCACGGGACGCACTGAACGGTCCCGTCGAACCCCGCATTCTCATCCGATGATATGCTTCCCCTCAGTATCCGGTGAGGGGTCTCCTCGCCGCATATCTCACAGAAGAGATAGATAACGGATGTCTCGGCCATGGGCGAGGCAGATAAAGGGGCCTTATTTAAAATATGTCATAGAGAGGCTTTATAGAAACCCTATCAAGATGAATAAAGATAATTTCATACTTCTCTCGATATTGTAGACCATTACCATGAACAATATCTCCCGGTTCTGGTTCCAGACCTTCCTGGTATGGACACAGTCTCCCATCTTTCTCTTAATAACTGAGTTCACGGTCTCAACCTTGTTACGCTGTCGATACCGATCCTGCTCACAGCGCCGGACCTCCATTTTGGTTGAATTTTATGGGACTCACAACGAAATGGGGGGGCGATACCATAGTACTTTCGTTACGTGGAAGAGAGGATTTCTACAAAGCTCATAGAGAACCATTATATCCCAAAAGGGCCTCGCAGGAATCATGGGGTCCTTCGAAAGGTTGATCTCCCTTTTCCGGGAGAGGGAAAGCTGCGTCATCGCCTTCTCGGGCGGCGTGGACAGTTCCGTGGCCGCTCTCGGAGCAAGGAAGTCGCTCGACGATTCCTGTGCTGCAGTGATGATAGTTGACCAGACCGTACCCGAGGAGGATGTGGAGACCGCCGCAAAGGTGGCGGGTGAGATAGGCATTCCCTTCCACACCGTCGAGGTCGACCTGCTCGCGAACGAGGATTTCACGAGCAACCCTCCCAACAGATGCGCCCTCTGCAAGGGGATACTGATGCCCAAAGTGATCGAGAAGGCCAGGGAGCTGGGATTCTCTCATACGGCCGACGGGGCGAACCTGGATGACCTGGATGATTACAGACCCGGATTGAAGGTCTCGGACGAACTGGGAATATGGCACCCCCTGATGGAAGCCGGAATAGGAAAGGAAGAGGGGAGAAGAATACTGAAGGAGCACGGTATATCCGTGCATGACAGACCCTCATCCCCGTGCCTGGCCTCGAGGATACCCTACGGACAGAGGATCACTGCCGAGAAGCTCCGCATCATAAGCCGGATGGAATCGGGCATCAGGGGCCTCGGATTCCGGGATGTAAGGGTCCGCCTTCACGAGACCTCATCCGGAAAATACCTGGGCATTATCGAGGTGGAATCGCCGGGGAAGGCCTTCAGGGAATGGGAGCGCATACGGGAATTGTCCCTGGGCATGGACCTCTTTCTCGATCCCGAGGGATACAGGCAGGGGTCGCTTAACAGGGCGCTAGACCCATAAGCTTTATATCAAACCCCCCTTTTCACCCATTCCAAACCGCCCCGGTGCAGGACGCGGTCGATAGGTGGTATTCATGATGACCCGTTTCGAGAAGGCAAGGGTCCTGGGTGCAAGGACATTACAGCTCAGCCTGGGGGCACCCCCCCTTGTGCAGTCCGACGAGGTCGATCCCCTGAGAATAGCCCAGAAGGAGATGGAAAAGGGGGTCATACCCCTGACCGTCAAGAGAAGTCAGGAATGGTGAACGGATGACCGACAATCAGAACGCTTCGGACCTGCTTATCGATGAAGACATCTATCTTACTTCCGGTGTGCACATTGGGACCCAGCAGAAGAGCGCGGACATGAAGGATTTCATCTTCAAGGTGAGATCCGACGGGCTGTATGTCCTTGACATCAAGAAAACCGACGAAAGGATAAGGACCGCCGCCAAGATGATAAGCAGGTACGATCCCGAGGAGATACTGGTCGTATCCGCAAGGCAGTACGGACAGAGGCCTGTGAGGGAATTCTCGAACAGGATAGGGTCCGGCGCCTTCCCCGGCAGGTTCGTTCCCGGAACCCTTACAAACCCTTCCCTTGATGTCTACACCGAACCCAGGATACTCATAGTGACCGACCCGGCCGCTGACCAGCAGGCCCTGAAGGAGGCTGTCAAGTCCAGGATACCCGTCATCGGGCTTTGCGATGCCAACAACGAGACAAAATACGTTGACCTCGTGATCCCGGCGAACAACAAGGGGCGAAGATCACTGGCCCTCGTCTACTGGCTTCTTACCAGGGAGGTGCTGAAGGAGAGGGGCACAATAGAATCCTATTCCGATTTCAAGGATGAGATCAAGGACTTCGAGGCGACCCTCTGATACGTTCCCGTTCATCAGTAAATGTTATCTCCCCACAATCAGATATGACATCATGAGGGAACCCGCTGTTTCAGGAATGTTCTACCCTGCCACCGAGAGGAAGCTGAAAAAGGAACTTGCGGAATGCTTCAGGAAAGGTCCGGGAAGGGAAAGGCCCGAAAAGGGCCCCCGTGTTCCGGGTGTGGTCTCTCCCCATGCCGGATATGTCTATTCTGGACCCACGGCGGCCTTCTCCTTTCTCAAGGCAGCTGACGGTGGTCTCCCCCCGACGGCCGTGGTCATCGGACCGAACCACACGGGCCTCGGAAAGGATATAGGAGTGTCCAGAGAGGACTTCAGGACCCCTCTCGGAGTGATGAGGAACGACAGGGACCTTTCCGTTGAAATGGGTCATCATGACGAGCTGTCCCATCTGAGGGAGCATTCCATGGAGGTCCAGCTCCCGTTCCTGCAGTACCTATCCCCCGGGATGGAACAGGTATGCATCTCCATGGGTCGCAGGGGTCCGTCCGGGGATGGATCGACGGAAGACGAGATTACGCTTCAACAGGCCGAGGAGGTTTCGGGGATGATACTCGATGCCCTGTCCGCCACGGGAAAGCATGTTCTCGTCGTGGCCTCGTCCGACTTCACCCACTGCGGATGGAACTACGGGCATCCAGTACCTCCCGGTATGAATGCCGGGGAGTTCGCCAGGTCCGTGGACCTTCCCGTGATAGACCGGCTCCTGGAAGGGGACCTTGAAGGAGCCCTGAGCAGGAAGAGAGAGCTCGGCGCCACCCCGTGCGGGATGGGTCCCATCCTGGCGATGATGATGACAGTGATGAAACTGGGGGACGGCCGCCCGGAGCTTCTGGACTACCGAACCTCGTATGACGTATCCCCTTCACACAGCGCCGTGGGATACGCTTCCATCGCATACATCTCATGATGCGGAAAGAAGAAATGGAAGCCGCATCGTGTTCTTCAGCGGAAAGAGGAAAGGGGCAGGTGAGGGAGGCCTTCAATTAAAATAGAAGTACCCCTTTTTCCGCTCGGAGGCAGGGAATGAGAATCTCCATCATCGGTTGCGGCTACGTGGGGCTCACAACAGGGCTGGCTCTCTCGGAGACGGGCAATCAGGTTGTACTTGTGGATGTGGTCAAGGAGAAGCTCCGGGCGGTCGAGGAGGGAAGGTCCCCCTTCTACGAACCGGGGGTTGACGAGATGATCCTGAAGCACAGGTCATCGGGAGCCCTCTCCACCACAACGGATCTCGGAAGAGCCGTCGAGGGCT
>Ga0164318_10002124_pt1 | contig 18220 bp, 17 predicted proteins | sample GuaBasSedimGuay9_FD_113734 | JGI IMG/M metagenome (GOLD analysis project Ga0164318, IMG submission 113734) | Subseafloor sediment microbial communities from Guaymas Basin, Gulf of California, Mexico - Guay9, Core 4571-4, 0-3 cm | ecosystem: Environmental > Aquatic > Marine > Hydrothermal vents... | reverse complement strand
TGATCAACTTTTATATTTTCCATATTTAATCTTTTTTTAAGAATTGCCGCCAATCTAAAATTTTGATAGCAAAATGTTCTTTCAGTTAGTTATACCAAAATTGCAAATTTTTTTCCAAATAAACAGAATATAATTTAAGATTCCATTAAAATACATTATAGACAGCCGAAAATTAAATACCTTTGCGTCCCATTTTCTATTAGTTTTTTTTAATTATGCATCACTTTTTAACTCAACTTCCTAAAGCAGAATTACATAACCATTTAGATGGTTCATTACGCATTAATACTATCTTAAAACTAGCAAAAAAGAATAAGGTTAAGTTACCCACTTTTAACCGAGATGAGCTTTCTTCTTTACTTATTAACGATGAAAACTGTAAAAGTTTAAAAGAATATTTTATTCCTTTTGATATTAGTTTATCGGTTTTACAAACCGAAGAAGCACTAGAGCAATCTGTATTTGAACTCTTAGAAGATGTAAAAAAAGAAAATGTAAAATATCTCGAGATTCGATTTTCGCCAATATTACATACTCAGGATGGTTTAAGTCTTGATGCTGTTGTTGAGGCTGTTCTTAGAGGGAAAAAACAAGCAGAAAATATACATGGAATAAAAAGCGGAATAATTATTTGCGGATTACGTCATATTCCTGCAGCCCAAAATTTTGAGCTAGCACAACTATCAGTAAAATACAAAAATAAAGGCGTTGTTGCCTTCGATTTGGCAGGAGAAGAGTTGGGTCGTCCGGCTTTAGACCATATAAAAGCATTTGATTATGCATTTCAACATAATTTAGCACGAACAGTTCATGCCGGAGAAGTAGATGGAGCGCACTCTATTTACGATGCTGTCCACGGCTTAAAAGCAAACCGAATTGGTCACGGAACTCATCTTTATCAGGATAATGATTTATTACAATATATTCGAGATAAGCAAATTCCTTTAGAAGTTTGTTTATCCTCTAATTTGCAAACAAAAGCAGTAAGCTCATTAGAGAACCACCCAATACAGGATTACTTTAAAAAAGACATTATTGTAACTTTAAATACAGACAGTTACCTGATTTCAGGCACAACACTTACAAAAGAGTTTGAACTGGCAATAAAGTTTTATCAATTTAGCAAAGAAGAAGTTGAGAAATTAACTTTAAATGCTTTTCAGTCTGTTTTTCTTCCTAAGGATGAAAAACAGGATTTAATTCAAAATGCTAAAGACGAAATTAGAGTCCTATTTGGTAATCACAAATAATTTGAAGAGCTTTGTTCAAAAGCTAATAAAATGAAAAAAAGATTAGTAATACCGAGACTCTCGAAAAAAGAGAAATATCAAGAATTAGAATCCAATTTAAAACTAATTTTATCTTTACTATAAACCTATGTCAACTTTGCAAATACCTAATTTCAAACAAGTTCCTAATAGTTTTTTCTTATTGGCAGGACCTTGTGTTGTCGAAAACGAGCAAATGCCTTTAGAGATTGCTAAAGACATAAAACAAATAACCGATAAATTAGGAATACCTTTTATTTTTAAGGCTTCCTATCGTAAGGCAAACCGATCTCGATTAGATTCTTTTGCCGGTATTGGAGATGTAAAAGCATTAAAGTTATTAGGTGAAATTCGTGATTCTCTACATATCCCGATAGTTACCGATATTCATACTGCCAAAGAAGCTGCATTAGCCGCAGAATATGTCGATGTACTACAAATTCCGGCCTTTTTGTGTCGCCAAACCGACCTTTTAGTTGCTGCTGCCAAAACAGGAAAAGTAGTTAATATAAAGAAAGGGCAGTTTTTATCAGCCGATTCTATGCGTTTTGCCGTGGATAAAGTAAGAGAATCAGGAAATCAGAATATTATACTAACTGAGCGTGGAACAATGCTTGGCTATCAAGACTTGGTTATTGATTTTAGAGGTATTCCTGTAATGCAAAAAAATGATGTTCCCGTAGTTTTAGATATTACACATTCGTTGCAACAACCTAACCAAACAAGTGGAGTTACAGGTGGACAACCGGAAATGATAGAAACAATTGCAAAAGCCGGTTTAGCAGCAGGTGCAGATGGCATTTTCCTTGAGACTCATCCAAACCCTGCCCTAGCATTATCAGACGGAGCCAATATGCTAAAATTAGATTATTTAGAAGATTTATTAGTAAAATTAATAAAAGTGTACAAAGCCGTGCACTAAAAAAACATAGCTATATAAAAATCTAAATCAAAACTCCCTGAGCAGCTTTCAGACCGCTTCCTTCTTCAAAAGCAAAACCGCCTTTTTCAGTGCAACTTCTATGGTTCCAATTGTTGCTAAAGTATCTGCACGATTTACAGATTCCATCAAAGTATCTAATGTAAAGAATTTCAAACAACTCTTCAAGCATCAAAGTAAAGAATAAATACTTCACAAGTAACAGCTTATCTTTTTTGCAAAAGCATTATCTTTACAGCTAAATTTTTCCTTTTGAATACTAAAAACACTCAAATAAACACCATCGAAAAGCTAAAGTTAGAATTTAGTGGAGACATTTACCTTAATGAGTTGCAGCGTATTGCTTATGCTACTGATGCATCGGCTTATAGAGAAAAACCGCTTGCCGTTACTTTACCAAAAGATATAGATGACTTACGTTTATTAATTAACTTTGCTAATGAAAATAACATTTCACTAATTCCCCGTGGCGCAGGGACTTCACTTGCAGGACAAGTTGTTGGAAATGGGATTATAGTTGACACTTCAAAATATTTCACCAAAATACTTGAAGTTAATGCCAATGAGCATTGGGTTCGTGTGCAACCCGGAGTTGTTTTAGATGAGCTTAATCAAGCTCTTGCTCCCCACAAATTATTTTTTGCACCCGAAACTTCCACATCCAACCGTTGTGTGATGGGCGGAATGTTAGGAAATAATTCCTGCGGTGCACATTCTCTTATTTATGGTAGCACACGCGAACATACATTAGAAGTCAATACTCTTTTAAGTGATGGTAGCGAAGTCAGGTTTAAAGCATTAAACAAGACCGAATTTGAAGAAAAAAGGAAAGGGAATTCTTTAGAAAATAAACTTTACCAAAATATCTACGAAATCCTTTCTCCTAAAAAAAACCAAGATAATATCCGTAAAGAATTTCCTGATCCAAAAATTAAAAGAAGGAATACAGGTTATGCCTTGGATATTTTGCTCGAAACGGAAATATTTACTCAGGGGAAAGAGAAATTTAATTTTTCCAAGCTTTTAGCCGGATCGGAAGGCACTCTTGCTTTTACTACCGAAATAAAACTAAACCTTGAGCCACTCCCACCTGAAAATAATGCTTTGGTTTGCGTTCATTTAAACAGTATTGAAGAAGCTTTAAAGACCAATTTAATTGCTTTAAAATACAATCCGGTTTCGATAGAGCTGATGGATAAAGCTATCATGGATTTAACAAAAAAGAATAAACTGCAAGCCAAAAATAGATTTTTTGTAAAAGGAGATCCTGCTGCTTTACTGATTGTTGAATTTGCAGAAAAAGAATTCTCAACAATCGAAGAAAAAGCAAAGGCCATGCAAGTAGAAATGGAAGCTGCCGGTTATGGCTTTCATTTTCCTCTAATCACAGGAAAAGATATTAAAAAAGTTTGGAATTTACGCAAGGCCGGACTTGGTGTCCTATCAAATATGCCAGGTGATGAATTACCCGTTCCCGTGATTGAAGACACAGCAGTAAATCCCGAAAAACTTCCTGAATATATTGCCGAGTTTAACGATATATTAAAAAAACATGATAAGTCTTGTGTGTATTATGCTCATATCGCTACAGGCGAGTTGCATTTACGTCCCATTCTTAACTTAAAGAAAAAAGAAGATGTTGAGCTTTTTCACACAATTGCATTGGATACTGCAAAGCTGGTAAAAAAATACCGAGGGTCTTTAAGCGGAGAACATGGCGATGGAAGATTACGCGGAGAGTTTATTCCTCTGATGATAGGCAAAAGCAATTATGCCCTTCTAGAAAAACTTAAAAATACTTGGGATCCAAAGCATATTTTTAATCCCGGCAAGATTACCGAAACACCCAAAATTAATACGCATTTGCGTTATGATACCGATACTGAAACAAAAGAAATAAAAACCATTTTCAGGTTTGATCAAGGACCCGGAATTTTACGTGCAGCCGAAAGGTGTACGGGTTCAGGTGATTGTCGGAAATCACATTTAATTGGCGGCACTATGTGTCCGAGTTATCAAGCAACTAAAGACGAAAAAAATTCCACACGTGCCCGAGCCAATATGCTTCGCGAAGTTTTAACACAATCAAAAAAAGATAATCCTTTTGACCAAGAAGAGCTTTATGAAGTAATGGATTTATGCCTTTCGTGTAAAGCTTGTAAATCCGAATGTCCTTCAAATGTAGATGTTACCAAGCTCAAAGCAGAGTTTTTGCAACATTATTACGATGAACATGGAGTTCCTATGAGATCGTGGCTAATTGCCAATATCAGCAAACTCAACAGCTTAGCAATGCCTTTTAGACCTTTGGCAAACGCCATTTATAAAAGTAAAAGCCTTTCAAGTTTATTACTAAAACTTATTGGATTTTCAACAAAAAGAGAAATGCCTTTATTGTACAAAACGACTTTAGATCGCTGGTTTTTAAAGCATAATCCTCAAGGCAGTAATGCATATCCTAATGGAAAAGTATATTTATTTAACGATGAATTTACTCGATTTAATGATACAGAAGTGGGAATAAAAGCCATACTCCTTCTCAACAAATTGGGCTATGAAGTAAGCATTCCGAAACATCGCGAAAGTGGAAGAACATTTTTATCAAAAGGACTTTTACGAAAAGCTAAACAAATTGCAAACGCTAATGTTAAATTATTAAACAATATTGTTTCAGAAAAACATCCATTACTTGGTATTGAACCCTCAACTATTTTAAGTTTTAGAGATGAATATCCTGAATTAGTAGATGAGTCATTAATTTCAAAAGCCAAAACATTGGCTAAAAATGCTTTGATGATAGAGGAATTTCTATCCAAAGAAATTGACAAAAGAAAAATACGAAAAGAGCAATTTACATCAGATTATCAAACTATTAAGCTACACGGACATTGTCAGCAAAAAGCTGTAGCTTCCACAGAGAGCACACTAAAAGTATTGAATTTCCCTAAAAATTATTCTGCAACAGAAATTCCGTCAGGATGTTGTGGAATGGCAGGTTCTTTTGGTTATGAAAAGGAGCATTATGATTTATCAATGAAAATTGGCGAAATGGTGTTATTCCCTGCTATACGCGAAGCTGATGAAGAAACCATTATTGCTGCTCCCGGAACCTCTTGTCGCTGCCAAATAAAAGATGGCACAAAAGTTGAAGCACAGCATCCCATAGTAATACTTTATAATGCACTCAAGAAATAAACTATGAATATACAAATCAGAAAAGCTAAAGAGGCTGACCTGCCGACTATTGTTGCTTTTCAACTAGCGATGGCTTTAGAAACAGAAAATCTTCGTCTAGATAAAACTACAGTTGAAAAAGGAGTTTTTGCTGCTTTCAAAGATTCAGCTAAAGGTCAGTATTTTGTTACCGAAATTGATGGTGAAGTAACAGCATCTTTAATGATAACACCCGAATGGAGCGATTGGAGAAATGGTTTAGTATATTGGATACAGTCCGTTTTTGTTAAGGAAAATTTTCGCAGATTAGGGATTTACAGAAAAATGTATGAGCATATTCAAAATTTAGTAAATACTGATGAAAATGTAAGAGGTATCCGTTTGTATGTTGATAAAACAAATATTCGCGCTCAAAAAACATACAAAAATACAGGCATGAATGGAGAGCATTATCAATTATTTGAATGGATGAAATAAAACTATATTTATCAAAAAATTAATATCATTAAATTATGAAAAATAAATTAATCCTTATTCTAATATCTTTATTCTTAAGCTTTGGGTTTCAATCTTTTGCAATAAGCCAAAAGACAGAGACAAAAACAGAAAAAGCAATTAAAAAGGCGAAGAAAAAAGCTAAAAAAATTAAAAAAGATGTTGCTAAAAGCAAGGAATTAAAAGCTGCTAAGAAAAACCTAAAAAAGGGAAGTAAGAAAGTAAAGAAAGCCGTAAAAAAAGCTATTGAAGCCACAGAAAATGGCTTAGAAAAAACCAAAAAGAAACTAAATAAATAATTACTAATCTAAATTATCAAAAGCCTTTAGTGTGTATACTAAAGGCTTTTATTTTATTCGGTATAAAGCAATTCCCAATCTTTAAATGCTTTTTCCGATTGCCTCATAACATTATAATAAGCTCTTGCCCAATAGTTTCTGAATCCGGCTCCACCGGCTTTACCCGTAAACAACTCGGTTAAAAGGATTTTATGGCTTTTAATATCAAAGAAAGTAACCCAAATACGCATTTCCTTATCGTAGGCATTTAGCGATTCAACAATATACACTAAGCCTAAACCTTCGTGCTCAGAATCGCGATATTTTGTTATAATTCTATCGAGCAGAGCCTTACTGATATTATGATCTTCGTCAATAACCATACGCGAAACTGTAGGTAATTTATTACGCTCATTAGCTATAGAAAAATAATAACTAGCAATTCTTTTCTTATAAAACTTCTGAACATTGTATTTCTTACGCTCTATCTTCATTAAGTCATTCCACTCGCGATACCACTTACTTTTAACAGTCTGTGGATCTACAAAAGTACTACTTCCAATTAGTTTAGCATTGGAAAAATCGAGTCCGTAAAAAGTCATTGTTTTTTTGGTAAACACATCAGAAACTTTCTGTGCAAAGCTTGGAACTATAAACAGCACCAAAAGAATTAATAAAGTGGTCTTTTTCATAATAATTAAGATTCATGAATATACTAACAAATCTATAAAAATTATTCTGAAAACCAAAAACCACTATCAGTTAGCGTTTTATGGCAGAAGGGTCAAAAACACTAGGGTCTACATTCAGAGGAACCATTTCTTCCTCTTGTTTTAATTTTAGCTCATTTCCATCCTTATCGGTACGTTTTTGCAAAAGTCCGTCAGCATAATAATCCAGAAACTCTATATCTCCTGTTTCCGTATAAGTTGTCCAAATACTATCGCGAATATCTTGTAGGTAATTGCCTTCTAACAAAAGACTTCCTTCCGGATAAAACAGCTTAAATGCGCCTGTTCGTTTACCATGCTCATAAGTAATAAGTCTAAATTCTTTTCCATCATCAAAATATTCAAGCGATTCTCCGGAAATAGTATCATTTTCATAATATTCAACCAAATTAACCTGCCCATTATTGCTAAACACTATAAATTTGCCATGCTTTAATCCGTTTTTGTAATTTTCCATCATAATCAGATTTCCGGCATCATTATAATAATTCCAAGTACTATCTTTTTTCTTATCGAAATAGTTTCCTTCGGCTTGAACCTTCTCTTCATAAGAATCAAAAAATATCTTCGTTCTATTAATACGCCCATTATCAGCAAACTTAGTCTGTATTTTTATATGTCCATTCGGATAAAAGTATTTGAACTCTCCTATTGGAACACCATCCAAAAACTGACCTTCATAAAACTTTATACTGTTTTTGTATTTCACCCATTTCCCTTGCTTCTTTCCATTTTCATCAACTATGTTCTGTGCTGATACAGAAAAAATCATCAATATATTTAATAAGATTATAAATGAAATATTTTCAAGTCTCCTGCTACTCATATTTTTAGCTATTTTTGCTCAAAAATACAAAATATATAAGAATCTATGGTAAATCATTATTCTTCTAAATTGGTTGAAGAAGCCGTTAATGAACTCTCTAAACTCCCTGGAATTGGTAAGCGCACAGCTATGCGACTTGCTCTCTATCTGCTAAAACAAGATGTTTCATTTAGCGAACGTTTAGGAAATAGCATTATAAATATGCGAAATAACATTCAATTTTGTAAACGATGCCATAATATATCGGATCAAGAAATATGCGAAATATGCAGCAACCCTCGTAGAGATGAAAAAACTTTATGTATAGTAGAAGACATTCGCGATGTTATGGCCATAGAAAATACAGGACAATTTCAGGGATTATATCATGTATTAGGCGGTTTAATTTCTCCTATGGATGGTATTAGTCCATCAGACTTAACTATCGAAAAATTAACAGACCGTATTAAAAACGAGAATATAGAAGAAATAATATTAACTCTTTCGGCAACTGTTGAAGGAGATACAACCAGTTTCTATATTTATAAACAATTAAGCGGATTCACCTTAAAAATAAGTACTATTGCACGTGGCGTTGCCATTGGTGACGAAATAGAGTTTGCTGACGAAATTACATTAGGACGCTCAATAATAGGACGATTACCATACGAAAACAGTCTTTAAAGCAAAAAAAATATAAACGCCTAATTCTTAGCTTATAGGTTAATAATCTATCCGAATAAAATATTAAAAATATTTTGTGCTTTGATAATTAAATTAGTTTAATTTGATGTTATTTATATCACAATTAAATTAACATATAGAGATAATAGTTTACATATTTTTTCTAATTTTAACCTTTTACTTTTTTCAAATTCAAATTGAATAAATTCTATTTTATATATTTATTAAAAACTATTGTATTATGAGTATAAGCATTATAGGAAGGTCGATAAATGAATCAGCTACTCTAAAGCTAAACGAAACCTTTGCAATATTAAAGGCAAAAGGAGAGCCAGTAATACATCTTGGCGGAGGCGAGCCCAAAAGCAGATCGCCATTGGATGCAATTACTGCATTAACGGCACACATTAATAGTGGAGAAGTTAGATATGCTCCTGCTGATGGCAGTATAGATATGAAAAAAGCTGTTATTCGTCACACTATTGAAAATTACAATCGTCCGGTATCTCCAAAAAACATTATTGTTTCCAGCGGAGCAAAACAATCTTTAATGGTTGCACTTCAAGCTATACTCAACCCTCAAGATGAAGTGATCTTTCCTGCACCCTATTGGGTTTCTTATCCCGAAATGGTGAAGCTATGCGGAGCTATACCTGTACCGGTAGTTCCCGAAGATGGAACTTTTACTCCAACAATGGACGACATTAAACAAAATGTTACCTCTTATACAAAAGTGATTATAATTAATAGTCCCAATAATCCTTCCGGTGCTGTTTATCCTGAATCTTTTATTGCTGAAATAGTTAGATTCTGTGAGGGAAAAAGTATTTATCTTATTATGGATGATATCTACCAAAAGCTTGTATACAATGGTATTAAGGTTGCAAATCCTTTTGATTTTGTTACTAATTTTTCTGATAATTCTAAACTAATTATCATAAATGGCGTTTCAAAAGCTTATGCTATGACAGGTTTTAGAATAGGTTGGGCAATAGCAAATAAATCACTAATTGCCGTAATGTCTAATATCCAAGGACACCAAACTTCAGGACCTTCTATTTTATTACAAAAAGCAGCAATTGGAGCTTTAACAGGAGTACAATCAAGTACCAATGCATTACAAACCACTTTGGAAAATAACAGAAAAATCTTGATTCAACGTTTAAATGCTTTTAACGGAATTCATTTATTGCCACCCGATGGTACTTTTTACACATTTGCCGATTTTAGTGCTTATGAAAAAGACTCTACCAAACTCTCCAAATTTCTTCTTGATAAAGTGAGAGTTCTCACCATGCCAGGAAAAGAATTTGGAATGGATGGATTTTTAAGAATATCCTTCTGTGGATCAATAAAAGATATCAACGAAGGAATTGATCGTATAAAATGGGCTCTCGACCCCGATTCTCCAAACGAATTATATATTGGCGAAAGAAAATTAGTCAGAGACTGGAGTTAATTATTAATCAGAAAACCCATCAAAAATGAAATATTTGGAATTTGATACCCCGGCTTCAAAACATGCCGGAGAATATAAAGCAGATTACGGCTTAGAAAATCACGGTTTAGTTTACCTCGATAAAGTTTTTTGGAATCTACCAACAGAAGCCTTAGTAGAAGAGGCTGTTTTTCGTGGTGAGGGACATATTGTAAAAGGTGGAGCTTTCCATCTGTATACCGGAAAATGGACTGCCAGAGCAGCAAATGATAAGTACTTTGTAAAAGAAGAAAGTACAGAAGATAAAATAGATTGGGGTGAATATAACCGCCCTATGACTACCGAAAAATTCAATGGCCTTTTTGCCAGATTACAAGCTTATTGGCAGGGTGAAGAAATTTTTGTTCAAGATTTATATGCCGGAGCTCATCCGGAATATCGTTTACCCGTCAGAGTTATCTCCGATAGGGCATGGTGTTCTCATTTTGCTCGAAATATGCTCCTTGCAGAAAAAGATTTAGCCAAACTGCAACAATTCATTCCCGATTTTACAGTTATGGTTGCGCCTAAATTTAAAGTCGATCCTAGAATTGACGGAACATTAAGCGAAACAGCTATTGTTATTAATTTTGAACAAAGAATAGCCATAATTGCAAACAGCGAATATGCCGGTGAGATAAAGAAAACTGTATTTACCATTATGAATTATTTAAAGCCATTACAAGATGTTATGGCAATGCACTGCTCTGCTAATGTTGGAGAAAAAAATGACGTGGCTTTATTTTTCGGACTGAGTGGAACGGGAAAAACTACTTTATCTGCCGATCCTAAGCGTAATCTTATTGGAGACGATGAACATGGGTGGAGTGATGATGCAGTATTTAATTTTGAAGCCGGATGTTATGCAAAAGCAATTCGTCTTAATGCAAAAGCTGAACCTGAAATTCATGCTTGTACCTATAAGTTTGGGACTATATTGGAAAATGTTATTTACGATCCTGCTTCTCGCGAAATAGACCTTGATGACGAAAGAATAACAGAAAATACTCGTCTCTCCTATCCATTGGAATCTATTCCTAATTCCGTTCCGGATAAAATGGTTTATTCTCAACCCAAAAATGTTGTATTCCTAACAGCAGATGCTCAAGGTGTTTTACCTCCTATTGCTCGCTTAGATATGAATCAGGCTATTTATCATTTTATTAGCGGATACACTTCTAAAATTGCAGGAACAGAATTAGGTTTGGGGATAGAGCCCGAGATTACATTTTCAGCTTGCTTTGGAGCTCCTTTTATGGTACATCACCCCTATTTTTACGCTAATCTCCTTCGTCAAAAAGCAGAAAAAGCCGGAGCCAAAATATGGCTCGTAAATACAGGTTGGGTTGGAGGAAAATTTGGTGTTGGAAAACGTATTTCTATCCGACATACCAGAAATATGCTAAATGCAGCTCTCGAAGGTAAATTAGATAATGTAGAATACAGAAAAGATAAACTTTTTGGTTTTGATATACCTCTATCTTGTCCTAATGTACCCGAAGATGTTTTTGAACCATCAAATGCTTGGGGAGACAAAAAAGAATATTGGAAAAAATATGACGCATTAGCGTCAAGGTATATTGAAAATTTCAAACTCTTTGCCGAATATACTCCTTATGAAGTTCAACAAGCCGGACCTCGAAGATTACGTGATGTTGGAGAAGAATAAAAGTTTTCAATAAACGAGTTTACAAAAGGCTGTTCATAAAAAAAAGAACAGCCTTTTTTTGATATGTGTATGACTAAGTTTTAATAAGAACAAAAAAGTTCTTAAAGTCTGAAAACTATGTAAATATCCAAAGGAAGATAACGTTTCGACTTTGCTCAAGATAAACCAACTTCCTTAAAGCTAATAATCAGAAAATAAGGAAACTTGATAATTGTCTGTTTATTTAATCTCTATTGCTTTTAACATTCCGGTATTAGGATCGACAGAAAGAAGAGTTTTTGAAGTGTTAACAGATTGTAAAACACCTAATTGCGGAATTAAAAATGTATTCTTAGAATATTCGGTATTATTATACTCAACCCATACTCTTGCAACTTCAGGAATACGATAAAAAACTCCTAATGATTGGTTTTCAGACAACGGATTTGGCAAAACATCCATAAGTCCATTAGTTTGAACAATCAGATTAATCCGTTCTCCGGAAGTAGCTGTTAAATCTCTTACTCCTTTTTCTTTTGAAAATTTGAATACAGGATAAGTCTGGTGACTTTTCTCTCCATCAGGAACAACATAAAAAGAAAATTTCTCTTCACTTATAAATCGTTTTCCTTTAAATAGTGCCAGATAGTCACCTTCCATTTGTCGCAATTCGGAGTTCATCAACTCTATAGTTTGTGCGGGATAATTTACTTCTTGAAAGCCGGAAAGTAATTCTAAACGATTTTTATGAATATCCATATAAGCATTTGCTGCATCCTGTGCTCGCTGTAATTTAGTCTTCTCGACAGTAGTCCTATTAAAAACCACATCTTCTATGGTAGTGGTATCTACAGCTATTCTGCGAATAATAGTATCAACACGAATCATCTGATTCAAATCGGCAAAATAATTAAAGTCTTGCGAAAAATAGTCCTCTCTAAGTTCTAACTTAGCTTTTCTATCTTCTTTATTTAAGAAAGTTGTTTCATTAATACCCTTTAACACACCATTTGCTTGCAGTTGCACAATAAATGTACGGTCAGATTTATTAGAACGCTCACCAAAATTTAAAAAATAAATAGCATTAGGATCGGCTTCACTAATTGAATGTATATAAATTCCCTTTATAGAATATTGTGTTTCGGCACGGTTAATAAAATCTGTTAATCCTAAGACCTTAGATGCCAAAGAAGCGTATGGCCCCGGCACATCTTCTATTTTACTAATAAGTACATCTACCTTAAATACAGTACGAGGCAAGGAATAAAACACTCCGTTTCCTCCTAAATTCTCAGTAGAAGGACTTACCTTAACCGAACTAATTTGAGCTACAGAAGTACCAACACCAAACATTAACACTAAAGTGAATAAATAAATCTTACGCATGGTATTATAATTTAATTTGTAAAGAAATCTAATACATTACCCAATGTACTTGTCGATCCTTTATACAATTCAGTATAATGACATTTAGTACAGCTTACAGTAAAAAACTTTTTATTTTGCACATCAAATATCTTTGCAAGATTTCCACCTGTTGTTCTAATTTCGTCGGTTTCATAGGTTGTATTCCCACATTTAGGGCAAACATATTTCTGCTTCATAAAATTGAATGTTTAAATATTCTACACACAAAGATAAAAATAATTCCTGCTAATTACTAACGAATAAATAAGAGCTCACGGTATTTTGGTAATGGCCAAAGCTCATCATCTATCAGTAATTCCAGTTTATCAACATGTTTTCTTATTTGTTCGGCGGTAACTCTAACATTCTCATCATAAGCTATCGCAACAGCCTCTTGATCTTCCAGTTTATTAGCCACCTTTCTTTGTCCTATCATTTTATCTACACCTTTCTTTATTTCAGATATATGCTGAGAAATTTTAGTTATAATATCTAATTCATTTTTAGATACTTTCCCATACATCTGAAGATCAAGAATTTCCTTTAAGCCTTTCACATTTTCAATTAAAGTATTTTGATAACGAATAGCAATAGGAATAATATGATTGGTTGCCATATCACCTAAAACACGAGATTCTATTTGTACTTTTTTAGTGAACTTTTCCAATCGTATTAATCGACGAGCATTTAGCTCACGAGCAGTGAGTACGTTCATTTCCTCAAATACTTCAATAATATTTTTCTTAACTAAAGTTTTTAGTGTTCGTGGTGTAGTTTTAATATTTGACAATCCTCTTTTTTTTGCTTCAGTCACCCATTCTTCACTATAATTATTACCTTCAAACCGGATTCTTTTAGATCCGACAATATATTTTTTAATAACCTGATAAACAGCATCTTCAAAATCAGAGCCTTTACTTATGATACTATCAATATCTTGCTTAAAAGCTTTTAACTGCTTAGCCAGAATCGTATTCAAAGTAATCATCGGTTTAGCACAATTAGCTGTTGAGCCAACCGCTCTAAATTCAAATTTATTTCCTGTAAATGCAAAAGGAGAAGTTCTATTTCTATCGGTATTATCCAATAAAATTTCAGGAATATTTGGGACATTAATATTTAAACCGGCTTTTAACTCTTCGCTTAAACCCGACTTATCACTACTTGCTTCTATCCTATCTAAAAGATTTGTTAATTGACTGCCAATAAATACCGAAATTACTGCCGGAGGAGCTTCATGACCACCTAATCTGTGATCGTTACTTGCCGAAGAAATACTGGCACGAACCAAATCTTCATACTCATTAACAGCCATTAGCACATTGACTAAGAAAGTAATGAATCTCAGATTTTCTTTAGGATTTTTACCGGGAGCAAATAAATTCTGACCTTTATCTGTAGCCAAAGACCAATTATTATGTTTGCCCGAGCCATTAATATTAGCAAAAGGTTTTTCGTGGAAAAGTACCTCAAAATTATGATTACGTGCTGCATTTTCCATCAAATACATTATCAATTGATTGTGATCGACAGCAATATTTACTTCTTCATAAACAGGAGCACACTCAAACTGATTAGGAGCAACTTCGTTATGACGAGTTTTAACCGGAATACCAAGCTTATGTGCTTCCGTTTCAAATTCCTTCATAAACTCTTTTACCCTTTCGGGGATAGTTCCAAAATAATGATCAGAAAGCTGCTGATCCTTTGCTGAAGCGTGACCAAAAAGTGTTCTTCCCGTTAATACCAAATCGGGACGTGCGATAAATAATGAACGATCGACCAAAAAATATTCCTGCTCCCATCCTAATGTTGCATATATGCGCTCAATTTCGCCATTAAACATTTTACAAACCGCTTTTGCTGCCTGATCGAGAGCAAAAGATGACTTTAGCAATGGTGTTTTATAATCGAGTGCTTCTCCTGTATACGAAACAAATATGGTAGGAATACAAAGTGTATTTCCTAAAATAAAAGCAGGTGAAGTTGGGTCCCAAGCAGTATAACCCCTAGCTTCAAAAGTATTTCTAATTCCTCCATTTGGGAAACTTGATGCATCCGGCTCTTGCTGAATAAGTTCATTTCCACGGAAGTTTTCAATTGCTTTTCCTCCTCCTTCAGGATTTATAAAAGAGTCATGTTTTTCGGCAGTCGATCCCGTTAAGGGGTGAAACCAATGAGTATAATGCGTAGCTCCTTTACTAATAGACCACGCTTTCATAGAAGCAGCAATCTGAGCAGCTGCATCACGGTCAATTTTTGTACCTTTTTCTATGGCACTCATTACCTTCTGAAAGGATTCATCAGTAAGATATTCTTTCATTGCTGAAAGATTGAAAGTCATCTCTCCAAAATATTCTGATGGCTTATTCTTAGGCATTTCATAATTTACCTTTTTTCTATTAAAAGTATCGGCTAAAGCTTTAAATCTGAAATTTTCCATTATAAATTTTTCGGGTAAGTACAGGATAAATACGGTAAACAAAGATAGATGATTTACTGAGAATATGACTTCTAACTGATAAGAGTTATTCAAAAATATTAACAGCTTTAAATATGAGGGTTAATCTGCATATACTTTTTTTCTTAATCAAAAGTAGAACTACAGTCTTACCGACTTAAAATAACTTCTAAAGTCAGTTAACGAATCAAAAACCAGATCATGCTCTTTTAAAAGACGCTCTTTAGAAAAATGCCCATTTGCAATTAAGGCACAAGAGCATCCAATAGTTTGGGCAACATGCAAATCATGAATAGTATCTCCAACAAAAAGAGTTTCTTTCGCAGCAAATCCCGACGATTTTAAAAGTCCCGCTGCCAGCTCAAGCTTACCATTGGCCAAATGATTATCAATACCTTGTACATTAGAAAAATAAGATCGAATTCCTTTTGCAGTAAGGCTATCTTCTAAAGCATTATGCTCCATAGCAGAAAGAACCAACTGATTTATTCCTAAAGTTTTAAATTCTTTCAAATACTTAGGTACTTCAGGGAAAATAGGAGTATCAGCTAATTCTTTAAAATAACCATCCATAAATTCGTGACCAACTTGTTCAAAAGGCAATATCTCGAAATCAAAACCTAAGTTTGCATAATAGTCTTTTACGGGAAAATCAAAAACTTGCTTATATTTCTCACAAGTGAGTTCGGGTAATGCATATTTATCTAGTAAAACATTCATCACATTTACACACATCCTAACATCGTCTAAAAGCGTTCCGTTCCAATCCCAGATTAGCTGTTTTACTTTCTCCATTTCTTAATTGACTTTCTATATTCTTTCTCAAAATGCTTATTAAAAGCTAATTGTATTTTCCGCAGTAAAGTATTATTAACATTAAATGATAATTCATCTATTTCTGCTATTGGTAATATTTTAATAGAAGTGCCACATAAAAATGCAGCATCAAAAGATAAAAGATTAGCCTTATCTATTTTTGTATGCTCAACCAAAAGACCTAATACTTTTGCAACTTTCATTATTTCTGATCGTGTAATTCCGGGAAGAATTAGTGATTCATCAGGAGAAAACAAGATATTATCACGAATAAAGAACACATTTGAACGACTCCCCTCCGTTATTAAACCTTGTTTATTTACCAAAAGCAATTCAAAAACCTTGGCATCCGCAATTCTTTGTTCTACATCTTTTTTCCAAAGTTCACGATAAATTTTTTCTTTCGGATTCTTACGCTCTAATGACGTTAAAGTAACCCTAACACCTTGCTCAAAATCTTTTTCTGAAGGATAATAAGACTGAATACCATAAATTAAAATATTCTCACCAAAAATGTCTATACGAATATTTGTATTGTAAAAATTATTTTTCCAAATAAGTTCTAAAATACTCTTTTCTAAACGAACTTTATCGGGTTTAAACCCCGGTTCGATAGTAGTCAGACTATTCAGCAATCTATTGCAATGTTGATCTAAGAAAAGAGGAATACCATTAACAAGTCGAATCACTTCATAAGCCACACCACTCTTTCCTTTATAATCTGTCTTAAATTTTGATTTAGGAGTTAAAGTATAGTTGAAACTGACAACTTCAGTAGAATTACTTAGCATTAATAGTTTTTGACAAAAATATCAATAATTAGCTTAATTATTACGATGATTCCCTCCTCTGCCTCTAAATTCTTGTAATAAATGCCTGCGAAAACCATTTTCGGCATTTTGTAAAAGCAAAAGCTGTTTAGCCGAAATAACTTTTAAAAATTTCTGCTGATAATCTAAAACTAACTTCGACATAGAAGCAGTATGTTTATTAAAATAGTTTAAAAATTCCATTGCCTGTTCTTCTGTCATATCAGCAGCATCGCTAGGAAATGTAGCACGATAATCTCGTATTTCCGAAGCAAGTTTAGCTTTTTCCGCTTCCAATTCACGATAAAGCGGCCAAAAATTTTGTGCTTCCTCAACGCTTAACTGCATTCTATCGGTAATAAATGCTATTTTTTGTGTACGATAACGTTTTTCCATTTCCAAACGTCTCCCCTGTCCTTGAGCAAAACCGCTGAAAGAAATCCAAAAGCTTAAAAATATTATAGTTGCTGTTTTCATAATTTTTATTTTTTAATATTCTGTTGAATATAGTTCTATAATCTCATCTGCGGAAAGATCATTCATTTCAAGTAAAGCATCCATTTCCTCATCAACGGAAAGTATATCTTCATCAGATACCAAAGCTAATTCGCTATATATTAGATCTTCATTATAATTTTGAAAATCGTTTATTGCCATAAGATCATCAACCGTAAAATAAGTGTCTGTGCCGCTTTTAATATTGGTGTTAAAAACAAAAACCCAAAGAGCTAACAACAACACAGCTGCAACAGCTAAAGAACTAATTTGAAACCAATTACTCCTAAATTGACTAAAAGTAAAAGTTTTAACTTCCTTCTTTTTTTCTATTGGAAGATTATCTGCAAAGCGTTCAAAATAATCAGCAGGAGGCTTGGTAAAACCTGCATTTTTTGTCGGCTTTAGCAAATTATTAATTTTATCGTCTATTCTATCCTCTGTACTCATAACAATTATTTGACTAATTTAAACTTATTTAGTTTAATCTATTTCTAAGTATTTTTCAATTTTTTTTACTGCATGATGATAAGATGCTTTTAATGCGCCAACAGAAGTATTCAACACTTTAGATATTTCATCGTACTTCATCTCATCAAAATATTTCATATTAAATACCACTCTTTGTTTATCGGGTAGGCCCAGTAATGCTTGCTGCAATTTTTTTTCAATTTCCGAACCGCTGAAAAAATTATCATCCTCTAAATTTTGTTTTAGCTTATCGCGATAATC